>Ga0310691_10000121_pt1 | contig 152763 bp, 108 predicted proteins | sample 176DNAGHGlowgp2_FD_203887 | JGI IMG/M metagenome (GOLD analysis project Ga0310691, IMG submission 203887) | Sheep rumen microbial communities from Palmerston North, Manawatu-Wanganui, New Zealand - 1766 DNA GHGlow gp2 (v2) (version 2) | ecosystem: Host-associated > Mammals > Digestive system...
ATCAAACGAAAATAAATACGTTCTGTGTTCAAAAAGTTTCTCATCTGATTCAATTGAATCGGATTGAAAATAAGATAAGGATCATTTTCCGTACCCGAACCTGAACCACTAAACTGCGCAAATGAGAGCAACGAACACATATACATCGTTGCCAATGTTAATAACTTTTTCATAATCGTTTTGATATTAATGAATGTTAAGTTTTTGTTTTACCACCTGTAATAATGTTAATTTTTTTTCTTCTTCTGCTCCCAAACGTTGCAACAGTTCTTTACCTTTGGCAGTGGTATATAACTGCCGTAGATAATAACCAAAGAAATTATCAACATCCTTAGTTTTAAGAGAATTGGTTTCCATGTATAGCCCTAATTCCTCAAAAAAACGAAGAAAGACTTCAAGCTGATACAAAGAAATATAATCGCCTTCAGGCTCCTTGTCACGCAAGTATTTTACCACGGCTTGCATGGATTCATTTTTCTCATATCTCCTATTCAGTTGTGAGAATAATTTGTGATACTCCGTACGTTTTCGGCTCATATACTCTTTCCATGCAAGACAAAAAGCAATGCAAGCCACCAAGCAGGTCAAAACTTCAACAATAATTTTTATTTGTTCCATGATTGCTAAATAGGCATCCTCAGGCTCTCAGAATGCTATTAAATGAGCAATAAGAGTATAAGAGTATAGGCATAAAAAGAAAGGTGTGAGCCTGATGCCCATTCTCTGCTTGAAGGTCCTGAACTTACCCGTGCGAAAAGAATAGTAAAGATACAGCTCACACCTTCGACGTATATACACGTACAGTGTGGGCTGTCAATATACAATCGAAGGAGGAGCGAGTAACGTCCTTTTTCTAACGCACGAATAGTTTCGTACAAAGGTTTCCTAATTTGTGAATTGTTCAGGTTCTCAAGCAGGAAATAAAGCGTACGCGCTTCCTAAATATGTCTGGATTGTCGGAAGATGAATGAGACATCACCTTCAATCCAACCGCAAAGATAAAGACTTTCGAAAAAACTGCAAAAGAAAATCATATGTTTTTTGATAAAAGCACAAAAAAAGAACGCACGCGTGCGTTCTTTTTTATAAGAGGATGCCCATCAGGATGGCTTTGATTTCATCGTTATCGTGCCACCTTCTTGACAGGCGACGTCTTGGGGATGAGCAAGTCGGTGTGGACGGTCTTGAGGACGTAGTCGTGGTCGGTTTCCTCGAAGACATCGGCGATGACGGTGCCTCGCTGAATGTAGCAGAGGGGGTTGCTGTACTGGTCAACGTCTTCAGGATCGGCCATCGACTCGACATAGACAGGAACGAGGCCATCGGCTACGAGCAGGGTCTGTCCGCCACCGTTGTACCAAGTGTGGTTTTGCAGATAGTAAGAATTGGAATAGCCCTGCTTCTTGTAACCGCCTACATTCACCCATTTAGCAGTCGCATCAGCAAGCAGGACAGCGTTGCTGAGTCCTTCGAGAAAGTGGATTTCCATCACTTTCGCCGACTTCGCCGTGGGTTCCTTGCGAACCATCACTGTGTAGTCGTTCGGTGCCATACGGTCATAGTTGGGTATGAGCATGGTAAATACTCGGGTTCCGACAATTACTGTTCCGTCGGCTGCAGTGATTTGCTGAGCGTGCAGGTTTGTGCTGGGCAGTATGCTCAGAAGGGCTATAAACATAGCCGATACGACCGTTTTCCTAAAGCTGATTTTCTTTTCCATAAGCCAATCGTTGTTGTTTCGTCAGCCGCAAAGGTATGGAAAAACTTTGTAAAAACAAAAAAAGAACTCTTCAAATGAGTTCTTTTTTGTGACAGGTTTATCGTTTGTCAGAGAATTGCCTCGATTTCGTTGATGTCGCGACGCACTTCGGGGTCGATGTCGAGGAGGTTCTTCACTTGGCTGATCGAGTGCATGACGGTGGCATGATTTCGTCCTCCCACGTTGCGGCCAATCTGTACGGTCGAGAGGTCGGTGTGCTTGTTGGCCAGATAGATTGCCACTTGACGGATGTAGGAGATGCGCTGGGTACGCTGCCGGCTGTCGATGACATCGACTCCGATGTTGAAGTGCTGGCAGACTTTGGCCTTGATGGAATCAATCGTCTTGGGCGCTTCTTCCTGCACATTGGATATGAATCGCGGCATCATCTTGTTGACGAGCTGCATGGAGATTTCGCAGTCGTACACCACACTGTAAGCCATGAGCGAGGTGAGGATGCCTTCAAGGTCGCGGACGCTCTCATCGACATGCTGGGCGATGTACTCTACCACCTTCTCCGGAATATTCAACCCATCGTGCTTCACCTTGCTGAGCAGGATAGCCTTGCGCAGCGCCTTGGTCGGCTTCTCAATCTCGGCCTGCAAACCCCACTTAAAGCGGGTGAGCAGACGGTCTTCCAGTCCTTCGATCTTGATAGGCGGACGATCGGCAGTGAGGATGATTTGCTTGTTGTTGAGCTGAAGGTGGTTGAAGATATGGAAGAAGGTGTTCTGTGTCTTCAGTTTTCCGCTCAGTTCCTGCACGTCGTCGATGATCAGCACGTCAATCTGCTGATAGAAGGCGATGAGGTCGTTCGTCTTGTTCTGCCGCACGGCATCAGTATATTGAACCGTGAACAGATGAGCTGACAGGTAGAGGACACGGAGCTCGGGATGCAACTGCTTGACGCGCCATCCGATGGCATTCACCAGGTGGGTCTTGCCACAGCCCGACGGACCATAGACGAACAGGGGGTTGAATGTCTTGGCTGGATTCTTTGCCACAGCCTCACCCACCGAACGAGCCAGGCGGTTGCTTTCGCCTTCGAGATAGTTTTCGAAGAAATAACCTTTGTGAAGCTGAGAGTCAAGGTCTGCTACAGCTGGTGCGGTCAGGGCGTCGGGCGACACGTTGGCCGTGACACTCGGCTGTCCGTTCTGAACGGCTGGCTGCTGCGAAGCCGACACCAAGACTTCTGCTTTCGGACGCTTTACAACCGGAATCTTGTAGCCCAGCGATGTCTGTGGACCAAACACACGATGGATGACCGACACAATGAGCGGGGCATAATCCTCACGTTCCAACATGTCGTAGACAAACTGACTCGGAACCGACAGCACCAACTGACCGTCTGCATACCGGCTAAACTCGGTATATGCAAACAGCGCGTCGTACTGCTCGGTGGAGACATTGGCGCGAATCATCTCGCGGCACTGGTCCCACATCTGTTTCGGAGTCATTTCCATCATGAATTCAATCTCTTTCTCATTTAGCTTCCGCACATCATTCTACTTCCTATCACATTTTAGAGTAGCTGGTTTCGTAGTTAGGCGAAAAGTGATGCAAAATTAGGAAATAAAATTCGTTTATCAAAACCCGCGCACCCTCAAAACCGCAGCCAGACACAGCATAAAAGACTATCATTCAGTCCATTGTAATAAAAACTTTGCTCAAGAGCGGTAAATTTTAGGCATCTTTGTCTCCACTGATTTTCAAGAGTTTGAAACGATGAAAGGCTATCATTTTCCCCTTGCGGCCTGTGAAACATTTCACACCAAGTTACTGAAAAAACGTTCCTTAAAACTTAATGTGAAACAATCGTGCTGAGAAGATATTCTATTTTGACAACCTCAAAATAGAATGCGCGTTTCCATTGTTACATATTTGTAATAAACATCTCCTATTAGTAGGCATTGCAACAGAAGAAAAGGATTCTGACGGGCGCACAACTACAGAGTAAAAATCAGAAAAAGGCAAGACTGATTCATCGATTCCAAAGCTATCATTTTGTACAACGAAAACACACCAAAACCCAGATGCACATAAGAAATCATTTACACCGCCGTGAGAATTTACCCACACCGCAGTAAAAAACTTTTTTGACCGCAGTGGAAATACACTTCAACCGCAGTGAAAAGTTCAGCCTACTGCGGCATGGTAATCAAAAGAGCACAGTACGGCTTCATTAAAAACAGAAATGCAGCCTCATAAAGACTGCATTATCAAACGTTTACCAATTTATGCAATATTATTGCTTCGGCTCGGCGGGTTTCTCTTTCTTGCCAAAAATGGAGAAATGGACGTAGCGCTTGGGGTGCTGACGCAGGTCTTCGAGCAGACGACTTGCATTCAGCATAGTGGAGTCGAGGTGATTGTAAACGCTGGCATCGTTCATCAACTTGCCCAATGTAGAGTTCGGTTCATTGAGGCGGTTGGTAAAGAGTCGCAATTCCCCCACTGCCCCATTGGCATTTTCAGCTATACCTTCGAAATCGACCCGACTCAGCCGATCGGTCGTTTCCTCCAGATTACCTCCCACTGCATCGACTCGGGCCATCAGACGAGGCATGTCACGATCGAGCAGGCGATTCAGTTGGTCGGTCGTGGTGCGCAAGTTGTTCGTAGCATACTCCACGTTGCGCAATGAAGCTGCAATGGAGGGGTCGCGGACAAGGTCGTTTAAGGCAACCAGAATGGAGTCAAGTACCGGGACGAGCGCCGTAATGCTGGGCACTACGTCAGCAGCCGACGACATGAGGTCGGCCATGGGTACGCCAGGGATGGTGTCGCCGGCAGCGAGCATCTGCCCTGGGTCGCCTCCGAGCATAAGCTTCATCTTAGGTGCTCCGAGCATATCCTTCTGAAGGGTTGCGGTCGAACCTTTGGGCAGTTGATAGCCTTCGTTCAAGTCAACAGCCACGATGACCATCTGACGCTGGGCATCGAAGGTGAGCGACTTCACCAGCCCGACATTCATGCCGTTGGCCAGCACTTCGGCCTGAGGTGAAAGCCCGTTGACGTCGGACATCTCGACGTAGAAAATGTTTTTGGCACTCGACAGCTTGACATTCTTCAGAAACATAATGCCGAAATAAACAATCAGGATGGCCACCACGGTGACCAGCGCAATTTTCACTTCCTTGGTAAAGAATTTCATGGGGTTACGAGTTTTGCTTCTTGTACTTTACGATGGCACTATAGATTGCCTGTGCCAGGGCATTGCGTCCTTCATTGGACATGAGATACTGCTCTTCCGTCTTCGACGAGATGAAGCCCACTTCCAGGAGCACGCTGGGCATGTAGGTGAGACGCAGGACGGCCAAATTGGCTTGGCGCACACCCATGTCGCGACGTCCAATGCCCACCATAGCTTGTTGGGCCATCTGAGCGAACTCCACACTCTCCTTCATGTCGTGATCCTGCATCAGCTCAAACATGATGTCGCTCTCGGCCGAGGGGAAATAGTCGTATTGTTTGGCGGCATCGCCTTCGAGGGCAATGACGGAGTTCTCGCGTTTCTCGACTTCGAGGTTCGTTCCTACCGTTTTAAGGCTGAGGGTGTAGGACTGCACTCCGGTGGTCGAGCGATTGGCATCCTTTGGCAGCGAATTGACGTGAATGGATACGAAGAGGTTGGCCTTGGCTTTGTTGGCAATCTGGGCACGTCGTCCCAACTCGATGAACACATCTGTCTTTCGCGTATAGATGACCTTCACATCCTTTTGGTTCTGCTCCAACAGCCGTCCCACTTCCTTGGTGATGGCGAGGGCGATGTCTTTCTCGCGGTTCTTATTGCTCGAGCCCACGGCACCGGCGTCCTTTCCGCCATGTCCGGCATCGAGTACGACAGTGAATGTCTGTGCCCACACTGCGGTCGGCATCAGCACGGTGGCTGCTACATATATAATAAGGTATAGGAAGCGTCGAAGCATAACATACAATAATTTACTGCAAATTTACGTCTTTTTCGCAAAAAAAGAACTATTTATAATTATAAATTTAAGTTTCGGGAGTATTTTACTATGATTAAAGGATGACAGGATTATCAATTTAAAAGGATTATTTGCATCCGCAAAGATTTTTTTGTCGCATCGGAATCGCTGCGTAAGCCACTGAATCCGTCTTTAATTCTAAGTCTCAATATTTCACGTTCCACTTTTCGACCGAGAATCCTTTAATCCACGTCATCGTGGTGGGGGGGAAAAGATCAGGACATTCCCAAATGTTAAAATCACCACCCCGTCCCCACCCACTTAGTTGCAGTTTCGACAACTACGCCGCTTCGTCGCCGATGCCTGAGAATCGCGAAAAAATCATCGACCAAGCCTCTGCACAGAAATAACGCAGCTACGACGCGTTGATTTCCGACCCGTTTTTCACTTTTCACCCTTCATTTTTCGTTTGTACGCCGACGGAGTGTCGGCAGTCGGCGGACGCAGCGTCGGCAGACGGCGGACAAACCTATCGGCAGACGGCGCTCTGACGACCCGCAGACCGCGGACTGCCGACGCTCAGACGGCGGACAACCGACAGGGTAAACGGCGCTCTGCCGACGCCCAGACGGCGGACAAAAATGAAATAAATGGGGATCCGTGACTTGAAAATGCTTTTCGCAAAGCGGAAAACAAGGATTTTTAGTCAGAAAACACAACTTTGGGGATTTTTTTAGAAGACAACATGGGACAACGAAGGACAACTTGGGACAACTTTATTATTTCATTGATTAAGAAGATGTTGTCCTTTGTTGTCCTTTGTTGTCCCGTGTTGTCTTCTAAAATACTGCCTCTCCAAAAATTTTATCCCATTTCTTTTAGTTTTCAGGCTTCGCCTGATCGGGCGGGCATGGGAACCCGCCCCTACGGCAATCGGCATTCCAGTTTTCTGGACTTTTCACCCAAAAATTTTCGTTTCTTTCGTTTTTTTCCGTTCTTTTCGTTGTCCAAAAATTCTATTTCCCCCAAATTTCTCCCACAAAATAGGGGGTCGAAACTGTTAAAATCCTTGCTTTTTTAACACTCAAACTCGGTACCGTAAAAAACGGTTGTTACCATGACTTTGAGTTAACAATATAAAATTTTGGCGGTGTTTTAGGTTAGAAGGAAGTTGTCCTGAGTCGCATTGGTGGGATAAATCCCTTTGTCTTGAAGACAATCGATACAACTCAGGACAAATTTATCTAATCACATACATGTGCCTCAGAACTTCCACTTGGCGCCTGTCATCAGCCAGAAGCCTGGCTGGAGCACATTGCCGAGGTCGTAGTAGCGGTGGGAGGTGAGGTTGTTGCCCTCGACATAGGCATCGAAGTGGCGGCCGGTGTAACTGAGTCGCAGGTCGAGCAGGCCGTAAGGGGCATAGGATTGTGCCGTGGATTTCCCTGCCTCATACTTCATGTAACTTCCCATGCGCTGCTGCCAGCGGTAGGAGAGCGTGGCGCTGAGTCGTTTGCAGAGTTGGGCGTCGAGACGCAGCACGAGTTTGTGACGCAGGTAGTCGAGCGCATAACTGGAGGCGACGATTTCGTGGTCGTCGTAGCGCTTTTGGTGCAGGTAGGAATAGTTGGCGCTGAAGGTGCGCAGTATGCTTTCCCTACCCATCAATTCGGCAAACAGCAGGTGTGCACCCACGGTGAATCCCATGTTGTCGAGGCGGAAATTTGTGGCGTGATAGGTGGTGAAGTCGTTTACGACATCGTCGGGCGTCATCACCCAGTCGATCATCGCACTGTTGTGACGATGGAACAAGCGCACATCTGCCTTCAGACCTTGCAGCCGCAGCCCTGTCCCCAGGGTGAACTCGCTGGTGCGTTCCGGTTTCAATCCAGTGTTGCCTTCCTGCGTGGGCGATTTATAATAGAGATCGGTGAAGGTGGGCATACGTTGAGCCATATTCCACGATGCATAAAGTTTCCATTGCTGACTGGGACGGAAGGACACGTCGATTCCTGGATAGAGGCGATAACGATAGTCGAGGCCTGTGTTCATGTTGGCCATCAGGCCGAAGGAGAAAGTCCAACGGTCGAGCAACACATCGTGTTCGAGGAAGTAGCTGACGTTGGTGCGGTTATCGCGCTTCTTGTATTGCCCATCGTGACCAGGTATGCTGACGTACTGGTCCTCCGCCAGCGGACGTCCGAGGGCTGTGGAGAGGATGCCTTCGTTGCGCAGGTCTGCACCGAGGGCAGTCGTTCCGAGTTTCCATGTGGTTTGAGCATTCACCGTCAGACCATAGACGTCGGTCATGTGGAAATTCTCGGCGGTCGAAGTACCACGAATGAGTTGGTAATGGTCGAGAGCACGGTTGAAGTAGGCTGTCGGCATGAGTTTCACGCGTCCCTTGGTCTTCAGGGACACACTGCCCATATAGCGTCTTCCTTCCTCATACTGGTTGGGGTATTTACCAGAATAGAACGTATTGGCACCGTAATCCATGCGCGACATACCGAGTTGCCAGTTGAGGTCAACGTCCTTCAGGTCTGCACCGCCCTGATAGTAGGCACGCATCTTCTTGAAGTCGCTGTTTGCAGTGCCACCGTCGCTCTGCTCATAACCAGCCGAGAGTGTTCCAATCTTGGCATGTCCGATGCTCCCGTTGACACCCCATGTGCCGAACGAGCCACCGTTCACACCCACTGCCCCTCTGATTAGATTTCTACCACCTTGGGAGGTCGTTGGGGTGAGGCCTCTCGTCACGATGTTGATGGCTCCGCTGAACGCACTCGTCCCATACACACGGCTGGCAGCACCCTCGAGGATCTCGATGCGCTCAATATCGTCTATGCTGATGGGGAGGTCGGCGGCAAGGTGCCCGGTGTGTGGCGAAGAAATATTCACACCGTTGAGAAGAATCACGATCTGGTCGTGTGTGCCGCCGTTGATACTGATGTCCGTTTGAATACCGAAGCCTCCGCGCTGCCGGACATCGACGCTGGCGCAGTGCTTCAACAGGTCATTCACCGATTGCGCAGGGCAATCCTTCAGTTGCTCGCGAGTCATGACGCTCACGATGCGTGCCGTCTGCTCCATCGGCATGGGCACACGGCTGGCGGTCACAGTCACCTCTCCTACCTCGACCTCGCGCTCGCTACCTCCGTCTCTCGGTGCAGCGGTCTGCGCCTGAGCGGTTTGCGGCGTGGCTGTCAGGAGCGTGGCCACCGACAGCGTGGAGATGACGATTTCGCGTCCGAGCGAACGGAACACAGCATCGCCTCTGCGGCTGAACTGGTGCCAGCGGATGACCTCCGCCTTCATTTTCATTTGTTTTTTGAACATAAAATAATACTTTAGCATGGGCAACATCGCCCAAAAACGGCTGCGAAGTTACGAAAAAGGCAGGACATAGCCAAAGACAAGAATACGAAAAAGCAAGACAAGACAGCGGACAACAAAGGATTTGTGACAAAGTGGCAGGCGTGACGCATTGGCACATAGTTTGAGTACCCTATTATTAAAAGTATTAAATCCTAAATTATTATGCAGAAAGGTAACATCGGGGTTACGACAGAGAACATCTTCCCCGTCATCAAAAAGTTTCTCTACTCCGACCATGAGATATTCCTGCGCGAAATCGTTTCGAACGCCGTCGATGCAACGCAGAAGTTGCGCACACTCGCCTCGAAGGGTGAGCTGAAAGAGGAAGCAGGCGACCTCACCGTCCGTGTGAGTGTCGACAAGAAGGCAGGAACGCTGACCGTCAGCGACCGCGGCATCGGTATGACAGCCGAGGAAATCGACAAGTACATCAACCAGATAGCCTTTTCTGGAGCCAACGACTTTCTCGACAAATACAAGGACGACGCCAACGCCATCATCGGCCACTTCGGACTGGGATTCTATTCCTCGTTCATGGTCAGCAACAAGGTGGAAATCGTCACCAAGTCGTGGCAGGAAGGTGCCAAAGCCGTACGCTGGACCTGCGACGGCAGCCCAGAATTCACCATCGAAGATGCTGATCGCGACAGCCGTGGCACCGACATCATCATGCACCTCGACGACGACTGCAAGGAGTTTCTCGAAGAGCCGAAGGTGGAGGAACTGCTTCGTAAGTACTGCCACTTCCTGCCCATCGCCGTCGCCTTTGGCAAGAAGAAAGAATGGAAAGACGGCAAGCAGGTGGAGACCGATGAGGACAACGTCATCAACGACACCACCCCGCTCTGGACACGCAAGCCGAGCGAACTGAAGGACGAGGACTATAAGAAGTTCTACCGCGAACTCTATCCCATGAGCGACGAGCCGCTGTTCTGGATACACCTCAACGTCGATTATCCGTTCAACCTCACGGGCATACTCTATTTCCCGAAGGTAAAGTCCAACTTCGACCTCCAGAAGAACAAGATTCAGCTCTACTGCAACCAGGTATTCGTCACCGATTCGGTCGAAGGCATCGTACCCGACTTCCTCACCTTGCTCCACGGCGTCATCGACTCGCCCGACATTCCGCTCAACGTCAGCCGTTCGTATCTCCAGAGCGACTCCAACGTCAAGAAGATTTCAACCTATATCTCAAAGAAAGTAAGCGACCGCCTCGCCTCACTCTTCAAGAACGATCGCAAGGACTTCGAGCAGAAGTGGGACGACATCAAGATATTCATCCACTACGGCATGCTCTCCGAACCCGACTTCTACGACAAGGCCAAGACCTTTGCCCTGCTCAAAGACACGGAAGGAAAGTTCTACACCTACGACGAGTACAAGACCCTCACCGAAGGACAGCAGACCGACAAGGACGGCAACCTCATCTACCTTTATGCCCAGAACCGCGACGACCAGTACAGCTACATCCAGGCAGCCCAGGCCAAAGGCTACAGCGTGCTGCTGATGGACGGCGAACTCGACACGGCGATGTGCGGCAAGTTCGAGGAGAAGATGGAGAAGACACGCTTCGTCCGCGTTGACAGCGACACCATCGACCGCCTGATTCCCAAGAAAGACGAGAAGCACGACGAACTCGAAGCCGCCAAACGCGACCTGCTCCAGCAAGTGTTCCAGACTCAGATGCCGAAGATGGAGAAGACAGAATTCCACGTCGAAGCACAGCCGATGGGCGAAACCGCCGCACCCGTCATCATCACCCAGAGTGAATACATGCGCCGAATGAAAGACATGGCTCGCATCCAGCCAGGCATGGCCTTCTACGGCGAAATGCCCGACATGATGAACGTCGTACTCAACAGCGACCACAAACTCGTCCGCACCGTGCTCGACGAGAGCGAAAAGGCCGTGAGCGAGGCAGTGAAACCTATCGACGCCGAGATTGCAGGATTGACAGCCCGTCGCGACAGCATCAACCAACAGAACAAGGACCTGAAGTGGGACGAAATTCCGCAAGAGCGTAAGGACGACCTCAGCAAGACCGAAAAAGACATCGAGGATCAGCGTCAAAAGAAAACGGCACTCATCGCCGACTATGCCAAGGACAACAAGGTCGTACACCAACTCATCGACCTCGCCCTGCTGCAGAACGGACTGCTTCGCGGCGAAGCCCTCAACCGCTTCGTCCAGCGCAGCATCGAACTGATTTAATAATCTTTCACTTTCATGCAGGCCATTCTCACATATATCGTGATTGCCCTCGCCGTGGGATATGCCGTCTGGAGACTCATTCGGCGCATCCGCGGGAGGGGTGGCTCCTGCAGTTGCGGGGGGGGCAATGGCGAAGGAAAATGTCCAGAGTGTCACACCGCCTGCAACAACTGTCCGCTCTGCGACAACTGCAAGATGAAAGGGACATGACCCAAACGGTCATGTCCCCTTTCTTTTGTCTGGAAGTCCCCTTTCAGAAGATCAGTTCTCAATTTTGTTTCTGTTTACCCGCCATACGAATGCATTCCGCCCAACAGGTAGTTGACTCCGAAGTAGGTCATCAGGACAGTGAGGAAACAGAAGATCATATAGAGGTGGAAGGGAATTGGACGTCGCAGCCAGGAGAGTGACTGGCGGTGGAAGGCGATGCCATAGAAAATCATCGTAACGAGGGCCCACACCTCCTTCGGGTCCCAGCTCCAGTAGCTGCCCCACGACACGTTGGCCCATACAGCTCCGAGGAAGATGCCGACGGCCAGACACATCACCGCCGGATAGAGCAGCAGACGGGACAGCACGGTCAGTGACTCCACTCCCTGCCTCCGTCTGGCTGTCAGAATCAGGGCCACGACGGCATTGAGCGTGATGAAGGCGAAGAGGGAATAGGAAATCATGATGAGCGACACGTGGCTCGAAAGCCAGGGCGACTGCAACACGGGCATCAGGGCGGTGATACGCGGATTCATCTGTCCGAGATAGCTGACGAGCAGGGTGAAACCACTGATGAGAAAGCCGCCGGTGAGGATTAAAAGTGAAAAGTGAAAAGTGGAAAGTGAAAAGTAAAAGGTGAAAAGTGATAGCAGCAACGCCAGCAGCATGGTGACGAGTGCCACGAACTGCATAGTTTCGTAGCCGTTGGTGAGGGGGATGGTGCCAGAGATGAACCAACGGAGCGCATAGCCGAACAGATGGAAGAGGAAGGCACACAGGAGCAGGAGGAAGGACACTCGGACGATGCCAGTTTGCAGTCTGTTTGCCGTAGCTTGTCCCTTCAACATTTGCCAGAGCATGACGAAGAATAGCAGGAAGCCCACTGTGAGGTTCGCCATGAAGAGAATTTTCGTGAAGGGAACGGCATTGTAGAGCAGTTCAGCACTGACTTTCGAGTCTGACAGCGGTGCGACACTTCCATCCTTGGGCAGCGGTTTGAACAAGGTGCCCCGCTCCAGCATCATCACCACGCCCAGACGTTCGTCGATGTCCTGAATGGCTTTCTCCATCGCGCTGTGTGAGCCGTATTCCTTCATGTATAGCGATTGTAGCCGGTAGGTTCCGTCGCGGTCGTAGAGGTCGGCCACACGGATGTAGTCGCCCTGCAATCCCAATTTTGCCATCAGCACGCGGTGTTTCGCCTTGACGCGGAGGATGGAGACCTCGCGCCACGACTCGGGATGGAGCTGCCACGACACGACAACCTGCTCGGCCGTCAGTCCGTGAAAACTCTTACGACCACACAACTTCTGTACGAAGTCGATGGCTACGGTGTTGAACGGCACGACACGGTCGCCATAGACCACTTGCTCGCGTTTCAGGGCGTCTGCCTGTTCGACCTTGACGACAGGCAGCGCTGCATGTCCGTGGAGGGTAAAGAGAAGTAGCAGGCAGGTTAATCCTCGCTTGAGAGCAGGGTGCCGCAGCAACTGGCAGAAGGTCTCCCGTTTGTTCAGCAACAGCAGGATGGCGCTGAGAGCCAGCAGCAGGTACCCCACGTAGGTGATGCCTGTTCCCCACGGATCGTAGGTCACCATGAGCCACGAGCCTTGCAGGTCCTCATCGAACGACTGCTGGTAGAGTCTGTAGCCATCGCGCTGCAGGATGTGGTTCATGCTGATGTTTTCACTCTCAGCTTTTAACTGATCACTTTTCACTTTTAACTGATCACTTTCAATCTTCACTCTGCTCGTGTATCCGCTATGAGCCTCCGTGCCAGGGTAATAGTCGATGATGAAGGTGTCGAGTTCGATGGTGAAGGGCAAGGCGTCTGCCCTACCCTCACGAAGCATGTACTCCGTCGTTGGCTGATGCTGGCGCAGGTGCAGCATGCCTTGCTTGCTGGTCAGGGCCGTTGTCAGCGCACCCATCAGGATGATGAGGAATGCCACATGGAGCAGACACACGCTGAATCGGCGGAAGAGGCACCGACGCCACATCTGCACAATTCCTGTCACCGCCAAGGCTATCCACAACAGGCGGAACCACCAGGCACCATAGATGTGGCTCGACACAAAGGGTGTGCCCAGCCTGTCTTCAACGAATGTAGCCGCTGCAATCACAACGGCTACCAATGCTAAGAGAAGAAAGGGGATATGATTAGAAATTCTCATACGCGGGATTGCTGCGTTGCTGCACAGCCATACATTCCATCTCAATCAGCCATGTGGGACGGCAGACGGGTGCGAGCGTGATGATATAAGGAATGTCGGGGAAACGTTCTGCAAACTTTCGGCTCACCACGTCATAGTCGGCCAGGTCGCGCAGATAGACTATGATTTGCATCACGTCGTCGAATGTCGTGTCGGCTTCCTTCAGCAAGGTCTCCACATTCTCCCACATCCGTTCCGTCTGCTTCACGATGTCACCCACATGCACTACCTCACCTTTATTATTGATCGAGGCCGTTCCGCTGATGAACACATGGGCACGGTCGCCGTACTCCATACATGTGCCGCGTTCGAACGTCACGCCATATTCGTAGGTCGGATTCAGGTGTGTAGGTGCATAGAGGTAACGCTGCTGTTCGGGTTTGAATCCCGTCAGCGCATACGTGCCCAGCTGTATCAGAGCACGTGTATCGGCTGGCAGTCCGCCAATACCCGTCGAGGCGATAAAGTGTGTCTGGCTGGTCAGACCCTGCTCCTCGAAATTCTCACGTCGTGCACGCACCATGCCGCCGTACTGCGTATCCACGTCGCGCACGAAGAACCACGTGCGGATGCAGTTCTGAGCGAGCGTGGCACCATGCTGCTGCAGTGCCTCTTCGTAGTCGATGAGCAGGCTTTCGGTCTGCCATGCCGAATCGCCCTTATGCTCGTGCATACCCATCTTCCACAGGTGTTTGTAGCCGTTGTGGCTGCTCACGACCATACCGTTCACATTCTCCACTTTCGTGCCGCGCTGCAGATAAATCCACACACCCACCTTCGATCCGTCGAGCGGTGGCTGCTGGATGAACGAGTAGGCACAGTCGGGTTCCTCCTTCATCAGCGGACGTTGGTTCGTTGCATCGCTCAGAAAGTAGCGTTTCAGTACGGCGCTGGCACCCCGCAGTTCGTCCAGTTCCATCATCCGCTCTTCTGCGGCATAGACGCGGGCAATCTGCCCGCCGAACTCCTCGCCACGAGGTTCCACATGCAGCATCACGTGCATCTCATCTACACTATTTTCGGGCGCAAAGATCGACATTTGCAGCTTCACGCCCAAATCCTCCCAATACACTTTCTTCGTATTCATTCGTCGTAGTGTTTAGTGTTTAGAGTTGAGTGTTGAACGTGAAGCGACCGCTTCGCTGAATGTGAAGCATGAAGCGATGAACACTCAACTCCAAACAAATAGTTTTATTTTCTGTTTGCAAAGTTACGTATTTTTCCATGCCCCGACAAACTCACGATAGCGATTTCACCTCTCACGACCGCAATTTACCCTGTTTTGAGTATCTATAATTTTAGAATCTGCTGCTCAGCTTCGTCGGCTGTCATCTCATCAAGGTCGAGCCAGTGGATGGAAGGGTCGCGCTGAAACCAAGTCATTTGCTTCTTGGCATAGACACGGGTGTTCTTCTTGATACGTTCGACGGCCATGTCGAGGGGCCACTCGCCGTCGAGCACACGAAAGAGTTCCTTGTAACCCACGGTGTTGAGGGCATTGAGATGGCGCAGGGGATAGACTCGGCGCACTTCTTCCATCAGACCATCGGCCATCATTTGGTCAACCCGCAGGTTGATACGTTCGAAAAGGTGGGCACGGCTGCGGCTGAGTCCGACCTTGACAATGCGGAAGGGCCGCTGCTTCTTCTGTCCTGTCCGGAAGGAGGTGAACGTGCGGCCTGTCTGGTAGCACACTTCGAGCGCATGGACGATGCGCTGCGTGTTCTTTAAGTCCACGATGGCATAATATTCAGGGTCGAGCAGACGCAGTTCGGCAAGCAGTGCGTCGAGTCCTTCGTCGGTCAGACGCTGACGCACATGACTGCGCACGTCGGGTTCGATGGTGGGTATGTCGTCGATTCCGTTGCACACCGCATCGATATACATCATGCTGCCGCCACTCATCAGCATGACGGGATGAAGCGGAAACTGCTCCTCCAGCAACCGAAGCACATCGGCTTCGTACTGAGCAGCACTGTAGTATTGGTCGAGGTCGAGCGTATGGACGAAGTAATGCCTCACCTCGGCCAGTTCCTCCTCGGTGGGTGCTGCCGTACCAATCGGGATGCCGCGATAGATTTGACGGGAATCGGCTGAGATAATCGGACACGACAAACGCTTAGCCAACATGAGGCTAAGCGCTGTCTTTCCCACGGCTGTAGGGCCGAGGAGTACAATCAATGTAGGAACAGAAGGAACCACTCCCTCCCCTCCGACCTCCCTCAACCCCTCCAAAGGAGGAGAATCCAAACCGGTAGGCATTTGAATTAATAATTATTAATTTTCAATTTTCAATTCAGTAGGGTTCCCCGTCGCTGATGTCAAGGCCCTCCAGGTCGATGTCCTCGTCGCTGATACCATCGCCGAACATCGAGTCGTCGTCCATAATGTCAGCATCGCCGTTGGTGACGACAGGGTTGCGGGCAAAGAGTTCGTCGAAGTCGAGTTGCTGCTGGGGAGCCTCGCCCAAGCTGCGCGTCACCTTCGGTGTCTTGAGCGACTTGCCGGTGATGATTTCCGAGAGTTCAATGAAGAAGACACGGCCACCCAGCGGGTCGAAGGTGTAGAGCAGGTGCTGCTTCTCCTCTTCGAGAAAGTCGGAGAGGCGCGTCTTGGCCATGATGTAGCTGTCTTCGTCGGCCGAAGTGGACATATCCTCGAGTGTGATTTCCTGAGCACGTTCCCAGCCGTTCTCACAGACGGAGAACGAGGTCATCTGGTCGTCGCTGTAGCCGCACGTTTCGAGAATCACCTTGTGGAAGTCGAGGAACGTGGCATCGGCATCTATCTGGATTTCGCGCATGAAGTCATCGACTTCGTCACTGATAAGAATGAATCGGTAAATCATGATTACTTTTAACTTTTCACTTTTAACTTTTCACTTTTATCATCGGATGATGCCGCGCTGCGACTTGCTCACGAAATCGACGATGTACTGAATCTCCTTGCCCATCGGGATGCTATAGGTGATTTGCTCAACAGCCTCCTTGACGGTGAGGTTCGAGTTGTAGATGAGTCGGTAGGCATCGTGGATGTGGCGAATCACCTCGGGGTCAAAACGACGGCGGCGCAGACCGACGATGTTCAGTCCGGCGTAGGCAATCGGTTCACGGGCAGCGATGACGAACGGGGGAATGTCCTGACTGGTGCGGCAACCACCTTGCACCATCGTATAGCCGGCAATGTGGCAGAACTGATGCACCAGCACGACAGCCGAGATGATGGCGTTGTCATCGACGATGACTTCGCCTGCCAACTTGGTCGAGTTGCCCATGATGATGCCGTTGCCGAACTCACAGTCGTGGGCGATGTGGGCATTCTCCATGATGAGGTTGTTCGACCCGACCACGGTTTTTCCCTTCGACGCCGTGCCACGGTGGATGGTTACATTCTCACGGATGCGGTTGCCATTGCCAATCTCGACGGTCGATTCCTCACCTTTGAACTTCAAGTCCTGGGGAATCGCGCCAATGACGGCACCAGGGAACAGGGTGTTCTCGTTGCCCATGCGGGTACCGCTGAGCAGCGTGACACTGTTCATGAGCACGTTGTTGTCGCCGATTTCCACGTTTTTGTCGATGAAGCAGAACGGACCGATTTCGCAGTTTTCACCAATCTTTGCTTCGGGGTCGATGAAAGCGAGGGGACTGATTTTTGCCATAATTACTTTATTGTTTTCGTTGAACGTTGAAAGACTTTACTTTAACGTTTGAAGTCATCCAAAAAAGAAACTTCGTTCGACGAAAATGTTCAACGTTACTTGTTCTTGATGATTTGTGCCGTGAACTCTGCCTCGGCCACCAGCGTGTCGCCGACGAAGATCAGACCTTTCATCGACGAGATGCCGCGGCGCACTGGTGCCAGCAGCTTCACCTTGAAGATGAGCGTGTCGCCAGGCACTACTTTCTTGCGGAACTTCACATTGTCAATCTTCATGAAGTAGGTGGACCAGCGTTCCGGCTCCTCCAGCGTGTTGAGCACAAGCAAACCGCCGGCCTGGGCCATGGCCTCGACGAGCAATACGCCAGGCATGACCGGTTCCTGCGGGAAGTGACCGGTGAAGAAGGGTTCGTTGCTGGTCACATTCTTCACACCCACGATATAGTTCTCGTCGATGGTGATAATCTTATCGACCAGCTGCATCGGGTAGCGGTGCGGGAGCAACTGACGGATGCGGTTCACGTCCATCACCGGCTCCTGGTTGGGGTCGTAGTCAGGACACTGAACCTCGTGCTTGCGGATGTCACGACGAATCTCGCGCGCGAACTTATTATTGATAGTATGTCCAGGCTTTGTCGCGATGACACGTCCGCGGATGGGTTTGCCCACCAGCGCAAGGTCGCCCACGATGTCGAGCAACTTGTGGCGCGCAGCCTCGTTCGGCCATGTGAGCGGACGGTTCTGGATGTAGCCAAGCTGAGTGGCGTCGCGATGCGGAATGCCGATTTTGTCGGCCAGGGCATCGTAGCGCTCCTGCGGCAACTCGTTCTCGTAGATAACGATAGCGTTGTCCAGGTCGCCGCCCTTGATGAGGTTCATGTCGAGTAGCGGTTCGATTTCGCGGACAAAGACGAACGTTCGGGCCGAGGCTATCTCGGCGGGGAAGTCGCTGTAGTGTTCCAGCGAGGCAAACTGCGAAGCCAGTATTTTCGATTCAAACGAAATCATGGCATCGACGCAGAACTCTTCGTCGGGCAGCAGGAGCAGGTGTTCGCCATGCTCACCCTTCACCTCGATCTTATGTTTCACGACGTAGTAATCCTTGTTCGCCGCCTGTTCGACCGTACCGACACGCTGAATCTCCTGAATGAACATCAGGGCCGAACCGTCTAGGATCGGCATTTCAGGTCCGTCGAGCTGGATGAGACAGTTGTCGATGCGCGAGGCATAGAGCGCAGCCATCGCATGTTCGATGGTGCTCACCTTCACGCCGTCCTTCTGCAGCACGGTGCCGCGCTGCGTGTCGCTGACGTTCTCGGCCAGACATTCGATGACGGGCTGGCCCTCGAGGTCCGTCCGTTGGATTTTATAACCATGATTCTCGGGAGCAGGCATGAACGTGGCAGTGATAAACTGCCCCGTGTGCAGACCCTTTCCCTGCACCGTGAATTGCTCCTTCAGAGTGATTTGCTTTTGCATTATTTTTTCAGTTCTTCAATTTCCTTTTTAAGCTCAGATACCTCCTTCACCAGGTCGGGCAACATCTTCAACGCAGCCGACTGGCGAGCCCACTGGCGGTGTTCGATGGCAGGATAACCCATCAGCGTGGCACCGCCACGGCTGGCCAAGTTGCCGCCTGGCACACCGGCTTGGGCACCCACATTCGTATGGTCGCCGATGGTGATGTGTCCGGCAATGCCGACCTGGCCTCCGAACATACACCACTCGCCCACCTTCGCACTGCCGGCCACGCCGACCTGCGACGACATCACCGTGTGGCTGCCCACCTCAACGTTGTGAGCAATCTGCACGAGGTTGTCCAGTTTGACGCCGCGGTGCACCGTGGTCTGTCCCATGGTCGAGCGGTCGATGCACGTGTTGGCACCCACCTCGACGTCGTCTTCAATCACGACGATACCGATCTGCGGGATTTTCTCATACCCCTCAGCCGTAGGCGCAAAGCCGAAGCCATCGGCACCGACCACACATCCGGCATGCAGGATGCAGCGCTGCCCCACCCTGCAGTCGTGATAGATCACCGCATTCGAGTAGATCTCCGTATCGTTGCCCACCTGGGCATTGCGACCAATCGACACATGCGGGTGAAGAACGACATGGTCGCCCACCACCGCACCGGCTTCGATGCAGACGAACGGGCCCACATAGCAACCCTCGCCCACACGAGCCGTCGGGTCTATAAACGCGAGCGACGAGACACCCTCCTGCCGCTGTTGCATACTTTCGTACAGCTGCAGCAGCTTGGCGACCGTCTCGTAGGGATTATCGACCCTCACCAGCGTAGCCTCGACCGGCTGCGAAGGCTGAAAGTCGCGTGCGACGAGCACGACGCTCGACTTCGTTTCATACAAAAAATGCTCATACTTCAGGTTGGCCAGAAAGGAGATGGCACCAGGCACACCTTCCTCAATCTTGGCGAAGGTCGTCACCTCAGTCTTGGGATTCCCTTCCACCGTTCCACCCGTGTATGCAGCAATTTGTTCGGCTGTAAAAACCATGAATCGTGAGAATTAACAGATTGATGATTTGCGCTCTTCCACGCAAAATTTCTGCAAAGATACAACATATAATTGAAAGTTGAAAATTGAAAATTGAAAAAATTAAGAATTAAAACCCAAAAAGCCCAAACTCAAAAAGCAAAAACCAAGTTCCACGAGTTGTTTTTTTACCATGAATGCACGAATAAGATGAGTGATAATGTGTCGGGCGCAGGGGTTGCGTGTCGTAGATACGCGACCATGATGACACGTGCGGTGCGTGCCGAAAGTCGCCCCTCCGAGGCTTGTCGTGTCGGCCCCCTGCACCTCAAACCCAGCCACCGTTCGCATCCAACTCCGTTGGTGTGCCCTACAAACTCGTTCACGGCGCACCTCAAACACGGCCACGCCGCACCCCCAACTCGGCCACAGCGCACCCCCAACTCGGCTGCTGCGCCGACCAAAGTCAAAATATCACCGATATTTTCAGAAATTCCATTGATATTTCTACAAATTCCATTGATATTTTCAGGAATTTCAATGCTATTTTGAGTATTGTCGGTACACTCTCCGACGATGAGCTGCGCTTTCGGTGGGTCGGATGTACGGATGAACTCACTGCCAACAAAAGACAAAGTTTTGCCAAATTTACGTTAAAAAATATTAACAAAGGGATGCTTTTCGCCTTTTTTCTTCGGAAGTTGAGATTTTTGTCGTAATATTGCAGCATATTTGGTGGGATGTGGACATATACATTCTCCGTTACGATAACTGACTAATTAAAAATAAAATGAACAAGTATTCTAAACTCCTGTGTTCGCTGCTGCTCTCGGCAGCCGGCACCCCCCTGCTCTGGGCCCAGAACTCGGTTCAGAAGGTGGAACAAGTAAGCGATGGCGTCGTTCTCGAACAGGCCGTCGATTTCACCATCACGGGCACCACGCCCTTCGCCACGGCGGGCAGTGTCAATCTGATCAATCCCGACGCCGTCGTCATCTTCGAGGCCGTGCGACCGGCCAACGTGAAGAAGTCGGCGGTGCTGAGCCACATCACCATCAACGGCGAAGCGGCGAAGCACGGGACGAACTGCTGGATTGAGATTCACAAGAACGGCACCATCGTCTATCCGCACACCGAACTGACGTTCCAGCCGCTGACGGCCTATAGCGAGGGCGGTTTCGCAGGCACGGAGTGGAACGACTTCATCCCTTATACTAAATATACGAGCGGCGAGTGGGTGAACAACATCCGTTCGTTCCGACTCAAGCGCGGCTACATGGCCACGCTGGCCTGCAACTCCAACGGTTCGGGATGGAGCAAGGTGTTCATCGCCCAGGACTGCGATCTGGAGATCGACCTGACGAAGGTGGCGTATGGCAAGTACATCGCCGGCAAGGAGGGTTTCATCCGTGTGTTCCCCTGGCGTAACGTGACGAAGAAGGGTACGGCCGGCGACCCTGGTCTGCTGGAACAACTGAACACGACCTGGCGCTACGGCTGGGACGACGGACAGTATCACAACGACTACATCGAGTATATTCCCCAGCGTCACCACATCGGATGGCCTGACTGGGGCAAATTCAGCAACGGCACGGGTGCCAACACGCTGCTGCTGGACAACGAACCGGACAACGCGGGCGACTCGCGGGAGAAATATACGACGGTGGAAGAGATTGAACAAGTCTTCTTCATCGACGGCAACCTGCCGGTGAATGCCTACCAGGGCGGCTTGCGCATCGGTTCGCCGGCCATGTCGGGCGACGCTCGCGGCGATTGGCTGAGCAAGTACATGGAGCTGTGTGAGCAGTACAACTGCCGCATCGACTTCATCGCTGACCACTGCTACTGGCTCAACGACGGAGGAAGCTACTGGTGGCAGATGGACCAGACGTACAACAAGTACAAGCGCCCGATTTGGATTACGGAGTGGAACTATGGTGCCAACTGGACGTCGTGGAAAGGCAGCGACACCAGTGGCAGCGATGCCAACCAGACGATTGAGCTGAACGCCATCAAGGACATCGTGGGCAACCTCGAAGGTCATTCGCGCGTGGAGCGCTATGCCATCTACAACTGGGTAGAAGACTGCCGCGCCATCGTGCTCAACGGCAAACTGACGAAGGCGGGCGAATGGTATGCTGCCCTGAAGTCGAAGTCTGCTTACGACCCCATCAACGAATATACGATGGGCTGGACCTACAGTGCTCCGACCGACCTGAAGGTGAACTACTACCAGTCGTCGAACACGGCAACTCTGATCTGGACTCACCGCAACGGCAAGCAGACCGACGTGGCCTACGTGGAGCGTCGTGCCGAGGGTGAAAGTTCGTGGACGGTGATCAAGGAAATCCCGATGCCAGGTTCTATCACCATGAGCTGTCAGGACGACCTTGGCGACCTGAGCGGCCTCATTACCTACCGTGTGCGCAATGTCGATAGCGACGGCACGGAACGCCGGACGGGTGAGGCCACGATCAACATCGGCGGCAGCACGATGGGCTGCCCCACCCTGCAATACACGACGCTCAATGTGGCGAACCTCGACGAGGCTGTAAGCGTCACGTTCAAGGAGCCGTTCGAGGCGAAGCCGGCTGTGTTTGTCGGTCTGCAGACCTTCAACAACAGCTCGATAACCATCGATGGTGTGTCGTGCAGCACGGTGACCACGCCGTACTTCAAGACGACTTCGATCAAGCGCGACCAGTTCTCGTACATCGGACTTCCCTGGGCTTTGCAGACGAACAACAAGGGCGAATCGACCAGTGCGGCCGTCTATAAGAGCAAGGAGAAGATTCCGTTCATGGCCATCCCCTTCGGCAACTATACGTTCGGCAACATGAAAGTGGAAGTGGGTTCGGCCAAGATCAAAGACGAGACGGTCGAGGTCGTGTTCAACGAACCCTTCCCCGAAGGTGTCACCCCCATCGTGGTGGCTACCATCAATGCTGCAACGTCAAACTCACGAGCCATCATGCACAAGGTATGGAACATCACGAACACGGGCTTCAGCGCTGCCGTGATGTACGAAGATGCGCTCGTCAACAGTAGCGGCTCTCACATCGTGCCGAACGTCAACCAGACGCTCGCCTACATCGCAGCCACACCTGGCGACGCATGCGTTGATGAGGAGAACCAGGTTTACCTCGCTGCCGGTATGGGACAAAACACTGTGGTCGGAACGACAGCCTCCGAGCAGCAGTTCCAGGCTACGCTGACCGACGAGGCTGGTGAGCCTTACACCGAAGTGCTCCGCCTGATCGACCCCGTCGTCTTCTGTGACAACCAGACGAACAACCTGCCCACTCCTGTCGTGCTGCGCACCCGTGGTCTGATCACCGAGACGGGTGTTGACGAGGACGAAGTGCCCGTGACCTATGCAACGGGCTTCAAAGTGCGCCGCGTGGTGGATGAGAGCGTGACAAAGGGCATCAACAAGGTTTCGTCGGGTACTGCCGACGAGGTGGGTTGGATGGCTATCCACAGCAACCCCACACCTGCATCTGCTGCCAACGACGACCCGACGCCCACCGCCATCGGCCGTGTGATCGAAAGTACGTACAGCGGCGACGAACTCGACGTGCGCGTCATCAACCGCATCGTGTATGTGAAGGGCCATCCCGACTTCCAGCTCTTCACCACGGGTGGAGCACGTGCGGCAGCCGGTGCCACTCAGGCTCCTGGTGTCTATGTGGTCCGTGCCGGTGGAAAGACGGCGAAGATTGTTATCCGGTAACTTTTTCGTTGAACGTGAGGCGTGAAGTGATTAACGTGAAGCGTGAAGTGAACGCTACGCTGTCGTGAAGCGATGTCATCAGTCTTCACTTCACACTTTGCTTTGTTTAGTGTTTAGTGCTTAGTGCTTAGCGTGTTAGCAGACCCAGCAGAACACTCAACTCTCAACACTAAACACTAAACCATTCGCGCTTCACGTTTCACGTTTAAGCATTCAACGAATTCATAGGTCTTTGTATGGGATTTTTCAACATATTCAGTAAGAAGAAGAAAGAGACGCTGGACGAAGGTCTGGCGAAAACGAAAGAGAGTGTTTTTGGGAAACTGACTCGTGCCATCGCCGGAAAGTCGAAGGTGGACGACGACGTGCTGGACAATCTTGAGGAGGTGCTCATCACCTCGGATATCGGCGTGGACACCACGCTCGAAGTGATTCGCCGCATCGAGGAACGTGTGGCTCGCGACAAATATGTAGGTACCAGCGAACTGAACCATATCCTGCGCGACGAAATCGCAGGTCTGCTTACCGAAAACCACACGGACGACACCGACGGATTCGAAGTGCCGCAGGACCATCGGCCCTACGTCATCTTGGTCGTCGGCGTGAATGGTGTGGGCAAGACAACCACAATCGGAAAACTGGCCTGGCAGTTCAAGCAGCAAGGTCTGAAAGTGGTGCTCGGTGCAGCCGACACATTCCGTGCAGCAGCTGTCGAGCAGTTGTGCATCTGGGGCGAACGCGTCGGCGTGCCCGTGGTGAAACAGCAGATGGGCAGCGACCCCGCCTCGGTGGCTTTCGACACTGTACAAAGCGCTGTGGCTACGGGAGCCGACGTGGTCATCATCGACACAGCCGGACGACTGCATAACAAGGTGGGACTGATGAACGAACTGACAAAGATCCGTAATGTCATCGCGAAAGTAGTGCCGACAGGAGCCGACGAAGTGCTGCTGGTGCTCGACGGCAGCACCGGCCAGAATGCCTTTGAGCAGGCTCGCCAATTCACCAAAGCTACCGAGGTGACAGCCATGGCCATCACGAAACTGGACGGAACGGCAAAGGGTGGCGTGGTGATCGGCATCTCGAACGAATTTAAGATTCCTGTGAAATATATCGGACTAGGCGAAGGCATGGAGGACTTACAGCCCTTCAACCGCCGTGAATTTGTAGATTCATTGTTCGGAGAATGAGAAAGAACGCGATAGACATCGTGACGATGGGCTGCTCGAAAAATCTGGTTGATTCTGAGCGGTTGATGGCGATGCTCGAGCAGCAGGGCTATCATGTGGAGCACGACCCCGAGGAGCCTCGCGCCGAAATTGCCGTGGTGAACACTTGCGGATTCATCGGTGACGCCAAGGAAGAGAGCATCAACATGATCCTGCAGTTCTGCCAACGAAAGCAGGAAGGCAGCCTCCGACGGCTCTATGTCATGGGGTGCCTCAGCCAGCGCTACCTCAAGGAACTGGGCAAGGAACTGCCCGAAGTGGACAAGTTTTTCGGCAAGTTCGACTGGACTGGACTGGTGGAGGAACTGAACATAAGTACAAAGTACAAAGTACAAAGTACAACGGAGAAGAAAAGTAATAACTCGTCAACTCGTCAACTCGTCAACTCGTCAACTTGTCAACGCCACCTCACCACCCCACGCCACTATGCCTATCTGAAGATTTCTGAGGGTTGCGACCGCCACTGCGCCTACTGCGCCATCCCCATCATCACCGGCCGACACCAGTCGCGACCGATGGAAGATATCATCGCCGAAGTCGAATGGCTCGTCGGTCAGGGCGTGCGTGAATTTCAGGTGATTGCACAAGAACTGACATACTACGGCATCGACCTCTACGGTGAGCAGAAGATTGCAGAACTCGTGGAACGCATGGCCGACGTACGGGGCGTGAAGTGGATACGACTCCACTACGCCTACCCCACGAATTTCCCCTGGGCACTGCTCGACGTCATGCGCCGCAAGAAGAACGTGTGCCGCTATCTCGACATTGCCCTCCAGCACATCAGCACCACCGTGCTGCAGAACATGAGGCGCCACATCACCAGCGACGAGACCTACGCCTTCATCGAACGCATCCGTCGCGAAGTGCCAGGCATCCATCTGCGCACGACGCTCATGGTGGGATTTCCTGGCGAGGACGACGCTGCGTTCGACGAACTGTTGGCATTTGTGCGTTGGGCACGATTCGAGCGTATGGGTGCCTTTGCCTACTGCGAGGAAGACGGCACCTGGGCAGCCAAGCATCTAAAGGATGAAATTCCAGACGAAGTGAAACAAGAGCGCCTCTCTCGACTCATGCGGCTGCAGCAAAAGATTTCGGCCGAAGTACAGGCAGCCAAGGTGGGGCAGACCCTGCGTGTCGTGATCGACCGGCGCGAAGGCGACTACTATGTCGGACGCACCGAATTCGACAGTCCCGAAGTCGATCCCGAAGTGCTCATCCCCATCAGCCAAGGCACTCTGCGTCGCGGTTGTTTCTATGACATCCGCATTACCGAGGCAGACGAGTTTGACTTGTACGGCATAAAAAATCCCCAATAGCCTCACCCCCACTCCCTAGGAAGTGGGAGTCCAGACTGGCAGGTTTTAGTTTTTAATTTGTAATTGTTTATTGTTCATTGTTCATTCATAGCCATGACTCATAAGGAATTTACCAAGCTCATGATGGAAAAGACCAGCCTCAGCAGCATCGAAATCGCCGAGCTGCAAGCAGCCTGCTCCGACCTCATCATCCAGCAGGTGGCTCAAGGCAACACCGTCGTATTCTCTGGCTTCGGCACCTTCGAACAGAAGGAAAAGCCCGAACGCAAGATGTACAACCCCACCACCAAGGAATTCAAGACCATCCCTGCCCGTCAGACACTGGGATTCCGTCCCAGCAACACTTTCAAGGAAAAACTTAATGCTACCGAACCATGAACGAACGCATCACCGCACTCAACATCTCTGATATCCTGGCCGTCCAGCAGACGTTCCCAAAACGTGTGACCGACTCGTTCATGCGAGCCCTCACCGAAACCATCATCGAGGGACTACAGACCGACGGCATCGTCAAGGTACGTGGCCTCGGCACCTTCCGCATCGTCGAGGTGGAACCCCGTGAAAGCGTCAGCGTCAGCACTGGCGAACGCATCGTCATTCCCAGTTTCAAGAAACTCTCGTTCACAGCCGAAGAAAGCATCACCGAGCGTATGTCGAACACAGCCGACAGTCAGGCTGACAACTCAGATGCTGACGACGTTGAAACGGTCCAGACGGAAATCGACCAGACGGAAACCCCTGACACCGACGAACCCACAACTGAGCAGCCCGAAGCAGCAGGCGTCGCTGTGCCCGAGGTGCAAGAATTTTTCTCCGTCCTCAATGAAGACCGAGAGGAAGATACGACCGAACCCCTTGGCGACGAGCAAGGCGAAAGCGATACACAAGACGGCTCACAAGACATTGCTTCCACAGTCCAAGCCGAAAACCCAGATACCGAAACACCTGACGATGCCATTGACCCCTCCGTCCCCGTCAGCGAAACACCTGCCGACACATTCTCGGGTATCGACGTACTCATCTCCACACCCGAAAGCCTCGAGGAACTGCACGACCAGCTCACCGTGGCACTGCTCCAGCAGCAGGAAGCCGACCATCAAGCCACAGCCGCACAGACCCACTACGACCAGGTGCAGCTCCAGCTCCTCGAAGCCGAGCAGGGACGTGTCCTTGCCCAGCAAAAAGCCGAGCAGGCAGCAGCCGAAGTGAAGCACATCGAACAGCTCATCCAGAATGTCGAAACCAACCGCATCACACAGCTGGCTGAGAACAATGCCTCGCCCATCGACACTCCAGCAGATGACGCTGCACCAACTCAAGAAGACACAGAACTGACAAGCAGCTGCACATCCGCTCCTGTAGCCGACATACCTACTCAAACAGATCAGACTCAGGAACCTGACGACGAGGTCGAAAGAGAGGACGACGAGGAAGAGGAAAAACGTACACCCTGGTGGCGCATACCCCTCATCCTACTCATTCTCCTGCTCGTCGGCGGTGCCTGCTACTTCATCGCCGTCAATCCGCAACTGCCCTTCCAGTGGCTGAACGACGAACCGAAAGAAGAAGTTCCAGTCACCGTCGAAGCCCTGACCCCCGAAGCTCAGCCCGCCGGTACGCCTCAACCCGCCAAGGGAGAGCCATCCACACAGCCTACACCCTCCAAGGCAGACACACCGGCCGCGACTCCTTCGCCAGCCGACCAGCCACAGCAGACTGCCGAGCATCCGCAGTCTGCATCTAAACCGCAGCAACCGTCTGAAAAGCCCAAGCAGCAGGAAGCCTCCAAACCCCAACGCCCCAAAACACACACGGTGCGCCGCGGCGAGTCGCTCACCAAAATCTCCCTCCAATACTACGGGACGAAGGACTCCGTCCGAGCCATCATCCGTGCCAACAATTTCCGCGACCCCAACAACATCAACGAAGGTGCTGTGGTGAAACTTCCATGATGCGAATCCGACGAGTGATGTTTCTGAAAAAACTGCGTGAGCTTTGGCAACACCGGCATGAACTCTGGCAGAAGTTCCGCCTCTGGCAGAAGACGCCCTATCAGGTAGCCCCCCCTCTCCGACGAGGAGCACGACTGCCCCACCTGTCAGACGCACTACACCGGCAACTTCTGTCCCCGCTGCGGACAGTGGTGGCGCATCGGTCGCTACAGTTTCCGCAACGCCTTTCTCGGATTCCTCTATCTCCTGTTCCGCCATGCACGAATGGTTTAGTGTTTAGTGTTGAGAGTTGAGTGTTCTGCTGAGTCTGCTAACACGCTAAGCACTAAGCACTAAACACTAAACAAAGCACCACCGTTTCCATCTCATAAACACAAAGAGTGCTCGACATCGATGTGTCGAGCACTCTGTGTGAAGGTGGAAGATGAATCACGCGATTAGTATTCCATCACGGCTGGCAGTTCCTTCGCCTGATCGACCATCTTCTCGACTTCCTTGAGGGCGGGAACACGGTTGGTGAGGTTCTTGGCGGCATTCACCTCCTCAAGCTTGGCCTGCAGATTGGCGGGAACGCGGTGCTTGAGTTCCTTGACGGTGTCAACGCCGGCTGCCTCGAGCAGTTCGGCAAACTGGGGACCTACGCCCTGAATGCGGTAGAGGTCGGCATGGTTGGTCCAGGTGAGAATCAGTTTCGGACTGATACCTGTTGCCTCGGCCAGTGCCTTGCGGCCAGCGGGTTTTGCACACTTTTCGAGCAGGGTGTCAGTGTCCTTCACACCTGCTGCCAGAAGCTTCTCGGCATAGACTTCGCCAATGCCCTGAACGTCGATAATCTTGTAATTTGCCATGGTAAATTAAAATTAACGATTAATATTAAAGAATTAAAACAGATTAGTATGGGCAAATATAGAGTTTTTTTCGCATCAAATCACAATTTTTTGCCAAAAAATACGGACGCACTTCGTTTTTTCGTTATTTAGGTGTACTTTTGTAATCTGAAACGATGAATATGCACAAGATGGAAGAAATACTGCAACAGGGCTACGGGCTGGTGACGGTGCCGCGCTGCGACGATTCACGGGGGTCGCTCTGCTTTGCCGAGTGGCATCACCTGCCGTTTGAGCCGAAGCGGGTGTTCTGGATTTTCGACGTACCCGCCGAAGCCCGTCGTGGCGGACACAGCCATGAAACCTGTGCCGAGGTGGTGTTTGCCGTGCAGGGCAGTTTCGACATGACGGTTGACACGGTAAAGCACCGCTGCACCTTCCACATGGATCGCCCCGACACGGGCATCTACATCGGACCTGGCACCTGGTGCGAACTGAGCGCATTCCAGCCTGGCACGGTATGCGTGGTCGTGGCTTCCGACTTGTACGATCCCGAGGGATATGTGAATGACTACGAGACGTATAAATTGATGCACCAGTGAGAATCCTCAGTTACAGTAGCGAGATGGAGACGCAGTGGAATACACTCGTCGAGAAGTCGAAGAACGGAACGTTTCTCTTCGATCGCCGTTTCATGGACTACCATGCCGACCGCTTCACCGACTGCTCCGTCGTGTTTTTCGACGACAAGCGAAAAACTATTGTCGGAGCATTGCCCGCTAACTGGTGTAGCAGCGAACAGACGGTCTATAGCCATCAAGGTCTAACCTACGGAGGTCTGATATTACTCCCCAGCTGCACGACGACCGATGTCATGCAGATGTTCGATCTGGCTTGCACCCACTATCGTCACCAACTGGGGGCCAAGACCATCGTCTATAAACCAGTTCCCTACATCTACAACCGTTATCCTGCCGACGAACCACTCTACGCCCTCTTCCGCCACGATGCACGATTGACGGCACGCTCTATATCGACTGCCATTTCGCTCGATGCACCACTGCCCATGCAGCAGTTGCGCCACCGACTGGTGAACAAAGCACTGCGCCACCAGCTCTGCGTCACCGCCGCCACCAACACCGAAGACCTCCAGCAGTTTTGGGACGCGCTCAACACGTCGCTCCTACAGCATCACGGTGTTCGGCCCGTGCATTCCATGCACGAGATGCAGTTGCTCATGGCCCGTTTCCCCAACCACATCCAGCTCTATGTCACCAAAAGTCCCGATGCCAAACTCCTGGCAGGCGTATGGATACTGCATTGCGGCCCTGTAGCCCATCTGCAATACATCACCACCACCGATGAAGGACGCCAGTGTGGAGCCCTTGACCTGCTCATTGCAACACTGACAGAAAAGCTACGAGTAAGCTACCAGACTTCAGAAATAAGCCAACCTCAACACCGCTACCTTGACTTTGGCATCTCGACCGAACGCCAAGGGCATTATCTCAACGAAGGCCTCATCTTCCAGAAAGAAGGTTTCGGCGGTCGTGGGGTGTGCTACGACACTTACGAACTGAACATTTAAAAATGAAAAATGCGCTGACGATGATTAAATACTTTGACCTCCAGCGTCTGAATGAACAGACTGACGGATGGCAGCAGGCTGCCGGCAACGTACTGCAGAGCGGATGGTACCTGCAAGGTGAACAGACGAAACGCTTCGAACAGGCCTACGCACAGTACATCGGTACACGTCACTGCATCGGATGCGGCAACGGTCTCGATGCACTCACACTCATCCTTCGGGCCTACATCGAAATGGGACGCCTCCACCCCGGCGACGAAGTCATCGTCCCTGCCAACACCTATATTGCCACCATTCTGGCTGTGACCGAGAACCGTCTCACCCCTGTCCTCGTCGAACCCGACCCCGACACGCTCCAGATTGACGACCACCTGCTGCAGCAATCCATCACGCCCCGCACCCGTGCCATCATGCTCGTCCATCTGTACGGACGGCGCGCCATGACCGAACTGATAGCCGATCTCTGCCGTCGAAACCATCTGCTGCTCATCGAAGACAATGCCCAGGCACACGGCTGCCACTACACCCAGCCCGACGGCACGACCCTACGCACAGGCAGCCTCGGCGACGCAGCCGGTCATAGCTTCTACCCCACCAAAAACCTCGGAGCGATGGGCGATGCCGGAGCCGTCACAACCAACGACGACGACCTGGCCGCCATGGTACGCTCGCTCGGCAACTACGGCAGCAGCCGCAAGTACGTATTCCCCTATCAAGGCCGCAACAGCCGCATCGACGAAGTGCAAGCCGCCATCCTGCTCGCCAAACTGCCCCAGCTTGATGCCCACAACGAGCGTCGTCGCCAGATTGCAGCCTATTACTACGAACACATTCAGAATCCCCACCTCCGTCTGCCCCAAAGCGACCGCGACTGCGTGTGGCACATCTTCCCCCTCTTCTCACCTCATCGCGACCGTCTGCAGGCATATCTACGCGAACAGGGCATCGAGACACAGATTCACTACCCCATCCCTCCCCACCGCCAGCAGTGCTATGCAGGGCTGTGGCCAGAGCTGTCACTACCCGTCACCGAGCGGCTCGCAGCCGAAGAGCTGAGCCTGCCCTGCCACCCAGCGTTGACCGATGCCGAGGTCGAACAAGTGGTCTGTGCCGTCAACCGCTTTCAGCCCTGACAACGAAGATAAAAAGTGAAAAGTGAAAAGTAACAACTTGTCAACTTGTTAACTCGTCAACTTGTCAACTCGTCAACTTGTCAACGCCAAACCGCTCACCCCAGCACTGCTTCATGCGTTCCCACAGGCGTGCCTCGGCAGGGGTATGAGGCTGAGGATGCCAGAAACGGGCGTCCTGAGCATCGTCGGGCAAGAACTGCTGCACGACGAAGTGGTCGGGATAGTCGTGGGCATACTTGTAGCCGTCGCTGTAGCCAAGGTCCTTCATGAGCGACGTCGGTGCATTGCGCAAGTGGAGCGGCACAGGCAAGTCGCCCGTCTGCCGCACGTAGGCCAGAGCCGCGTCGATGCCCAGATAGGCCGAGTTGCTCTTAGGCGAAGCCGCCACATAGACAGCCGCCTCAGCCAGGGGAATACGTCCCTCGGGCATACCGATTTTCTGCACCGTGTCGAAGCAGGCGTTGGCCAGGAGCAGGGCGTTGGGATTGGCAAGCCCCACATCCTCTGCCGCACAGATGACGATGCGACGGGCGATGAACACGGGGTCCTCGCCAGCCTCAATCATACGAGCCAGATAGTAGAGAGCAGCGTCGGGGTCGCTGCCGCGCATACTCTTGATGAAAGCCGAGATGATGTCGTAGTGCATCTCGCCATCCTTGTCGTACGCCAGAAAACCACCCCCGTTTCCTCCCGAGGAAGGGTGACTCAGGCAATCCTCCACCCACTTGTCGGTAATCACATATTCTTCCGTCCCGTCCCCATGTTCTTGACTGGGGTCGGGCGAAGAGGTCACCAGTTCGAGGATGTTGAGCAGCTTGCGGGCATCGCCACCGCTCTGACGGAGCAGAGCCCCGTACTCGGCAATGCGGATATGCTTCTTTTTCAGCTCAACATCCTGAGCAATCGCACGGTCGAGCAGGCGCAGCAAGTCGTCCTTCCCGAGCGAGTTGAGCACATAGACCTGGCAACGGCTGAGCAGCGGACGGATCACCTCGAACGAAGGATTCTCCGTCGTCGCTCCGATGAGCGTAATCGTGCCATGCTCCACGGCACCCAGCAGCGAGTCCTGTTGCGACTTCGAGAAACGGTGTATTTCGTCGATGAAAAGAATCGGATTGCCGTTTTTGGCAAAGAGACCAGCCTGCAACTTCGCCCGTTCGATCACCTCGCGCACCTCCTTCACCCCACTCGTCACCGCCGACAGCGTGAAGAAAGGCACCTCCAGCGTGCGGGCGATGATGTTTGCCAGCGTCGTCTTCCCCACCCCGGGCGGCCCCCACAGGATGAACGAAGCGACGCGGCGCTGCTCAATCATACGCCGAATCACAGCCCCCTCGCCCACGAGGTGCTGCTGCCCGATGTAGTCGTCCAAGGTCTGCGGACGCATTCTTTCAGCTAATGGTTGCATAGGAAAAAAATTAAAAAGTGAAAAGTGAAAAGTGAAAAGTGAAAAGTGAAAAATTCAAAACCGACATGCAAAGTTATCAAAAAAAGTTCTTCAACCCAAAAGAAAGCGACAAAAGTTCGGTTAACACCCCTCGTTTGCCCGCCACGGCAAAGCACTAACAAGTTTACTCCTGCCCATTTCGCCGAACGACCCCACTGCCTGACAAGCAGGGGGCGCGTCCGGACGGCACAAAACAGTTCGGTTTCAGGGATGATCATGCAGCTATCATGGAATTCTGATTGCCCTCTGATGAGAAATCCGTGCGCGGGGCGGGGTGGGCTGCGAAACTGATCTCTGTTCAATCAAAAAAAAGGCGGAACGATGACGGCGGTGTGGAAAACAATTTGTATATTTGCAAATCTCTTTACAGGATTACACTCGGCTCATCATGACGAACTCTGGTATGGCTTCACGGCCCCTAATGATTTACAAGGCTTCGGCTGGCAGCGGAAAGACATTCCGACTGGCGGTCGAATATATCAAACTGCTGATCGAGAACCCCAGGTCGTATGGCAACATCCTGGCTGTGACTTTCACCAATAAGGCGACGGCGGAGATGAAACTGCGCATCCTCAGCCAGCTGTACGGCATCGGGCACGATTTGCGTTCGAGCGACGGCTATCTCAAGGCTATCCAGGCGGACGAGCGCATCGGCAGCCTGAACCTGAGCGAGGAGGAGTTGCGGCGACGTGCGGGCGTGGCTCTGTCGCTGATGATGCACGACTACAGCCGTTTCCGCATCGAGACGATCGACAGCTTTTTCCAGGGCATCATGCGGCAACTGGCTCACGAGTTGCGGCTGACGAACAACTTGCGCGTCGATCTGAACAACAAGGAGGTGCTGGAGGAGGCCGTGAAAGAACTGTTCAACTCACTGGCCGACGACAAGGATCTGCTGCAGTCGGTGCTCCGGCTGGTGGAGGAGAAGATGGACGACGGCAAGAACTGGAACATGACCAGGGAGGTGATGGAATTTGGTATGAACATCTTCAACGAGAAGTTCCTCACCAACAAGCATCAGGGGCGTATCACCACGCGTGAGGATGTGGAGCAGTTCAAGATTGAAATCTACCGTTACAAAACATCCACGCTGCAACGGTTGCAACAGTTGGGGCAGGAATTCCTTGATGTGTGCAGCCGCGAGGGCATAGACGCCAGCTGGCTGAGAGGAGGTCGCGGCAACATCGGCATCTATCCGTTCTTCGAAAAGACAGCTGCCGAGAACGGCTTGCCAAATATTTCCACCTCCATCCGCAGTTTCCTGGAATCTGCCTCGGCATGGCCTTCACCGAGGCATCCCGAGGTGGTGCCTGTGGCCGAGGGCGTCCTGCTGCCCTTGCTCCGACAGGTGATTGACTTGCGCTACCGGCTCAACACCATCGAGTGCACTCGCACGCACATCGGCCAGCTCATGCTCATCAATACGATTGACGCGAAGGTGCGTCAACTGAACTCTGAGGAGAACCGTTTCCTGCTGGCCGACACGGCTTACATCCTTTGGCGGCTCATCAAGGGACAGGACATTCCGTTCATCTACGAAAAGGCAGGTGTACGTTTCACTCACATCATGATCGACGAGTTTCAGGACACGTCGGCCTTGCAATGGCGGATTTTCGTTCCGCTGCTGCTCAACAGTATGGCCACGAGCAGCCGCTGCCTCATCGTGGGCGACGTGAAGCAAAGCATCTACCGCTGGCGAAATGGCGACTGGGAAATCCTGAACGGCATCGAGCAGGACGAACTATTCGGACCGCTCGTCGAAAGCAGGGCGATGAAGGACAACTTCCGAAGCTGCGAACGGGTCGTCCGTTTCAACAACGAGTTTTTCAGCAACGCCGCCCTCGCCCTGCAGGATCTCTACAGGCAGAACACGGGTGCGGCGACAACCCTCATTGCTGATGCCTACCAAGATGTAGAGCAGCACCCTCGCCCCGAAAACGAGGGCAAAGGTTACGTGCACGTGGAGTTCATCGACAAACCTGACGAGGGCGAAGCACCCGTCAACCCCATGCTCCAACGCATTGTCGAGAATGTGCGGACGCTGCGCGAACAGGGTGTGCTGCCGCGCGACATCTGCATTCTCGTCCGAACGAGGAATGAGATTCCCGACATCTGCGCCACTTTTGCCGAACAGATGCCCGACGTCAGCATCGTCAGCGACGAGGCGTTCCGCCTCGACAGTTCGCCAGCCGTCAACTTCATCATCCTCTGCCTGCGACTGATCGACGATCCTCAGAACCGTTTCCTGCTCGCGATGCTCGTACAGCAGTACGAGTCAAAAGTGAAAAGTGAAAAGTTAAAAGTGAAAAGTGAAAAATTAAAAGTGAAAAGTGAAAAGTTAAAAGTTAAAATGCCTGACGGATGCAGGGCTGCTGCGGAGGATACCGACTCGCTCTTCCTGCTCGACGAAGCGCAGTTGCGTCAACGGCTGCCCGAAGCCTTTGTCCAAGCAGAGGACACACTGCCCATGGTGCCGCTCTACGAACTGGCTGAACAGATATATGATATGTTCTCGCTTCAGGAAATTGCAGGTCAGGACTCTTACCTTTTCAGTTTCTTCGACCAGCTGATGCTGTACCTCGCCGACCGTCCTTCCGACCTCGAACGCTTCCTCCAATATTGGGACGAAAAGTTGTGCGGTGTCACCATTCCCGTAGGTGAAATCGAGGGCATCCGCATTCTCAGCATTCACAAGTCCAAGGGTTTGGAGTTCGGCAGCGTCATCATGCCCTGCGACTGGCGCTTCGTCGTGAGAGGACACAATCCGCTCATGTGGTGCCAGCCCACCACTGCCCCCTTCAACCATATCGACCTCCTGCCCATCGACATGAATGGTCAGAGCCGCGACTCTTACTTTACGGAAGACTACAAAGAGGAAAAACTGAAGACCTATGTCGATAACCTCAACCTCATGTACGTGGCATTCACACGTGCCAAGGACAACCTCATCATCCTGGCCAATCGGTATTCTACGCCCAAAGACAGGTCGGACAAGTCGGACAGTTCCAACGAACAGGCCAACTATGTGCTCGACGTCAGTCTGCCCCGCCTGCTGATGACCGACGAAGGCGATGGAAAGAGTTTCAGCTGGGGAGACATTGTGCCCAGCAAGGAATCCCTCTTGACGGAACCCACAAAAGATGGCGGCCTGTCCGCTGCTGCCGACCCGCCCAACGTGCTCACCGTCCACCCCAAACCCGAACCTACGCACTTCGTCACCCAGCACGTCGAAGCGACGTTCCGCCAGTCGAACCGTGCCACAGAGTTTGCCCAGGGCGATGACGATGAGGAGGTCAACGCACAGCGCCGCTACGTCAGCGAGGGTGTCCTGTTCCATCAGCTGCTCTCCATGCTGCGCACGTCCGACGACTTGCCCTCAGCCTTGCAGCGTATGGACTTCGAAGGCTATTTCAGCAACCGGCTCATCCGACGGCAGGTGGAGCAGATGGCGCAGAAGGCACTGAGCCATCCCGAGGCATCCGCTTGGTTCGACCCGCATTGGCAGGTCATCAACGAATCGACGATTCTCTACCGCGACGCCGACGGCATCGTGCAGCAGCGACGTCCCGACCGCGTCGTGACCGACGGTCAACGCACCATCGTCGTCGATTACAAGACTGGTCGCCCACATCCCCAACATCAGCAGCAGGTGGCTTTCTATGTCGATAGACTCCGCGAAATGGGCTATCCCGAGGTGTGCGGCTACGTTTGGTACATCCGCCACGGCAACATCGTGCCCGTCGGATGAATGTTTCCAAGGTTAATTATACTATACGTTTTTAAGTACACAATTATAATGCAGACATTCCTCCAAATCGTTGCAGGAGATATCTACCGCCGCTTCGACGGCCATTTCGAACGCGTGACCATAGTGTTCCCAAACAAACGTGCCAGCCTGTTCTTCAACCAACACCTGGCCGACCTGTCCGACCGACCGTTGTGGGCACCGCGCTACGTCACCATCAGCGAACTGTTTCAGTCGTTCTCGCAGCTCACCGTGGCCGACCCCATCCAACTCGTCTGTATGCTCTTCCAAGCCTATCAGCAGACAACGGGCGGCCAGACAGACGAGACGCTCGACCAGTTCTGGTCGTGGGGCGAACTCATGCTGTCCGACTTTCAGGACATCGACAACAACAGAGTCGATGCCAGCCAACTGTTCACCAACATCTCTGACCTCGACGACCTCACACGAATCGACTACCTGAGCGAGGAGCAAATTGAGGCTATCCGTCAGTTTTTCCCCAACTTCCACGAATCGACCGAACTGCAGGAGCGTTTCTTCAGCATCTGGAAACTCCTGCTACCCACCTACCAACGTTTTCGTGCCATGCTCCTCGAACAGGGCATTGCCTACGAAGGAATGATGAAGAGGAAAGTGATCGAGAGTCAGTCCGTGTCGGCAGCCGCCTCTGGTTCGTCGGTGTTCTGTTTCGTCGGCTTCAACGTGCTGAACGAAACGGAACGCAGCCTGTTCCGACAGTTGCGACAGGAAGCCGAAACTCTCTTCTACTGGGACTACGACCAGCTGTACGTCAACCCTAAAGCTCCCTCAACCACCCCCTTCGAAGCCGGCCGCTTCATCGAGCAGAACATCCGCGACTTCGGCAACGACCTGCCCGACCCCGATATCTACGACAACTTCACCCGTCCCAAGCAAATCCACTTCATCGCCTCACCTACCGAAAATGCACAGACCCGCCACGCCGGCAGTCTGCTGCAAGAACTCAAACGTGAAGCGGACGCTGCACTGGGCACTTCACATTCATCGCTTCACGCTCCAACCGACACCGCCGTCGTCCTCTGCAACGAAGCAATGCTCCAACCCATGCTCCACGCCATTCCACAGGGCACGGAGGTGAACATCACGATGGGTTTCCCGCTGGCGGGCACCCCCATCAGCAGCCTGCTCCTCACCCTGCTCGACCTACAGCTGCACGGACTGGCGCAAAAGGGACGTTCAGCCGAGGCATCCGTCTGGCGCTACAGCTACGTTGCAGCCGTACTCAAACATCCCTACACCCTGCTGATGACAGGCGAAGCAGGCACCACACTGCTCAGCCACCTGCGCACAGCTCATATCTTCTACCCCACCCATCAGCAACTGGCAGTCCACGACTACCTCCAGACCGTCTTCACACCCTGCCAGAACGTCGGCGAACTGCTCACGTGGCTGCTCAGCCTTGTCGAGCAAATTGGGCGTAACATGCAGGACGAACCGCTCGGCACGGAAAGCGTGTTCGACGCCTACACCCTGCTCAGCCGTCTCCAGCGCATCCACGAACAAGGATTGCTCAACATCATGCCCATCACCCTTCAGCGTCTCATCCTGCAAATCATCAAGGCCAAGACAATCCCCTTCCACGGCGAACCGGCTGTCGGCTTGCAGGTGATGGGCATCCTCGAAACGCGCAACCTCGACTTCCGCAACGTCCTCATGCTCTCGGCCGGCGAAGGCAACCTGCCGCAGCAGACCAATCCCACGTCGTTCATCCCCTACAACCTGCGCGAAGCCTACGGCATGACCACCATCGAGCGAAAGACCAGCCTCGCAGCCTACTACTTCTACCGTCTGCTCCAACGCGCCGAAAACATCTGGCTCTACTACAACAATTCGACCGAAGGCACAGCCAAAGGCGAAATGTCACGCTTCATGATGCAGCTGCTCACCGACCCGCGTTTCGCCTACATCCAACAACACCTCATCACTGCCGAATACACGCCACAGACTCCCATCAAGTATGAAGTCGCCAAAACACCGGAACTGCTGGAACGAATGCACACTCGCTTCTCCTCGCCCAGCATCCTCTCACCCTCGGCACTGAACTCCTATCTCGACTGTCCCCTGCAGTTCTATCTTCACTACATCGGCCGTCTCTATTCAGACGACGAAATCACCGAGGAGGTAGGAAACGACCTCTTCGGCACCATCTTCCACTACTGCATGGAGCACATCTACAAGCACCGCCTCGGTCTCGGACGCGAAATCCAGACGCACGAACTGTACGCCATGGCCGACGAGACGGAGCAAATCCGAAAGCTCGTCGATGAAGCCTTCAACGTTGAATTTTTCAAACGGCCCGACAGCGAGAAGCACCATCAGCCCAACTACAACGGCGAACAGATACTCAACCGCGAAGTCCTCGTGCGCTACGTTGCCGACCAGCTCCGTTTCGACGCTCAACTTTGCCCCATGCAAGTGCTCGGCACGGAGCAGCACGTCGAACTGCCACTGCAACAACCCCTCGATTCTTCTGTTCCTCAACCTGCCGACATCCTGCTGGGCGGCACCATCGACCGCATCGACCTCGTCACCCTCGACGGCCAGCGACTGCTGCGCATCGTTGACTACAAGACCAGTAGCAGAGAACAGAACTCTAACGATGTCGCCGCACTGTTCGCAGAGGGAAGCAACAAGCGCTCGCACCACATCCTCCAGGCATTCTACTATGCCGACATCTACACCACCCTCCATCCCGACCACCCCGTCGCCCCCTCTCTGATGTATGTCAAGCTGGCCCGTAGTAAAGCCACACCGAATTTGAAGGACAGCGTCGTCACACTCGGTTCGAAGAAGAATAATAATCAAATCTTCGTCACCGACTTTGCCTCACAATGCAAGGAGGACTACCACAATCTGCTCACGGACGTCATCCAGCAAATGTTCGATCCCGACATCCCATTCACGCAGGCTAAGGACGACAACCCCTGCCAATGGTGCGACTATGCACAGTTGTGCGGACGCATGAAAAGTGAAAAGTGAAAAGTGAAAAGTGAAAAATAGATCTGAAAACATAAAAAAATCAAACTTCGTGCACGCTTTTTCCACAAAAAGTGCGTACCTTTGCATCCGCTTTGAAGTTTGAAGCTTTAATTTTTAGTTTTTAACTTTTAATTCTTAATTTTTATATTCCATGGACGACTATCCGGCGACAAGCCCTTTGGGCGATAAACAGACGGCGGCCTGAGGTTCTCACAGCGAAGAAGCCTTTGCCGCAAATTTTCATGTAACTATCCATCAGCAGTAAAGACTTCTAACACAGAAAGAGAATCTACTATGCGTTCATACTGGAACACCAAGAATGGAATTGCGCCACTCGAGGAGTGGCAGCCTGGATGCTGGGTGCAGGTGACCTGCCCTGTTGAGGACGACATCCGTTTTCTCACCGACCAGCTCCACATGCCCGACTATTTTATTACCGACGTTGCCGATGCCGACGAGCGGGCCCGCTACGACATGGACGAAGGATGGCTCATGATCATCCTCCGCATACCACACCTCAAGAGCATCAGTTCACGAGCCCCCTACACCACCATCCCCCTCGGCGTTGTGCTCAAGGGCGACGTCATCGTCACCATCTGCGACCAGGAGGCCCGCATGATGATCGACTTCGTGAACCACCAGCAGCGGCGAGCCGAGGGCTTCTCGGATGCCGCCGACCTCGTGTTCCGCCTCTTCCTCTCAGCCTCGGTCTGGTATCTGAAGTACCTCAAGCAAGTGAGTGGACTCATCGAGAAGGCAAAGCGAAACCTCAACGAACATATCGACAACCAGGACCTCGTCAACCTCTCTCGCCTGCAAGACTCACTCACCTACTTCGCCACCTCCATCCGAGGCAACGAAAACCTGCTCTCCAAACTGAAGTTCCGCCTGCCAGTCGATGAACTTGACGCCGAACTCATTGAGGACGTGAACATCGAGATGCAGCAGGCGCGAGAAACGACGAGCATCTACTCCAACATCCTCGATTCGACGATGGACACCTACGCCAACGTCATCAACAACAACATGAACCGCGTGATGCGTCTGCTCACCTCACTCAACATGATCATTATGTTCCCCACGCTCATCGCCTCGCTCTTCGGCATGAACCTCATCAACGGGATGGAGAATTGGCGCTGGGGTTTCGTCATCGCCATCGTGCTGAGTGTGCTGAGCACCTTTGCTGCCTTGTGGTGGTTCCGCAGGAATAAGTGGCTGTAGGTTATAGAATGAAAGATTTTACGACCTGCTGGGTCGTCGCGTGGACTCCCATGTCCTGCCTCCAGGCATCTATATCACCCGCAGCGGCCGAAAGTTGCTCATCCGCTAAGACGATCCTCTCCGTTTTCCACTCCGCAGGATGGAAATCGGGTGGAAAATCAGTGCCTAACGAATTGAAACACAACGAAGAATGGTGGAAACGACGTTTTCCACCATTTTTTTTGCACCTGCACCGAAAAGGCCGTAACTTTGCAGCAGAAATCAAAACTCACTGCCACATGAAGACAATCAGAACATGGTTCATCCTGCTCACAGCCGTCACCCTCGCTGCCTGCGAGAGCCGCCAGACGCGTCTGCTGGAGCAAGCCGAACGCCTCGCACTCGCCCACCCCGACAGTGCCGAACTGCTGATCAACCAGGTCGATACCGCCTCGCTCGACGAGGGGCAGACGGCCTTGCACACCCTCGTGCGTGCACTCATTCTCGAAGAACGCTGGCAACGCGCCACCCTCGATTCGCTCCCCTGCCTCACCGCCGACAGCGCCGTGTGGGAGTTTCGCCGCTCCACGACTTACGCTTCCTCCTACGACGAGTTCGTGAAGAGTCACGGCGCGTGGATGAACGATTCTCTTCTCATGCGCGCGTACCGATATTATAATGAACAGAGTCTGGGCGGCACAGGCGACGACCCTGAAGCCCTGGGACGCTTCGGACGCATCTGCTACGCCCTGCATCATCACTTCCAACACGACGATGCCGAGCTGCCTACCGACAAACTCTTCCATCTGGCCACGCATTGTCTCGACCGTGTCGGCGACCATGAGGTAGCTTGTCGTGCCTACCTCTGCTTCGGGCAGGATTTTCAGCACGCCCATCTCCACCAATACACCGAGCAGCACTGGTGTTTCCGTCGCGCCTTCGACCACCTTCGTCAGCGTCCCGACCAGCCTCAGTGGCTACTAACGCTGCTCAACGACTACGGTCGTATCACCCTGCAAAAGTCGCCCTACGACCTGCGGAGCTTTCCAACGCTTGTCCGCGCCTGCCAGATGGCTGCCGAGGGGGTACGGAAAGGACATATTTCCGATGCTGACTATCAGGCCATTTTCCAGTGTCTCGACAGCATCTGGAGCCTGCCTTACGAGAAATTCAAGGTAGGACCGCGTTATGAGGCATTTGCCCACGGCAGTCCGGGAAAGGGCGTCGTATATACCTGCAACGTAGGTGTTCCCATCGATATGTACGAAGAGGCCCGCCAGACGGCCATGTCGGGCGACTGGCAAGGTCACGACTTCGAGACCCTGGACTTCGAATGGGACTGGCAGCATACGGAGCAGCAACTCATCAGCGACACCAACACCCACCTCTCTGCCGGCTACGTGATGAAGGCAGCACAGCTGCAGAGCCGCCTGCTCACGGCCCTCATCCTGATTCTCGTCCTCGCCGTCGCCGTGCTCACACTGGGGTTCTGGCTATGGCGCAACCGCTGGCAGCAGCGTCGCGAGGCTGAAGAAACCCGCCACCGCCTCGAAGCCGAGCAACTGGCCACGCAGCTCCGGCAGAAGGACACGATGATTGCCACGCTGCGGGGCCACATCATCGACAAGAGCGAAATACTGGAGCGGCTGCAACCCACCGAGGGCCGGCGCACCGTGATCAACGCCCGCAACTGGCGCGAAATCGAGATGACGCTCAACACAGCCGACGACGACTTTGTCAGCCGGCTGCGGGCTGCCCACCCCGAATTCTCGGAAGAGGACTTCCGACTGTGCATGCTGACCCGCCTGCGACTGTCGAACCAGGCCCTCGCAGCCATCTATCTCATCACCGTCAGTGCGGTGCAGCACCGCAAGCAGAAGCTCAAGCGCGAAGGCTTCGGCTGCACCGACTCCACGGTCACACTCGACCAAATCGTCCTGCTGTTCTGACTCAAAACTCACCCTCGGCGCAGAGGAAACTCAAGCATTCTCCCAACTCAACTCACTTCAAGCGTAGAGTAAATTCAAAATATCATTGATATTTTTAGAAATCTCATTGATATTTCTACAAATTCCATTGATATTTTCAGAAATTTCAATGATATTTTGAGTTTCTTCCGCACACCAATTCTCTTTCTTTCACACCATGACCAAGTTCATTCTGCGGCACGGACCACTTCGTGTCCTGCTCTTGCTGTGCCTTGTCGGCAGCGCAGCCCTCACCCGAGCCGACATCATCCGTGGCCGGATCGTCGATAGCGAAACCGGCGAGTGCCTACCCTATGCCAACGTGCGGTTCAGCCTCCGCCTCTCCAACGCCGCCATCGACACAACCCTGCCCAGCGACTCGCTGGGACGGGTGCAGTTTCATGCCCGTCGCGGCGCGTGGGAGATGGAGGTGAAGTTGCTCGGCTACGAAACCCGAAGGCAGCGTGTGATGAGCTTCGGCGACGAACGGACAGACACCATCGACCTCGGCGACATCGCCCTGAGGATGTTGCCCGAAATGCTGAAGATGGTCAAGGTCGAAGGACGAGCCCGACGGTTCACGATGCGTGGCGACACCATCGTCTTCCATCCCGAAGCCTTCCACCTCGAGGAGAACGCCCGTCTCGACGAACTGCTGCGCATGCTGCCTGGCGTCGAGGCCGACGCCGACGGCAGGTTGCGCTGGAACGGCAAGCCCATCCGGCTGACCATGGACGGCGAGGGCCTGTTCGGCGGCGACGCAATGGTCGGCGGGCTGCCTGCCCGTGCCGTGCAGGACATCAAGGCATACAACAAAGCCTCGGAACTGAGCGAGCGGACGGGGCGCGACGACGGCAGGGAGGACATGGTGCTGGACCTCAGCATCAAGCCTGGATTTCTGGACCGCTGGTATGGCGACGCCTCGGCCAGCGTACAGACACCGCGCCACTACCTGACGGAACTGACGCTCAGCCGCCTGTCGAAGACCGACCCCGTGCTGATTTTTGCCAACGCCAACAACACCAACACGAGGCGTCGCCGCCAGATGAACGGCAGCACCAGCATTTGGTCGGGCGGCAACGGACAGGAACAGGGTACCGCAGCGGGCTACGAACACCGCTGGACCCGACAGGCCGGCAAGAAGGACTTGCTGAGCAAATACAACGTCAGTGGCGGCATCGCACACGACGACCAGTGGCGGACAACGACACAGGAGACGCTGAACTTCCTGCCCCATGCTGCCACCACACGGCAGGCATCGGCCGAGCACACACGCACCCATCAGCTCAACCCATACTTCGACAGCGAATGGCTCTGGCGCAAGGACACGCTCAACACCTTCACCTTCGAACTGCAGGCCGAGCACACACGTCGCCGCGACCGTGAGCACAGCACCGAAGAGCACGGCGAAGTGAAAGGCTCCTCTCCTTCCCCATACGCTGCTACCTTGTTGCAGCAGAGCCTCTCGGAAACCACGGGCCACAGCACCACCCTCCGCGCCATCGCGTCGTGGGAACACTACGTGAAAAACGGCGCACTCGGAGCCAGCGCCGAAATGAACTTTGCCGATGCCGGCAGCGAAAGCTACACCCAGCGCAGGACGACCCATGCCTCGTCCTCAGAAACCCCGTCACTGATGACGCAGCATGCCTACTTCCCCTCCCGCTCGTTCAAACTCCAGGGTGAGGTCCACTACGAACGCTGGCTGACGAAGCAATGGCTCGTGAAACTCTCCTACTGGCTGAACTTCGAACGGCAGCGCACTCACCAGGACTTTGAGACGGACGGCACACCCGACGCATCCAACAGCTACCGCAACCGAATACACCTGCTGACGCACGGCCTTCACCTGTCGTCAACCCTCAATGTCCGCGCCCTGCAGCTCATGCCGAAGCTGTCGGCACGCTGGATCGACGAACGTCAAGACTACGAGCGCGGCTGGCTCGACACCACTGCCGTGCGTCGCCGACCGCTGCTCAGCCCGTCGTTCACCGCCCGATGGAAGGTCAGCAAAGGCACACAGATGGACATCGGCTACGAGTTTTCCACCCAGCAGCCCACCCTGTTCCAAACCCTCGCCTACCGCGACACGACGAATCCGCTCTTCATTACGGAAGGCAACCCGTCGCTGAAGGACAGCCACACCCACCAGCTGGCTTTCAACCACAGCAGCATGTTGGCCAAACAGCAGCTCACGATCAGCAGCTCGGTCAGCTACCGATGGAACGACCGCGAAGAGCGCACCGCCCTGCGCTACAACTCACTGCGCGGCATCTACACCAGTCGTCCGGTGAATGTGCATGGCAGCCGGTCGCTTTCGTTCCGCCTCAACTACGACCAAAGTTTCGGGTCGCTGCTGCGACTGAAAAACTCGTTCAGCCTCTCGCTCGAACGCCGCCACGCACTGCTCGTCGCGAATGGCGAAACGTCTCCTCTCTCGGAGGGGGACGAGGGGAGGCTTTCCACTCAGTCGGTGTTCCATCCCACCGAACGTCTCACATTCTCGTTCGACAACGGCAAGACGAAGGCATCGCTGTTTGCCGAAATCGACGCCAGCCGCCACCGGTTCTCCGCCAGTCCCGAGCAGAACACGACGCTGTGGGAGAACAAGTTTGGTGCCTCGACAGAGCTGCGCCTGGGGCAGTTCGTCGTCAGCACCCAACTGACCGAGCAGATGTACCACGGCTACACCATCGATGCCATGAACCGCAACCTGCTCATCTGGAATGCTTCGGTCGCATGGAAGTTTCTTCGCGGCAAAGCCCGTCTGACACTCGACTTCGACGACATCCTGAATGCGAAGGACAACTACTGGAGTTCGCAGTCGGCAAGCCATCAGACGACGATATGGACCGACAATCGTCACCACTACGCCGCACTGACCTTCACCTACCATCTCGATGCAAAGGAGAAAAACCACGAATGACACGAATGACGCGAATGACAACTCCTAAGCTTAACCACGAATGACACGAATGACGCGAATGACAACTCCTAAGCTTAACCACGAATGACACGAATGACGCGAATGACAACTCCTAAGCTTAACCACGAATGACGCGAATAACGCGAATGACAACTCCTAAGCTTAACCACGAATGACACGAATAACGCGAATGACAACTCCTAAGCTTAACCACGAATGACACGAATAACGCGAATGACAACTCCTAAGCTTAACCACGAATGAGGCGAATGACGCGAATGTTTTGAGTTTGTAAGTTTTTTAGTTTATCGGTTTTTGAGTTTATGATGGCGGACGTCATGTCCACTCAGAACTCAACAACCAAAAAACTTAAAAACTGACGGACTCAAAAACTGACGAACTCAAAAACTCAAAAACTTAAAACTCAAAAAAACGGAAGCAGGTTTGTTTTTTTGCAAAAGTATGCGTAATTTCGCAGGCGAATAGGAATGGCGAATGAAAATTCTGCTTTTGGGCGACTACAGCAATGTGCACTGGACGCTGGCTGAAGGCTTGCGCAGGCTGGGGCACGAAGTCACGGTGGTGAGCGACGGCGACTACTGGAAAGGCTACCGGCGAGACATCTCGCTGCGACGCCGATCGAACGGCATCGTCGATACGCTGCGCTACCTGTGGGACTGCATCCGGCTGATGCCACGGCTGCGCGGCTACGACGTCGTGCAGCTCATCAACCCCCTGATGCTCGAACTCAAACCCGAAAAAATTATGCCCTTTTATCGTTATATAAGGAGACATAACGGAAAACTGTTCATGGGGGCGTTCGGCATGGACTACTACTGGGTGAAGACCTGTCTCGACTGCACGACCTTCCGCTACTCGGACTTCAACATCGGCAGCCGCAGCCGTGCCGACGAACCGCAGAACCGCCCATTCATCGACGAGTGGCTCAACGGAGGAAAAGGACGCCTCTGCCAACAGATTGCACACGACTGCGACGGCATCCCAGCCGGACTCTACGAGTATTTTGCCGTCTATCAGCAGTGGTTCCCAGGGAAGACACGGTTTATCCCGATGCCCATTGAGTCCCAAGCCTCCGCCCAAGTCATGTCCAAGGAGGGGACTGGAGGAGAGTCTGTCCGCTTCTTCATCGGCATCCAGCGGGGACGGTCGGTCTATAAAGGTACGGACATCATGCTGCGGGCGTTGGAACGCGTCAAGGCAAAATATCCCTCCCAGTGTGAGATTGTCAAAGCCGAGTCGGTGCCGTTCGAAGAATATAAACGGATGATGCAGGGCTGCGACGTGCTGCTCGACCAACTCTACAGCTACACACCTGCCATGAATGCCCTGCAGGCCATGGCACAGGGACTGGTCGTCGTCGGAGGCGGTGAACCCGAAAACTACGAAATCCTGGGCGAGAAAGTGCTGCGTCCCATCATCAACGTCCTGCCCGACGAAGAGGACGTGTTCGCCAAACTGGAGCAACTGGTCCTGCACCCCGAGCGTCTGCCCGAACTGAAACGCCAAAGCATCGACTACGTTCGCCGCCACCACGACTACGTGAAAGTGGCACAACAGTATGTTGATTTTTGGAACTCCATGCCAGAACTTAAAAACTCAAATACTCAAAAACTCAAAAACTCATGAACATCAAGACCATCGGACTGGCCAGCGACCACGCCGCCTTTCCGCTCAAGCAATTTGTGAAACAGTATCTCGACGAGAAAGGAATCCCCTACAAGGATTACGGTACCTTCACCGAGGAGTCGTGCAACTACGCCACCTACGGCCATCTGCTGGCTGAGGGCATCGAACGCGGCGAAGTATATCCAGGCATTGCGATGTGCGGTTCGGGCGAAGGCATCTCCATGACGCTCAACAAACACCAGGGCATCCGTGCCGGCCTGGCTTGGATACCCGAAATCGCCCACCTCATCCGCCAGCACAACGACGCCAACGTGCTCGTCATGCCTGGCCGCTTCATCGACAACGATATGGCACGCCGCATCATGGACGAATATCTCGCCACCGACTTCGAAGGCGGACGTCACCAGCAGCGCATCGACGACATACCGGTGAAAAAATAAACAGACCCTCCCCCAGTCCCCTCCCTTGTAGGGCGGGGAGTGGTTACATACGACAACTGAATCATTATCACCTATCCCATCATGAAAAAGTATATTGCAATCGTATTGTTAAGCGTGTGCTTCCTGCCTGCTTTTGCACAGAAAGGCACGTTCGAAACTGGAAACGGCACCTTCCTGCTCAACGGAAAACCCTTTGTCGTGAAGGCAGCCGAAGTACACTATCCCCGCATCCCCCGTTCCTATTGGGAACATCGAATAAAAATGTGCAAAGCCCTCGGAATGAACGCCGTATGTATCTACATCTTCTGGAACATACACGAACAGCGCGAGGGTGAATTCGACTTCACAGCCAACAACGACGTGGCTGCTTTCTGCCGTCTGGCACAGAAGAACGGCATGTACGTCATCGTGCGCCCAGGGCCTTATGTCTGCGCCGAGTGGGAAATGGGCGGACTGCCCTGGTGGCTGCTCAAGAAGAAGGACATTCGCCTGCGCGAACGTGATCCCTACTTCATGGAACGCGTGAAGATATTTGAGGAGAAAGTCGGCGAGCAACTGGCTCCGCTGACCATCCAGAACGGCGGTCCCATCATCATGGTGCAGGTGGAGAACGAATACGGCTCGTATGGCGAGGACAAGCCTTACGTCAGCGAGATCCGCGACTGCCTGCGCGGCATCTACGGCAAGGAACTGGCACTGTTCCAGTGCGACTGGAGCAGTAACTTCGAGAAGAACGGACTCGACGACCTTGTCTGGACGATGAACTTCGGCACCGGTGCCAACATCAACGACCAGTTCCGCCGCCTCGGCGAGTTGCGTCCCAATGCCCCAAAGATGTGCTCGGAGTTCTGGAGCGGTTGGTTCGACAAGTGGGGTGCACGCCACGAGACTCGTCCTGCCAAGGATATGGTCGAAGGCATGGACGAAATGCTCTCGAAAGGCATCTCCTTCTCACTCTACATGACGCACGGAGGCACGTCGTTCGGCCACTGGGCTGGTGCCAACAGCCCCGGCTTCGCCCCCGACGTCACCTCCTATGACTACGACGCCCCCATCAACGAGTATGGACACGCCACCCCGAAGTTCTGGGAACTCCGGAAGATGATGGAGAAATACAACGACGGCAAGAAGATGCCTGCTGTTCCCAAGGCTCCCATGCCCATCATCACCGTTCCGAAGTTCGAACTGACGGAATTTGCACCGCTCTACAACGGCTTCGACTGGGAGTATGCCGCTAAAAACAGTTACATTTCCCGCTCAGAAGGGGCACCCAAGACCTTCGAAGAACTCGACATGGGGTGGGGCATGGTGCTCTACTCTACCCGTCTGCCCCAGATTGACGACGTGAAAGTGGAAGGTGTCCATACGACCGACGAATACACCTGCACCCTCACCCTCGACGCTCACGACTTCGCACAAGTGTTCATCGACGGCAAGTACATCGGTAAAATTGACCGTGTGAAGAACGAAAAGACTCTCACCCTGCCCGCCATCAAGCAGGGACAGGAACTGCAGATTCTCGTCGAAGGCATGGGACGCATCAACTTCGGACGCGCCATCAAAGATTTCAAGGGACTTGTCAGCAAACCCACCATCACCGCCGAACTGCATTCTCATCTCGGCGGCGTTGACAAGACAGAGGTTGTCTTTACCCCATCCAAGTGGGAGTGTCTGCGCATACCCGACGACTACGAGGTGGCTGTAAAGGCATTTGAGGAACAACAGCAGAGACCTGTCACCCGTGAATCTATCAGCGTGGGACGCATCGGCCGCACCATGCGCTATGCCTGGGAAAGCGAAGACCTCTGCTTCGGACGTGGTTACTATCGCGGCTACTTCAACCTCTCGAAGGTGGGCGACACGTTCCTCAACTTCGAGACTTGGGGCAAGGGACAGGTCTATGTCAACGGTCACGCTATGGGCCGCATCTGGAGCATCGGTCCTCAGCAGACGCTCTACGTGCCTGGCTGCTGGCTGAAGAAGGGAAAGAACGAGGTCATCGTCCTCGACGTGGTCGGTCCCCGTGAACGTGTGGTCTGGGGACAGGCTGAACCCGAACTCAACAAACTACAGCTGGAGAAGTCGAACAAGCACAACAACATCGGCGACAAGCCCGACCTCAACTCCGACACACCCGCTGCCACCGGCAGCTTCGCCGCAGGCAACGGATGGCAGAAAGTCACGTTCACAGCACCCCAGCGCGGACGTCTGCTCTGCCTCGAAGCCCTCTCCACCCACGACGGCCGCGACGTCACCGCCATCGCCGAGATCTACGCCCTCGGAGCCGACGGCCAGCGCCTGAGCCGCGAACCCTGGACCACGAAATACGCCGACTCGGAAGACGAGAACGGCAACCACACTGGCGACAAAGTCTTCGACCTGCAGGAATCGACCTACTGGCAGACTGTCCGCGGAGCCACCTTCCCCCACCTGCTCGTCATCGACCTCGGCGCCGAGCAGACCGTCACTGGCTTCGAATACCTGCCCCGTGCCGAGCAAGGAGCACCAGGCAGCGTGAAGCAGTACCGCATCTTCGTGAAGTAGCATCCGCACCCATCCACCCTATGCAAGAGCGTGAGGACACCCGTCCTCACGCTTGTTTCTTTTGAGAGACAATGACAACGGCAGCCCTCACCCTACAGCCTCGTACAGGCTCAGCGACAGGCTGTCGTTGTGGTCAATGACAGCCCTGCATTTTTGCAGGGAATACAATCTGCGGGCAACAAAAGTAAAAGTTTTTTGACTTTCATTTTGTATTTCGCTCACTTATTCGTAACTTTGCACGCTGTTTGGAAACAAATAGATTTGAATGGCCTCCAACGTTTTCACGCCATGACGGGATTTGAGAGGTGTTTGCCTCTGTCCGTCGGGCCAACGGAAAACGCACTGAGGATGGCAATGAAACAACGATACGCCGGTGCTGTTGCTCCGATATATAATAATAAGGAAGAAAGAGAGGGAATGCAGGGCGCAGGCGTGCGGTTAAAGTTTGACTATGGGTTTATTACAAGAAAAAATGAGTAAGTATAGAGAGCCGCAGAAGTATATGGCTGCGGGCATCTATCCTTATTTCCGCGAAATTGACAGCCATCAGGACACTGAGGTGACGATGGATGGCAAGAAGGTGCTCATGTTCGGCTCCAATTCGTACATGGGTCTTACCTATGACAAACGCATCATCGAAGCTGCCATCAATGCGACGAAGAAATACGGCACGGGCTGCGCGGGTTCCCGCTTCCTGAACGGAACGCTCGACCTGCATATCCAGCTGGAGCACGAACTGGCAGAGTTTGTCGGAAAGGACGAGGCTTTGGTCTATTCGACGGGCTTCACCGTAAACAGTGGTGTGGTGAGTTGTCTGACGGGTCGCAACGACTATATCCTTGGCGACGACCGCGACCATGCTTCGATTGTAGACGGTCGCCGACTGAGTGTCAGCACGTTCTTCCACTACAAGCACAACGACATGGACGATCTGGAGCGCGAACTGAAGCGCTGCCGTGAGGATGCCATCAAGCTGATTGTGACCGACGGTCTGTTCTCGATGGAGGGTGACTTGGCAAAGCTGCCTGAAATCATTGAACTGAAGAAGAAGTATAACGCTTCGGTCATGGTGGACGAGGCTCACGGACTGGGTGTGTTCGGCCGCAACGGACGCGGTACGTGTGACCACTTCGGTGTGACGGACGATGTTGACCTGATCATGGGTACGTTCTCGAAGAGTCTGGCGAGCATCGGCGGTTTCGTAGCTGCCGACAGCGACACGATCAACTGGTTGCGCCACAACTCGCGTACGTACATCTTCTCGGCATCGAACACGCCTGCAGCCACGGCTGCTGCGCTGACGGCTCTGCACATCATTCAGGAGGAGCCTGAGCGTCAGGAGAACTTGTGGAAGATTACGAATTATGCGCTGAAGCAGTTCAAGGAGGCTGGCTTCGAAATCGGCGAGACGGAGAGTCCGATTATTCCTCTCTACGTTCGCGACGCTGCCAAGACATTCGAGGTGACGCGTCTGGCCTTCGACCGCGGCATCTTCATCAATCCGGTCATCCCTCCCGCCTGCGCCCCGCAAGACACGCTGGTTCGTGTGGCGCTAATGGCAACACATACGAAGGAGCAGGTTGACACCTGTGTCAGTGCTTTGCGTGACAGCTTCAAGGAACTCGGAATCATTCAGTAATATCTTATTCAATATGAATACTTTCAAACTCTGCTCTCTCGACAACGTTTGTTGAGGTGGCAGAGTTTTCGCTTATAAACACAAAATAAAAGTAATAAAAGTATGTGCGGAATTGTAGGATACATTGGCCGACGCCAGGCGTACCCCGTACTGATTAAGGGTCTGAAACGTTTGGAATACCGTGGCTACGACAGTGCCGGTGTGGCACTGATTACAGAGACTAAGGGCTTGGAGGTTTACAAGACAAAGGGCAAGGTGGCCGACCTCGAAGCATACGTTGAGGACAAGGATGTGACTGGCACCGTGGGGATTGCCCACACGCGCTGGGCGACTCACGGCGAACCGAACGCGACGAATGCGCATCCACACATCTCGTGCTCGGGCAATCTGGCTCTGATTCATAATGGCATTATCGAAAACTATACCGTACTGAAGGAGGCTCTGCAGCGTCATGGTGTCGCATTCAAGAGTAGCACCGACACCGAGGTGCTGGTGCAGCTCATCGACTACATCCAGCAACACCTGAAGACTGACCTGCTGACGGCTGTACGTCTGGCCCTGCGCCAGGTGATTGGTGCCTATGCCATCGCCATTCTCGACCGCAACGAACCCAACCAAATCATTGCTGCCCGAAAGAGCAGTCCGCTCGTGGTGGGCATCGGCGACGATGAGTTTTTCCTCGGTTCAGACGCTTCGCCCATCATCGAATACACGGACAAGGTGGTCTATCTCGATGACAACGACATCGCCGTGCTGCGCCGCGGAGCCAAGGAGGCTGAGTTTGTCAACTTCGACAACGAAAAGATTGAGCACGACGTGAAGACGGTGGACCTGGATCTCGGACAGATTGAGAAGGGTGGCTATCCCCACTTCATGCTGAAGGAAATCTTCGAACAGCCGAAGTCGTTGCGGGACTGCATGCGTGGCCGTGTGAATGTCGAGGCGAACAATGTCGTGCTGTCGGCTGTGATCGACTATCGCAAGGAACTCATCAATGCCCGCCGATACATCATCGTGGCTTGTGGAACGAGCTGGCACGCCAGTTTGATTGGCAAACAACTGCTGGAAAGCATCTGCCAGATTCCTGTCGAGGTGGAATATGCATCGGAGTTCCGCTACAGCAATCCGGTGATCGACTCGCGCGACGTGGTCATTGCCATCAGCCAGTCGGGCGAGACTGCCGACACGCTGGCCGCCATTCAACTGGCGAAGGAGCGTGGTGCCTTCATCTTCGGCATCTGCAACGCCATCGGGTCGAGCATTCCTCGTGCCACGAACACGGGCTGCTACATCCACGTGGGTCCCGAAATCGGTGTGGCTTCGACCAAGGCCTTCACGGGTCAGGTCACTGTGCTGACCATGCTGGCTCTGGCACTGGGCAAGGCACGCGGCACGATCAACAACACAGACTATGTCAATCTGGTGCGCGAACTGGACAGCATTCCGCAGAAGATGGAAAAGGTGTTGGAACAGAACGACCGTGTACGCGACATCTCACGTGTCTTCACCTACGCCCGCAACTTCCTCTATCTGGGTCGCGGCTACAACTATCCCGTGGCGCTCGAAGGTGCTCTCAAGCTGAAAGAAATCAGCTACATCCACGCCGAGGGTTATCCTGCTGCCGAGATGAAGCACGGCCCCATCGCACTGATTGACGACGAGATGCCGGTCGTGGTGGTGGCTACGCAAAATCCCCTGTACGACAAACTGATGAGCAATATCCAGGAAATCAAGGCTCGCAACGGACGCGTCATTGCCATCGTGACCGAAGGCGACGAGAAGGTAAAGGCACTGGCCGACGAATTTGTCGAACTGCCTCAGACCATCGAATGCCTGGAGCCCCTGCTCTCGACCATTCCCCTCCAGCTGCTCGCCTACCACATCGCCGTGCAGAAAGGCAAGGACGTCGATCAACCACGCAACCTGGCTAAGTCGGTCACTGTCGAATAATTCTTAATTTGAAGGTTGAAATTTGATAATTGAATAATGGAACCCCTTAAACACGAATGTGGCATCGCCGTCATCCGTCTGCGCAAGCCGCTCGAATACTATCAAGAGAAGTATGGTACCTGGCAGTACGGACTGAACAAGCTCTACCTGATGATGGAGAAACAGCACAACCGCGGACAGGAAGGTGCCGGTATCAGTTGTGTAAAATTGCAGGCCGACGCCGGTGAGGAATATATGTTCCGTGAAAAAGCCCTCGGAAGCGGAGCCATCACGGAAATCTTTGCCACAGTGCAGGACGCGTTCAAGCAACAGGGCACAGCCAAGCAGATCAGCGACGTATCGTTTGCCAAGAAGAACTTGCCGTTTGCAGGTGAGATGTACATGGGACACCTTCGCTATTCGACCACGGGCAAGAGCGGGCTGACCTACGTCCACCCCTTCTTGCGCCGCAACAACTGGCGTGCGAAGAACCTGTGCCTGTGCGGCAACTTCAACATGACGAACGTGAACGAAGTGTTTGCCGACATCACACGCAAGGGTCACCATCCCCGCATCTACAGCGACACCTATATCATGCTCGAGCAGATGGGCCACCGTCTGGACCGCGAGTCAGAACGCCTCTTCGACGAAGCAAAGAAGAAGGGACTGACGGGCAGCAACATCACGGCGTACATCGAAGACAACATTCAGATGGAGAACGTGCTGCAGACCACCATGCCCTCATGGGACGGCGGCTATGTGGTGTGCGGACAGACGGGCAGCGGCGAGACATTTGTGATGCGCGATCCCAACGGCATACGTCCGGCGTTCTACTACTACGACGACGAAATCCTGGTGGTGGCATCGGAGCGTCCCGTCATTCAGACAGCTTTCGGGCTGGAAACCGAGCAGGTACACGAACTTGGAGCAGGACAGGCTGTCATCTCGTCGAAACGGGGCGACGTGCGTTTCTCGCAAATTATTCCACAGATAGACAACCGTGCCTGTGTGTTCGAACGCATCTACTTCAGCCGTGGTAGCGACAGCAGCATTTACAACGAACGAAAGGCGCTGGGCTATCAACTGCGCGAACCCATACTCCGTGCCATCGGCGGCGACATCGAGCACACCGTCTTCTCGTTCATCCCCAACACAGCCGAAGTAGCGTTCTACGGAATGCTGCAAAGCTTCGAGGACTACCTGAACCAGTTGAAGGTCGAGGCTATTCAGCAGCTGGACCATCAACCCTCGGACGAAGAGCTGCGCCGCATTCTCTCGACAAGAATCCGTGCTGAAAAAGTGGCATGGAAGGACATCAAGCTCCGCACGTTCATCACCGAGAGCAAGTCGCGCAACGACCTGGCTGCCCACGTCTATGACATCACCTACGGTTCGATTCAGCCAGGAGTTGATTATCTGGTCATCATCGACGACAGCATTGTGCGGGGCACCACACTGCGCGAAAGCATCATCCGCATCCTCGACCGTCTGCACCCGAAGAAGATTGTGATTGTTTCTTCCTCGCCGCAAGTGCGCTATCCTGATTACTACGGCATCGACATGGCCTCGATGTCGGAGTTCATCGCCTTCCGAGCTGCGGTCAAACTGCTCTACCTCTCGCAGCAGGAGAGCATCCTGACCGATGTCTATAACCGCTGCAAGGCTCAGATCGTTCACTACAACAAACTGTTGGAGAACGACCTGCACGCCGCCAACCACTACGCATCTGAGATGGTGAACCATGTGAAGGACATCTACCGTCCGTTCACTCCCGAGCAGATTTCTGCCCAGATGGTACGTATGCTCCGAGCCCGTGGCATCCAGAGCGAAGTCGAACTGGTGTTCCAAAGCCTCGAAGGGCTGCACGAAGCCTGCCCCAATCAACCTGGCGACTGGTATTTCTCAGGCGACTACCCCACCCCAGGCGGTGTCCGCCTCGTCAACCAAGCCTACATCGACTGGTACGAAGAGCAACAGAATAAGTAAGTCCAAGAATGAATTCCAACCCCACAATTCCATATACAATGCGAAAAGTAACCCTTCTTCTCGACGATGGCACTCAGTTCCACGGCTATTCGTTCGGCTACGAACGTCCCGTGGCAGGCGAAGTGGTGTTCAACACAGCCATGACAGGCTATCCCGAGTCGCTCACCGACCCTTCCTATGCCGGACAGCTCATGGTGCTCACCTACCCTCTGGTCGGGAACTACGGTGTGCCTCCCTTCACCATCGAAGACAATCAGCTCGCCACCTTCATGGAGAGCGAGCGCATTCATGCTTCGGCCATCATCGTCAGCGACTACAGCACTGAGTACAGCCATTGGAATGCTGTCGAGAGCCTGGCCGACTGGCTCCAACGCGAAATGGTGCCTGGCATCACGGGCATCGACACCCGTGAACTGACAAAAGTGCTGCGCGAACACGGCGTGATGATGGGAAAAATCCTGTTCGACGACGAACCCGACAACATACCCACGGCTGAATACGAGGGCGTGAACTTCATCGAAAAAGTCTCCTGCCAAGGCATCCTCCGCTACAACGAGGGAGCTGCCAAGCGTGTACTGCTCGTCGATTGTGGCGTCAAGCAGAACATCATCCGCTGTCTCCTGCGCCGAGGTGTCGAGGTGGTGCGCGTGCCCTGGAACTACGATTTCACCGACATGGACTACGACGGACTGTTCCTCGCCAATGGTCCTGGCGACCCCGATACGGCCGCCGACACGGTGGCCCACATCCAGCTAGCCATGCAGAAACACCCCGAACGCCCCATCTTCGGCATCTGTATGGGCAACCAACTGCTGGCCAAGGCCGGCGGAGCCTCCATCTATAAATTAAAGTATGGTCACCGCTCGCACAACCAACCCGTGCAGCAAGTCGGCACCAACCGCTGCTTCATCACCAGCCAAAACCACGGTTATGCCGTCGATAGTTCGACCCTTGGCCAGGAGTGGGAACCGCTCTTCGTCAACATGAACGACGGATCGAACGAAGGCATCCGCCACAAGTCACGCCCCTGGTTCTCCGTACAGTTCCACCCCGAAGCCGCATCCGGCCCTGTCGATACGGAGTTCCTCTTCGACGACTTCGTTTCTCTCCTCTAATAATGACTGATTTTTAATTGTTCATAGTCAATGATTGACCCCAATATCAAGAAAGTCCTCCTGCTCGGTTCGGGGGCATTGAAGATCGGCGAGGCCGGTGAGTTCGACTATTCTGGTTCACAAGCCCTCAAAGCTCTGCGCGAAGAAGGCATCCAGACCATTCTCATCAATCCCAACATCGCCACAGTGCAGACCAGTGAAGGCGTGGCCGACCAAATCTATTTCCTTCCCGTCACACCCTACTTCGTCGAACGCGTCATCGAGAAGGAACGTCCGCAGGGCATCCTCCTCGCCTTTGGCGGACAGACAGCCCTGAACTGCGGCGTCCAGCTCTACGAAAACGGCGTGCTTGAACGCTACGGTGTGCAGGTGCTCGGCACCCCCGTGCAGGCCATCATCGACACAGAGGACCGCGAACTCTTTGTCCGTCGCCTCGACGAGATCGGTGTGAAGACCATCAAGAGCGAAGCCTGCGACAACATCGAGGCCGCCCGTGCTGCCGCATCCCGACTGGGCTATCCTGTCATCATCCGTGCCGCCTATGCTCTGGGCGGACTGGGTAGCGGTTTCTGCGACAACGCGGACGAACTGAACAAGATTGCCGAGAAGGCATTCTCGTTCTCGCCGCAGGTGCTCGTCGAAAAGAGTCTCAAGGGATGGAAGGAAATCGAATACGAGGTGGTGCGCGACCGCTACGACAACTGCATCACCGTCTGCAACATGGAAAACTTCGACCCGCTCGGCATTCACACCGGCGAAAGCATCGTCATTGCTCCCTCGCAGACCCTCACCAACTCTGAATACCACAAACTACGTTCACTGGCTATTCGCATCATCCGCCATATCGGCATCGTCGGCGAGTGCAACGTGCAATATGCTTTCGACCCCCAAAGCGAGGACTATCGCGTGATTGAGGTCAACGCCCGACTGTCACGCTCCTCAGCACTGGCATCGAAAGCCACTGGCTATCCCCTGGCCTTCGTGGCTGCCAAACTCGGACTGGGCTACGGACTGTTCGAACTGAAGAACTCTGTCACCAAGACCACCTCGGCCTTCTTCGAACCGGCGCTCGACTATGTCGTCTGCAAGATTCCGCGTTGGGACCTCGGCAAGTTCCGCGGTGTGGATCGCGAGCTGGGCAGCAGCATGAAGTCGGTTGGTGAAGTCATGGCCATCGGCCGCACCTTCGAGGAATCCATCCAGAAAGGCCTCCGCATGATTGGTCAGGGTCTCCACGGCTTCGTAGGCAACAAGGAACTGGAAATCGACGACATCGATGCCTCGCTCAAGGCACCGACCGACAAGCGTGTGCTCATCATCGAGAAGGCACTTGCTCAAGGCTACACCATCGACCAGATTCATCAGCTCACAAAGATTGACCGTTGGTTCCTGCAAAAGCTGCAGAACATCCGCCGCACCTATGTCGCACTGCAACAGGCTGGCTCACTCGATGCCGTTGGCGAAGAACTCATGCGCCGCGCCAAGGTCGAGGGCTTCACCGACTTCCAGATTGCCCGCGCCATTGGACTTGAGGCACAGCTCGGCGACTCCGACCAAGCCCTGCGCCAAGTGCGTCAGTACCGCAAACAGATGGGCATTGTGCCATACGTCAAGCAAATCGACACCCTTGCGGCCGAGTATCCCGCCCAGACCAACTACCTCTATCTCACCTATGCAGGCTGCGCCCACGACATCGACTTCACGCAGCATCAGCAACACCAGAGCGCCTTCTCCGTCATCAACGACTGGGCAGCCATCAACAAGAAGTCCGTCATCGTGCTCGGTTCGGGAGCTTACCGCATAGGTTCGAGCGTCGAGTTCGACTGGTGCGGCGTGCAGGCCCTCAATACCATCCGCGAGCAGGGCTACCGCTCCGTCATGATTAACTACAATCCCGAGACGGTATCGACCGACTACGACATGTGCGACCGCCTCTACTTCGACGAACTCACCTTCGAGCGCGTCATGGACATCGTCGAACTCGAACAGCCTCACGGCGTCATCGTCTCGACGGGCGGCCAGATTCCCAACAACCTCGCCATGCGTCTGGATGCCGAGCAAGTGCCCATCCTCGGCACGTCGGCCACGAGCATCGACAACGCCGAAGACCGCGACAAGTTCTCCTCGCTCTGCGACCGCATCGGCGTCGATCAGCCTGCATGGGCAGCCCTCACGTCGATGGACGACATCCATGCCTTCATCCAGAAAGTCGGTTTCCCCGTGCTCGTACGCCCCAGCTACGTGCTCAGCGGTGCAGCCATGAACGTCTGCTCCAACGAGGATGAGCTCACACGCTTCCTCCAGCTCGCAGCCAATGTGTCGAAGAAACACCCCGTCGTCGTTTCGAAGTTCCACGAGAACAACAAGGAAATCGAGATGGATGCCGTGGCACAGAATGGTGACATCATCGCCTACGCCATCTCCGAGCACATCGAGTATGCCGGCGTACACTCAGGCGACGCCACCATCCAGTTCCCGCCGCAGAAAATCTACATCGAAACCGTGCGCCAGATCAAGAAAGTGTCGCGCAAGATTGCCAAGGAACTCAACATCAGCGGTCCCTTCAACATCCAGTTCCTTGCCGAGCAGAACCACCTGCGCGTGATCGAGTGCAACCTGCGCGCCTCGCGTTCGTTCCCCTTCGTCAGCAAGGTACTCAAGCTCAACCTCATCGAACTGGCCACACGGGTGATGCTCGGACTGCCCGTCGAACGTCCTGCCGAGAACCTCTTCGACCTCGACTACGTCGGAATCAAGGCCTCGCAGTTCTCGTTCAACCGTCTGCAAAAGGCCGACCCCGTGCTCGGCGTCGATATGTCATCGACTGGCGAAGTGGGTTGTCTGGGCGACGACACACGTTCTGCCCTCCTGCTCTCGATGCTCAGTGTGGGCCATCGCATACCGAAGAAGACGGTCCTCCTCTCCACGGGTACAGCCAAGCAGAAGGCCGAGATGCTCGATGCCGCTCACACACTCGTCAATCACGGCTACGAAATCTATGCCACGGGCGGAACGGCAAAGTATCTCTCCGACAATGGCATACCGAACACGCTGGTTCACTGGCCGTCGGACGAAGGACAGCAGCCCCAGGCACTCGACCTGCTCCACCAGCACAAGATCGACATGGTGGTCAACATACCGAAGAACCTGACCAGCCACGAGCTGACCAACGGCTACAAGATCCGCCGTGCCGCCATCGACCTCAACATTCCGCTCATCACCAATCCACGTCTGGCCTCCGCCTTCATCGATGCCTTCTGCAATCTCTCGCTCGACGACATCCCCGTGAAGGCATGGGGTGAATACTAAGCCAAAGCTCCCACTACTTATATATACTGAAAAAAAGAGACTGTGCCAGCACAGTCTCTTTTTTTGTGTGTTTGTCCGAAAAAATATGGGTGTCTGGTAAAAAAAAATATATTTTTACCGGACACCCATTTTCAAGAAAGCGCAGTTGAAGCCTCCAAAAACTTAAGTTGCTGCTCCAGCATCTGGAGTCGTGGCATGGGGAAGCCTGCTTCGGCGGCAAGCTGGATGGGGCGCGTGTAGAGGTAGTGTATTTCCATCGGGCGATGGAAGTCGTAGTCGAGTTTCATGCTCGGCGAATAAGGCACCATCGCCTTGGTCATTTCCAGCATCTGCTCAGCATACGAAGGGTCGATGCGCTGGACACCGAGATGCTGTGCCGCACCAATCACCTCCTGCATCATCTCACGGATAAGATGTTCGGTATCTGGGTTTTGCAGCAATTTGTCGGTCTGCGTGTTTAAGACAACCGTCAGTCCGTTGAAGGGCATATTCCAGACGGATTTCTTCCAACGGGCCTCAGCATAATCCACCCGATGCGCCTCGACACCGGCAGCATTGAGGTCGGCCACCAGCTGGACGATGCGCTGAGGGTCGGGACAGCTATAGTCGGCGATGTTCAGGCGGCCGTAGCCGACATGACTGACGACGCCGGCTTGAGTTTTCGACGAGTAGATGAAGGCAATGCCGGCGGCGAGGTGCAGTTTGGGAAACCACTGCTGAACGTCCTGCTCGAGACCGATGCCGTTCTGAATAAGCACGACGAGGGTGTCGGGCTTGAGCAGTGGCGGCAGGAGAGTCTTGAGCAAGGCCTCGTTCACCGATTTCAGAGCGACTAACACAACGTCGGCCTGCGGCATGTCGGCTGTCGAACTGTAGGCATTCGGGTGCTGCAGGTGGAAATCGCCATTGCAGGAAAACACCTGCAGACCGTGCCGCAGGACGTGGTCGTAGTCACTGTGCAGCAGAAAGTGGACGTCATGGCCAGCGTGAGCCAGTCGTCCTCCGAAATAGCCTCCGACGGCTCCGGTTCCAATAATTGCGTATCTCATCTTCATACTGGGAGCACGGACGTCACGTCCGCAATGACTGGGAGTGCACTCATTATTCTATCACATAGAAACCGGCTTCCGAGGGATGGTCGAGCACGAGACAGTCGGGCTGTTCCTTCAGCAGCAGCCAGGCCATCCAGAGGTCACCCGCAGCAGCCGCCGTGAAGAGGATGCCGAAGACGAGCAGCAGGCCGTAACCCGTACACATCGCCAGCAACAACGGCAAAATGCCCAGTACGACACAGGGCATCAGTGCACCCCAGAGGTAGGGGCGGCGGCGCAGGGGTTCGTTGCAATGGCAGTAGGGTGTGAGCATCTTCCAGATGACTCCGAAACTGATACTCTTCCAACCGCTGGGCGCGAAGTAGGCCCACGTGAGGCCGTGAATCAGCTCATGGACGAAAACACCTGCCAGGAAAACCAGCAGAAAGCCCAGCATACCGAGCAGCGACAAGCTGCCCAAGGTGCGCACCGGCGCTTCGGGCCAGAGCAGATGGAACGGGATGGCCGAGGCGATGGCCACAACCAGCAGGAGGACTAAACTGAAGATGTTGGCACTTACAAGGTTGATGCTCACCTTGCGGCCAGGCTCTTCCGAGGGTGTCACAGACGACTTTTCTTCCATACAGAATACGGTTTTGAGGGTTTTTCGGTGCAAATTTAATGTTTTAGGCTCAGATTCTCAATTATTCTCACTAAATTTGCACAAAAGTACACTAAAAAGATGAGAATAGACATTATCACTGTGCTGCCTGAGCTGTTCGGAGGTTTCCTCACCGAGAGCATCCTGGGACGCGCCCAGCAGAAAGGACTGGTTGAGATACACGTGCACAACCTGCGCGACTATACCAAGGACAAGCACCGCCGCGTCGATGACTACCCCTTCGGCGGCGGCAGTGGGATGATCATGCAGATACAGCCCATCGCCGACTGCATCGCGGCCCTGCAACAGCAACTGAAGGAAGAGCGGGGCGAAGAGTACGACGAAATCATCTTCACCACGCCCGACGGCGAGCAGTTCACCCAGCCCATGGCCAACGAACTCAGCGGACTGCGCAACATCATCATCCTCTGCGGCCATTACAAAGGTATCGACCAGCGCGTACGCGACAAACTGATTACGCACGAGGTGTCGATAGGCGACTTCGTGCTGAGCGGCGGCGAACTGGTGGCTGCAATGATGACCGACGCCATCGTGCGCGTCATTCCCGGAGCCATCGGCGACTCACAGGCAGCGCTCGACGACTGTTTCCAGGATGGCATCCTCGCCCCGCCCATCTACACACGCCCTGCCTCCTACCCTGGTTTCGGCGATGTGCCCGAGGTTCTCTTGTGTGGCGACCCTAAAAAAATACGCGAATGGGAGCTGCAACAAGCGATGGAACGCACCCGACGACTGCGCCCCGACCTCCTGTCGTAAGCATGTTTTCCGACTGTCAAACCCTGGAAAATGGGGCTTTGACGGAAAAATAAAAAGTTTTTTTCATTTTTTTTCCGAAATTATTTGCTGGTTCAGAAAAAAGCCGTACCTTTGCACTCGCAAAACGGGAACGACAGTTTCTGGAAAGCAAAAACGGTGCGTTAGTTCAGTAGGTTAGAATACATGCCTGTCACGCATGGGGTCACGAGTTCGAGTCTCGTACGCACCGCAGAAAAGGAAGCTCAAAAGGCTTCCTTTTTTCGTCGTACTGGGAGTGCAGACGTCCACGCTCCGACTATGCCCGTGTTCCGACTTATGCCAGCTGCTGATACATTCTGAACAGTTCGGCGACACACCGGCTCTCGGTGAAGTCGGCATGCACGGGAAATCCGTATGCCAGCATCACGGCACGGTCGTTGTCCTGATGGGCGCGTCGCAGTTCGGCAGGCATGGTCAGTTCGTCGTAGAGGTCGGCCAGCGAAGAGTCGGGGTAGAGAGCACGCGCATCGAGGATGGCCTGTGCCGTCTGTTCAATCTTTGCCTTCTGCTCGTCGCTGGGTGAGGGCCACGGGAAGTTGTTATAGACCACATCCTTCGAGTAGCGGTAGTCGCTCTTCAGGCGTCCGCATATCGCCCGCATCCACGCCATGTGGACATTGCTCTCGAGCACACCGAAGTGGTAGAGCGTGGCGTCGGGGATGAGGTGTGCAGAGTCACTTGTCAGAGCTTCGGGCGGCAAATAGCCCATGGGAATGTAGCGACGACGCTCTGAGGACACACGCGGAATGATAATATAGTTCGTGGCAGGCATATTCTCGACATGGAAACGTGTGGGTCGGTCTGCCAGTTTCCTTGTTCCTGCACTCTTGCTGGCCAGACGTAGGTTGCGCACCGCCTCGATACGCTTCATGCAGTGAGGCATCTGACGTAGCTGTGCTGGCGTGCAGTCGCCCAACCACAGGCAGTAGCGTGGACGTTGGTGTATGAATTCTTCGGCTCCATACCACAACTTGAAGTATTGCGCTGCCTGCGGCTCTTGACGCACGAATTCCTCCATTTCCTCTTTCAGGAAAAGGTAGTTGCCTCCGTCGATGGGCTTGTTACCGATACCGATTTCAGGCACATCGGACAGGGGATGCTGACGACTCTCGACGAAGATGTCAGGAGCATCGAGCAGATAGGCATTGATGTTGTGTGCCGTCAGCGCCTTGTCGTTGTCGAAGATGATGCGCTGTGCGGGCGGTGTCGCGATGGAGAATCCGACAACGATACAGTGGACGTGCGCCTTGAGCTTGGCCTCGCTGTCCCAACGGAAGGTGCGGTGGGCGAAGTCGATGTGCACACCTTGGTCGAACAGTGGTTTCCAGAGGTTGGCCACCTGCTCACCCTGACAGATGGAGTTGGTCGAGACGAGGGTGGCACGGCAGCTGGGATTCTCTTTCATCAGCTGGAATGCTTTCTGATACCAACAGCTGACGTAGTCCATATTGCCTACATTCTTCCAGTGGGCTCCGAAGATGTCGAGCACGTCCTGCTTCTGCTCTTCGCTCATCAGCCTGGCTCCCACAAACGGCGGATTACCGATGATGTAGTCATAATGCATACTGGGAACGCTCCCAGTGATGCCCGCGCTCCCAACTTCGCTCCAATCCATCCTGAGCGCGTTGCCTTCGCGGATGTTTGTATAGCTCTTTAAGGGCAGGAAATCGATGTCGCGACGAATGATACGCTCGGTTTCAGCCAACATCTGCGCCTCGCTGATCCAAAGAGCCGTGGTGGCGACGGTGACGGCGAAGTCGTTGATTTCGATGCCGAAAAACTGCTGAATGCTCACTTTGATGGGGTTGACTTCGTCAAGACCGAGGAACGACTGGCCGTGGTAGCGCTCGCGAATGGCCTCGTTCTCCAGGCGGCGAAGCGAAAGGTAGGTCTCGGTGAGGAAGTTGCCGGAGCCGCAGGCAGGGTCGAGGAAAGTGAGCGAGGCCAGACGTTGTTGGAAAGCATCGAGCTTCTTCACCCGCTGCTTCTCGACCGTCTCCTCCAAGATCGTGTCGAGTTCGTGGCGCAGGTCGTTGAGAAAGAGTGGGTCGATCACCTTGTGGATATTCTCAATCGACGTGTAGTGCATGCCGCCCGAGCGTCGCGTCTCGGGGTTGAGTGTCGATTCGAAGACGGCACCGAAGATGGTGGGCGATATCTCACTCCAGTCGAAGTCGAGGCTGGCATGCTGCAAGAGTGTCTGCTTCAGCTTTTCTGTGAACTGAGGTATCTCAATCTTTTCCTCAAACAAGCCACCGTTGGTGTAAGGAAAGGCTTTGAGGTCGTCGGGGAGGTATTTGCTTCGATGCTCGACGGGTGTATTCAGCGTCTCAAACAGGTCGGCCAGGGCACGGCGCAAGTCCTTGGCGTCGTAGACAGTCAGATAGTCGTGAAACTGGTCGTGGCGAAATACACCTGCGTCCTCGGCATACAGGCAGAACACCATACGCACACAGAGGATGTTGAGCCATCGCAATGCCTCGGCCGAAGTGTCGTCGTACTGCTGGAGCAGGGCATCGTAGATGCGGCCGACGATTTCGCCTGCCTGCATCGACACCTCCATCTCCTTGGTGATGTGGTCGCTCTTGACATCGACGAGGAACTGCAGACGATAATATTCACGCCCAAGGTTCGCGAGCAGGATGCTTTCGGGTTCGCCGTTGGGCTGCTCCATGTCGTAAACAAGGAACTCGGAGAAATTGCATGTAACAATCCAGCGAGGATGCTCCGACAAGGGCATGTTGGCCACGTAGCGTTTGGCCTGCTGAAAAGGGTTGAGCACCGAACCGTCGCTCTGACGTATTCCCTCGCGCAGGTTCTTTCCGAGTGATTTTTGCTCAATCAGCACGCGCGTAGATGGAATATGTCCATCGATAAAATTGGTCTTATCAACCTTCACCTGCTCTTCGTAGCGGATAAAACTGGCAATGTCTTCCACACCGAAGACATTCTGCAAGAGGTCAGCCCAGAAAATCTGGGAGTCGCCTTTCTCGTATCCACGCCCAGCCCAGCGCTGAGCAAATCGTTCGGCTTTTGCAGCCTGCTGCTTCTCTGTTGTCATACGTACTGGCATTGTTTTGCAGGCAAAGATACTATTTTTTCCCAGTAAAAAGGCAAAAAGAGAAAAACAAATTGAGAAAAGTCCCTAAAAAAGCCGTACCTTTGCAGACCCACGCTCCCAGTGGCATCCCAAAGCAAAAGAAAAAACATGAAACATCACTCGCTGAAAGAATGGATTCTGGCCACACGTCCGTGGTCGTTCCCTGCCAGCTCCATGCCGGTGCTGGTGACGTTGTTCTGGCTTTTGGCCAAAGACATTCCCATGAACTGGTGGCTCGGTGTGGCTGCCTTGGTCAACATTATCCTCGTCCATGCCGCCGGCAACGTGTGGAGCGACTACTACGACTACAAGCGTGGGGTGGACCGCGACGACACCTACGGTGTGAAAATCCTGACAAGCGGCCAGTTCACGCCGAAGGAGGTGATGCGGCTGTCGCTCACGCTGCAAGTGCTGGCCGTCGCGATGGGCATCGTGATGGTGTGCCTCACAGGCCTTCCGCTCCTCTACATCGGACTGATGGGCATCGGCCTGTCCCTGCTCTACCCTCCCCTCAAGTACAACGCGCTGGGCGACGTCGTCATCGCACTCTGCTACTCGGTGCTGCCCATGCTGGGCACGTCGTTCATCGCCAGCGGCACGATTCACTGGGCCGTGCTGTGGCTGGCTGTGCCGGTGGGCCTCATCACCATTGCCATCCTCCACGTCAACAACACGCGCGACATTGAGACCGACCGCCGTGCCGGCATCCGCACCTTCTCCATGCTTACCGGCCGCAGTGTGGCTGCCTATATCTACTGTTTCGAAGTGCTGTTTCCCTACGTATGGATGCTGGGGCTCGCTGCTTTCGGCGTGACGTCGTGGTGGACGCTGACCGCCTTCCTTTCGCTTCCGTTGGCAATCCGCAATGCCCGCACGATGATGCGTTACAAGACGGACGGCATTGCTGCCATCGCGCGGCTTGACGAAGGCACCGCCCAGCTGCAGATGGCTTTCAGTCTCACACTCATCATCGGCCTCGTCTTCGCTTAAAAAGTGAAAAGTGAAAAGTGAAAAATGAAAAGTGAAAAGTGAAGCGATGGCATCAGTCTTCACTTCACGCTTCACACTTCACGCTTCACGTTTAACGAAAACGAACTGAGACATGAAACGCCTGACCCTTTCCATCGCCATAGCTGCCGTGCTATGGTTTGTGATGTTTTCGCCGTGGACCGCACCGCTGCTCAACTTCTGGTGGGCGATGACAGCCAGCGCCTGCGTGCTGATTGCTTTGAGTTACCTCAACAGACCCACCCCCGACCCCTCCCTTGTAGGGAGGGATGCTGTTACACCATCCGGCAGGCACATTCTACACCCCTCCCTACAAGGGAGGGGTCGGGGGTGGGTCTGTTGGGTCTGCTGGGCTCTTCTCGGCATTCTGATTGCCATCGTCCTCTGGGTCGTCTTCTTCGTCGGCGACAAGGCGTCGCAGTGGCTGTTCGACTTCGCACGTCCGCAGGTGAACCTCATCTACGACATGAAAACGGGCAACCAACCGTGGTTGATTGCCCTGCTCCTACTATTTATTATTGGTCCGGCCGAAGAACTCTTTTGGCGCGGCTACGTGCAACGCACACTTTCGGCGCGCTGGAGTCCCAACACAGGCTTTCTGGTCACGACAGCCATCTATACCGCTGTCCATCTGCCTTCGGGCAACTTCATGCTCATCATGGCGGCCATGGTGTGCGGCATCGCCTGGGGCGGGCTCTATCGTCTGATGCCTCAGCATTTTCCAGCCATCGTGCTGTCCCACGCCTTGTGGGATGCCGCCGCCTTCGTGTGGTTCCCCTTCTGAGAGCCTCTCCCCGGCCCCCTCCGAGAGAGGGGGAGTTTGGTAGTACATACCACATCGCCCTGCAATATTCTTTCGCTTCAAGCGGTTGAATATTGCAGGGCGTTCTTTTTTGCACTATATCCCTCCCCCTCTCTCGGAGGGGGCCGGGGGGAGGCTTGCTTTAGAGACTAAGACTATTCACGGCCTCCAGCATTCCTTTCTGCTGAATCAGGTCGAGGAACTTCTTGACCATGGCTGTGAGGCCTGGTACGGTCTGGTTGAGGTTTTCGTGCCAGATAAATTCGGCAGCGAGCACACCCTCAGCCACACGCTGCGTGTCGCCCGAGGCCCAAAGTTCTTTCAGCAAGGCGATGATCTCGGGAGCATCGTTCGGCTCGATGGGTGCACCGTCGGCACGCGTGCCACCTTTATAATAGGTGATGATGGCAGCCAGACCGAAGACAAGACCCGTGGGCAACGAACCCGTACGTTCCAGATAGACTTTCACGCCAGGCAGGTCGCGCGTTTCGTACTTGGGGAAAGAATTGAGCATGATGCTGGTCACTTGGTGATCGACGTAGGGATTGTTGAAGCGCTCCAGCACGTCGGCGGCAAACTTCTTCAACTCATCCATCGGCAGATTGAGCGTCTGCATCAGCTCGTCGAACTGCACCTTGTGTATATATTTCCCGACCACGGGGTGGTTGCAAGCGTCGCGCACGATGTTGATTCCCGAGAGGTAGGCCACAGGCGAAAGGACGGTGTGCGGTCCGTTGAGCAGCGTCACCTTGCGTTCGTGATAAGGTTTCTCGCTCGGAGCAATCAGCACGTGCAGTCCTGCTTTCTCGGCTGGGAACTCGCGTCGCAGCTGTGCGATGGACATGTTCTCGGGCTTCTCAATCACCCAAAGGTGGAATGCCTCGCCCTGCACGACCAGGTTGTCGGCATAGGAAATCTTCTTCTGAATCTCTGCAATCTCCTTGCGGGGAAATCCAGGAACGATGCGATCGACCAAGGTAGCGCAGACGTAGCAATACTTCAAGAACCACGACTTAAAGCGCTGGTATTCACCGCCGAACTCATCCTTCCATAGTTCTATATACTGCAAGATACACTCCTTCAGACGGTGTCCGTTGAGGAAGATGAGTTCGCAGGGCATGATGATCAGACCTTTGGTTTTGTCACCCTTGAATGTCTGGTAACGACGGAAGAGCAGCTGCGTCAGTTTGCCAGGATAACTGCTGGCAGGCGCGTCGGTCAAGCGGCAAGCAGGGTCGAAGGCGATGCCTGCCTCGGTTGTGTTCGAGATGACGAAACGGATGTCGGGCTGGTCGGCCAGTGCCATGAAAGCAGCGTTCTGCGTATAGGGGTTCAGTGCGCGACTGATGCACGAGATACGTTCGAGCGAGTTGACCGCCTTTCCGTTGAGCCGTCCCTGCAAGTTGACATGATACAGACCGTCCTGGCCGTTAAGCCAATCGACCATGCCCCGTTCGATGGGTTGCACGACGACCACCGAGCTGTTGAAGTCCGTGTGGTCGTTCATGTGCTGGATAATCCAGTCGACAAAACAGCGCAGGAAGTTTCCTTCGCCAAACTGGATGATACGTTCCGGTGCCTGAGCCTTCGGCGCCGTGCGGGCATTGAGAGCTTTGAGTGTTGAAGCCATGCTTATCTTTGAAAATTGAAGATTGATAAATTGATAAACGACTCTGCAAATATAGAGAAATTCCCCGAGATTCACGTTTGTCGGACCAAGAAAAATCATCATCCGACGAAGAAAAAAACTGAAAGGTCGCATCGGAGTTGAATCGAGCGTACTTTTTTTCCGCGAAATCTGCGTCATCCGTGACTAAAGACTTTGGGAAACGTTAATGAATGCTTGGGACATGGCTTTAACAAATCAAGGATTTTAACAATTCAAGTGCCCTTTTTTGTGGGAGAAATTTGGGTGAAATAGATTTTTGAACATCGAAAAAGACGAAAAAATGCGAACTTTACGAAAAACAAGACAACGAAAAAACGAAAGAAAACGAAAAAAACGGAAAATTTTTGGGTGAAAAGTCCAGATTTTTGAAATGCCGATTGTCGTAGGGGCGGGTTCCCATGCCCGCCCGATCAGGCGAAGCCTGAAAACCGAAAGAAATTGGGATAAAATTTTTGGAGAGGCAGTATTTTAGAAGACAACATTGGACAACGAAGGACAACTTGGGACAACTTTATTATTTCATTGATTAAGAAGATGTTGTCCTTTGTTGTCCCGTGTTGTCCCGAGTTGTCTTCTAAAAAAATCCCGAAAGTGGAGTTTTCTGACTAATAATCCCTTTTTTCCGCTTTGCGAAAAGCATTTTCACGTAACGGATCCCAATTTATTTCATTTTTGTCCGCCGTCTGGCTGTCGGCAGTCCGCCCTCTGGCTGTCGGCAAAGCGCCGTTTACCCTGTCGGTTGTCCGCCGTCTGAGCGTCTGCCGTCCGCCGTCTGACGGTCGTCAGAGTGCCGTTTACCGACTGGTTCGTCCGCCGACTGCCGACACTGCATCCGCCGACTACCGGCCGACGCTCGGCTGACTGACGGAAATCAGCTCGATCATTTAGCGCAAATTTACGTCCGAGCGGTCGGCTGCTGACCTCTGCGCGATTCTCAGAGGGTCTGTCCGAAAAGCGTTAGTTGTAAAAATCACAAGTAACTCCACCCGAAATCTTAAATCTGTTTTCACTTTTTTCCGCTGTTCCTTTCGTGGTTCAGCGGAAATTGTGTATTTTTGCAGATGATTAACAGAAGAAGACTAAAACACAATGGCAACGAAGTCACATCAAACGACTGCCTTTAACGAAGCTCAACTGGATTTACTTGATATGCTTTCGCATGTCAAGACGTCTGAAGTTGCCTCCGCCCTACGGCAAGCCATCTCCGACTACTTTGCCCTCAAAGTGGAAGAAGAAATGAACCGCCTGTGGGCAAACGGAGAAATGACGGAAGAAAAAGTCGAGAGTTTCAGACATTTGCATGAGCGCACTCCGTACAGAGCAGTCAATCCATGAAGCTATCATCGATATCGACGGATTTTTGGAAGAAATCAAACAAATGTATCAATAACAAATTACTCAACTTTAGAATGTTTTATTTTTTATGATTATCCGCAATCGTACCACCAATCCTTTGAATACCACGCAGAGACGCAGAGTGCGCAGAGATGTTTTCTGCCAACTTATTTTGTTTTGCGCACGCAGAGACGCGCCATAACGGCGCGAGACCGCAGAGACCTGCAGATTCCTATGCGTAAAAGAAAGTGAACGGTAAGAGAAAAAACTCTGCGACCTCGCGCCGTAACGGCGCGTCTCTGTGGGCGCAGACATCGAGTAGAAAAAAATACCTCTGCGCACTCTGCGTCTCTGCGTGGGATAGTTAGTGGTATGATTGCGGATAATCATTTTTTTACCATGAATTGGTTCTAATGAAGACTGACTGTTCCCGCACCTTTATCACATTTTTTCCGCTGTTCCTTTCGTGGTTCAGCGGAAATTGTGTATTTTTGCAGAAAGAATCATCTAACTTAAATACACCCGCCTATGAAACCCTTTATGGATAAAGACTTCCTGCTGCAGACAGAGACTGCACAGCGACTGTACCACGAACATGCGGCCAAGATGCCCATCATCGACTATCACTGTCACCTCGTGCCGCAAATGATTGCGGAGAACAAGCCGTTCCGCTCTATCACCGAACTGTGGCTGGGCGGCGACCACTACAAGTGGCGTGCCATGCGCTCGAACGGTGTACCCGAACGATTCTGCACAGGGCAGGACACGAGCGACTGGGAGAAGTTTGAGAAATGGGCCGAGACGGTGCCCTACACCTTCCGCAACCCCCTCTACCACTGGACACACCTCGAACTGCGCACGGCCTTCGGCATCGACAAGATCCTGAATCCGCGGACGGCTCGCGAAATCTTCGATGAATGCAATGAGAAGTTGCAGAACGACCCCTCGCTTACGCCGCGCGGTCTGATGCAGAAATACAATGTCGAGACGGTCTGCACGACTGACGACCCTGTCGATGACCTGCACTGGCACCAGCAGATACGTGAAGAGAACGCTTCGCTGGGCGTGAAGAGTGAAGAGAACGCTTCACGTTCATCAGTTCACGTGTACCCTGCCTGGCGTCCCGACAAGGCAATGGCGGTGGACAATGTCGTGACGTTCCGCGAATATGTCGGAAAGCTCGCCGAGATGAGCGATGTCGATATCAACGATTTTAAGGACATGGTGGATGCCCTGCAGCGTCGCCACGATTTCTTCGCCGAAAACGGATGCCGCCTCAGCGACCACGGCATCGAGGAGTTCTATGCCGAGGACTATACCGACGTGGAGATTGCCGACATCTTCGACAAAGCCCTGTGCGGCCGCGACCTCAGCGACGAGGAGGTGCGTAAGTTCAAGAGTGCCATGCTCGTAGTGTTTGCCGAGATGGACCACGCCAGCGGCTGGGTGCAGCAGTACCACTACGGTGCTATCCGCGACAACAACACACGTATGTTTGCCCAACTGGGACCCGACACAGGTTTCGACTCCATCGGCCAGTTCAACACGGCGAAGGCCATGTCGAAGTTCCTCGACCGTCTGGACAGTCAGGACAAACTCACCAAGACCATCCTTTACAACCTCAACCCCGCCGACAACGAAGTCGTCGCCACCATGCTGGGCAACTTCCAGGACGGCAGTGTGCCAGGCAAGATTCAGTGGGGCTCGGGCTGGTGGTTCCTCGACCAGAAAGACGGCATGACGAAGCAGATGAATGCCCTGTCGCTGCTCGGTCTGCTGAGCCGCTTTGTCGGTATGCTCACCGATTCTCGTTCGTTCCTCTCCTACCCTCGTCACGAATACTTCCGTCGCACGCTCTGCAACCTGCTGGGCAACGATGTAGAGAACGGCGAAATCCCCTTCGAGGAAATGGAACGCGTGGAGCAGATGGTGGAGGACATCTGCTACTGGAATGCAAAACGGTATTTTGGGTTTTGAGGATAACACATGATTATAGACAAAGGAAAGTTATGGCAGAAAAATATACAGTATCAACCCTTTCAGTAGAAACAATTTTAGGGTACATAAAATCTGATGAAATTGCTATTCCCGAAATCCAACGTCCTTTTGTGTGGAAAGCCAAACAAGTCAGAGATTTAATTGATTCTCTTTACACAGGCTATCCGACGGGTTATCTGATTATTTCACAGAATCCTGACATGAAGTTAAAGGACGGGTCTCTTGCTGTTGGCAAGAAAATAATGATTGATGGACAGCAGAGAACTACGGCGCTAATGACTGCCATTGTCGGAACCGAAATTATAACTGAAAATTTTACAAAACGTAGGCATAAGATATCTTTCAATCCACTACTTCCAGACAATACCGAAGAAGAACGATTTAAGGTTCAAGACAGCGCAATCGTCAAGGATAAACGCTGGATTGCGGACATTGCCGATGTTTTCAGTCCATCCTTTGATCAATATACTTTTGTCCAAGAGTATTGCAAGAACAATCCTGACGTGAATGGCAGTACCATCAATGATGCTATCATGAAGTTGTTACGTATTAAATCGTGTCAGATTGGAGTGATTACATTGCATAAAGACCTGACAATCGATGAGGTTACGGAAATCTTCATTCGCATCAATAGCCAAGGAGCAAAACTGAATCAGTCCGACTTCGCCATGTCGAAGATTGCTGCCAATGTTTCCTATGGTGGCAATATGCTTAGAAAGGGGATTGATTACTTCTCACATCTTGCAGCTGATTCCGACTGGTTTACGGATATGTGTAATGATACCGAATTTGTGAACTCCGAGTATTTCAAAGCATTGTCTTGGCTGAAAGACGACAAGGAAGACGTTTTTGACCCGAACTATGGCGATATCTTGCGTATTGCCTTTATGTACAAATTTGGTCGAGGCAAAATGAAAGACCTCGTCAGCCTGCTTGGAGGACGTGATTTTGAAACCAGGGAGTACAAAGAGGAAATAGCAGAAACGTCATTTTCCTTACTCAAGGAGGGGGTGTTAGATTTTATGAATCATTATTCTTTTTCTAACTTCTTACTTGCCATCAAGTCTGCAGGTTTCATCACACCCAAATTGATTAACTCAGCAATGACATTAGATTTTGCCTATACTCTATTTCTATTACTACATGAAGACACCTCTTTTGATAAGAAACTGATAGACAAGTATGTCACGAAATGGTATGTTCTCACGACCCTGACAAGTCGTTATATTGGTTCACCTGAGACAGTCATGGATTTTGACCTCAGAAGCATTAAGTCAAAAGGTTTTATCCAATTCTTCAATGAAATTGAAGCTGCGGAATTATCCGATACATTCTGGAACATAGGCTTGGTTCAGAGGTTGGAAACATCTGCTATCAATAGCCCATACTTTAATACTTTTATAGCCGCTCAGATACATAATTCCGAAGACGCTCTATTCACAAAAGGCACAAAAATAAGTGATCTCATTACCATTATTGGTGACGTTCATCACATCTTCCCCAAACAGTATCTTATCAAAAACGGTTACAAGGATAAAGCACAATATAATCAGATTGCAAACTATACTTATCTTGACACACAAGTCAACAAAGATATTTCGGATGATGCACCACAACTATACTTTAGCAAAACACTTAATGCATGCTTAGATGGTAGAGCAGAATATGGGAATATCCAAAACCATCAAGACTTTGTTTGCAATTTGGAAAACAACTGTATTCCACTTGACATCGTAAATATGAAAGCAATGCATTATCCCGATTTCCTTGAACAAAGACGCAAATTAATGGCTAAGAAGATTCATTATTATTACAATAATCTGTAAGTAAATATCTTTCTCTATTAAGATGGCAGAATTGTTACAGCGAAATAAGTCAACCATTTCTCGTCATTTGAAGAACATTCTTGAATGCGGCGAATTGGACAAAGAGGCAACTCTTGCATTTTTTGCAACAGTTCAAACAGAAGGAAATAGATAGGTCGAACAGAACTTTGAAAGAACGCAAAAACAACTTCAATACCGACATGGACATTAGAAAAATGATAGGAATGGCATTCCTTTATAGCTGGGTTTGGATGCCGACAAACACCCTCCATGCCCAGCAGAGCGGAGTGTTTGTCAACAACCTGAAGAGTCTGCGGGTGTTGGTGAACGACGAGTGGGACAGCGAACCTGTGATGCTGCTGGGCAGCGGGCAATATGTCGATATCCTGTTCGACGACATGCAGCACGCCTACGTGCGACGCACCTACACCATCACCCACTGCAATGCCGACTGGACGCAATCGGAACTGCTGGAGAGCGAGTATATGGACGGATTCAACGGACAACCCATCGACGGCTATGAGCCTTCGCTCTCGACGTCGTCCATCTACAACCACTATTCGCTGCGCATTCCCAACGAAGACGTGCGGCTGAAGGTGACGGGCAACTACCGCGTCGATATCTTTGAGGATGGCGACCCCGAACCTGTGGCCACCGCCTGCTTCTCGGTGATGCAGCAACGTGTGGGCATCGACATCAGCGTGAGCAGCAACACCGACATCGACACGTACAGGACACATCAGCAGGTGTCGTTCAACGTCAACTACTCCACCTATACGGTCAATCACCCTGAGACCGAGCTCCTGCCCGTCGTCGTGCAGAACCGCCGGTGGGACAATCATGTGGCAGGCTTACGCCCGACCTATCTGCAAGTCAACACGCTCATCTTCAACCACAACCGCAACCTCATCTTCCCTGCCGGCAACGAATATCGCCGCATGGAGATTCTCGACGAATATGTGCCGACGATGCGTGTGGAGAGCGTTCAGTTTGAGGATCCTTCGTACCATGCCTACATCATGACCGACGAGCAGCGTACCAACTACATCTACGACCAGGACCAAGACGGCCGCTACGTGGTGCGCAACGGCGACAACGTGGATAACGAGACGGAGAGCGAATACGTCATCACCCACTTCCGCCTCGAGATGCCTCAGCTCAGCGGTGGCGAACTCTACCTGCATGGCGACCTGACGAACGGACGATTTGACGAACCTTATCGCATGGAGTACAACCTGATGGAACACGCCTACGAGCTGGCGATTCCGCTCAAGCAAGGCTCGTATAACTATCAGTACCTGTTTGTGCCCGAAGGCGAGACGGTGGGTTCGACGGCTGAGAGCGAAGGCGATTTCTACCAGACGGAGAACGAATACTGTGTCTATGTCTATCACCGGCCCTTCGGCGAGCGATACGACCACCTCGTCGGATTCAACAAGATTAAATATATGGGAAACAGGTAATGGCTATTAAAAAATAATAATTAATAATTAAAAATTAAAAATTGGGAGCGCGGATGTACCCGTCAGTAACGAATGCGGGCGAGACGCCCGCGCTCCGACCCAAATACACAAAAACTTACATGAAAAAGTTTCTTTTTCTCTTCGTCGGAATATGGTCAATGCTCAGTGCTCAATGGTCGGTGCTCTATGCTCAGGACCTGAAGGCCGTGTTCAATGACTATCTGAACAGCTATTCGCGTCCCGATGCCAACATCAAGCCGCGTTCCAATGTCAAAAGCCTCAGCGTGGATGACGCTGCACAGACCATTCGACTGGAATGTGAAGGCGGCTTCGAGGACCAATTTTTCACCGAAGCCGATGTCAATCGCATCTACAACGACTTCCGCAGTCTGCTGCCTGCCAGCTACAAGAGCTATCAACTCAGCATCGTGACCGACCGTCGCGACATCCGCGACCTCGTACCCAACGCCCTGCGCAGCGGACAGAAGGACCCTTCGCGACAGTGGAAGCAGACCTACAACGGTGCTCCCTGGGTGAAGAACACTTCGCGCCCCTATACGGCTGAGAACGGACTGGAAGGCACACACATATCCCTCTGGCAGAGCCACGGTCGCTATTTCGACAAGAAGTCCGGCGAATGGAAATGGATGCGTCCCCCACTCTTCTGCACCCGTGAGGACCTCTTCTCGCAGACATTCGTCCTGCCCTACATTCTTCCGATGCTCGAAAATGCCGGTGCCGTGGTCTATACCCCACGCGAACGCGACTGGCAGCACAACGAAGTGACGGTCGATAACGACCAACCGACCAATGGCGGCATGTATATGGAAGCCGCGGCGATGAAGCATGCCCGACACAAATGGAAGATGGATTCGCAGGCTGGATTTGCGCTCCGCAAATGGCAGTATGGTCGTTCGGAAAATCCGTTCACAGCCGGCACCGCCCGCATGATCGAGACTGTCAATTCCGACAAGCACGCCTCGACCGCCAACTGGATTCCCAACATTCCGCACGCCGGCCGCTATGCGGTCTATGTCAGCTATCAGTCGCACCCCAACTCGGTCGATGATGCCCACTACATCGTCTATCACCGTGGCGGACAGACCGACTTCGCGGTCAACCAGCGCATGGGTGGCGGCACGTGGGTCTATCTCGGCACGTTCGATTTCGAGAAAGGTCAGCGTGAGGACGGCATGGTGCTGCTGACCAACGAAAGTCAGCACAAGGGTGTCGTCTCGGCCGATGCCGTGCGTTTCGGCGGTGGCATGGGTAACATCATCCGCAATACGGAGTTCGACACCATCGGCTCCCGCAGCCAACTGCCCCGCTGGGCAGAGGCAGCCCGCTACAGTGCTCAATGGGCTGGAATGCCCGACTCAGTATATGACTGTTTCGAGGGCGAAGACGACTATAAGAGCGACATCCAAGCACGTCCACGCACATCTAACTATTTGGCGGGTGGCAGTGTCTATGAACCCAACCAGCCTGGTGTCGGTGTGCCCATCGAACTGCAAATGGCCTTCCACACCGATGCCGGCGTGCGTCGCGACGACAGCTTCATCGGTTCACTCTCCATCTGCACCACCAACGAGGCGGACGGACGCACCGATGCCGGCCTCGACCGCTACGTCAGCCGCGACTTGGCTCAGATGCTGCTCGGCAATCTCTACAAAGACCTGCGGGGGTACAACTGGATTGTCCGTTCCGTGTGGGACCGCAACTACGGCGAAACCCGTGTGCCGCAGCTACCTGGCATCATTCTCGAGATGCTGTCGCACCAAAACTTTGCCGACATGCGCCTCGGCTACAACCCGAAGTTCAAGTTCGACTTCGGACGTTCCGTCTATAAGACCGTCGTCAAATATGTGGCTTCGATGCACCAGCGTCCCTACGTCATCCAACCGCTGCCCGTCACCGACTTCGCCATCACGCTCGATGAGCAGGGCAGCAGCGCACGCCTCACATGGAAAGCACAGGACGACCCACTCGAACCGACGGCTCGACCTACACATTATATAATATATACACGCGAGGGTGAAGGCGGCTTCGACAACGGAACGATGGTCAGCAGCACCAACGCATCGATTCCCCTGCAGAAGGACCACATGTACTCCTTCCGCATCTGTGCCGTCAACAAAGGCGGACAGAGCTTCCCCAGCGAGGCCCTCACAGCCTGCATCGCCTCGAAGAACGAAGGCACCGTACTCATCGTCAATGCCTTCGACCGCCTGTCGGGACCTGCCGAAGTGAACACCGCCACCATGCAAGGCTTCGACCTCGACGCCGACCCTGGCGTTCCCTACGGAGCCTTCGCCGGCTATTGCGGACGACAGACGGGCTGGAGCAAGTCGAAAATCGGTGTCGAGACCGAAGGTGGACTGGGCTACAGCGGCGACGAACTCTGTGGACAGGTCATCATGGGCAACACCTTCGACTATCCCTACCTGCATGGAGCCGGACTCCTGCTGGACGGCAAACACTCCTTCGCCTCGACCAGCCTCTCTGCCTTCCTGCGCAACACCAACACCGCCCTGCGCGAAATCCGTATGCTGGACGTCATCTGCGGCGTGCAGCTCGACTTCAATCCGCAGCTCGGTAAGGCTATCCAGCAGTTTGCCGACCGCGGCGGACGTATCCTCGTCAGCGGTGCCAACCTCTTCAAGACGAATGGGATGCCGAGCCGCGTGCTTCATGCCGCCCAGGCCGGACGCCTCGACAGCAAGACCATCGACCACGTAGAAGGCAGCGGACTCAAGTTCGACATCTACCGCGAGATGAACAGCGAGAGCTATGCCATCCCCCTGCCCGAGACACTCAGCCCGCTCGACGGTGCCTTTGCCATGCTGAAATATGCCAACGACCAGCCTGCCGCCATCGCCTACGACGGCCAGGGCTACAAAGTCATCACCCTCGGCTTCCCGCTCGAAGGCATCAAGGAAGCACGTGAGCGCAACCGCCTCATGAGTGCCATCGCCAACTTCCTGTGCAAATGAACTCCAAGGAATACCGTCTGACCGACTTCCTGCCCACCACGAAAAAAGAATGTGAATTGCGTGGTTGGGATGAGCTCGACGTCATCCTGTTCAGTGGCGATGCCTACGTCGATCACCCCTCGTTTGCCGCAGCCGTTATCGGTCGTCTGCTCGAAAGCGAGGGATTGCGCGTGGCCATCGTGCCGCAACCCGACTGGCACGGCGACTACCGCGACTTCAAGAAGTTGGGACGCCCCCGACTCTTTTTCGGCATCGCGCCTGGAGCCATGGACTCGATGGTCAACAAATACACCGCTGCCCGCCGTCTGCGCAGCGAGGATGCCTATTCGCCCGACGGACGCCACGACCTGCGGCCCGAGATGCCCACCATCGTCTATACACGCATCCTCAAGCAGCTCTACCCCGACGTGCCCGTCGTCATCGGTGGCATCGAAGCCTCCCTCCGCCGCCTCACCCACTACGACTATTGGCGCGATGAACTTCGTCCCTCCATCCTCGTCGATAGCGGGGCCGACCTCCTCATCTATGGCATGGGCGAGAAACCCATCCTCGAGCTTGTCAGACATATCGAAAATGGACAAGACTGGCATAATATACCCCAGACAGCCATGCTTTTTCCCGCCTCAGAGTTTTCACCTTCTCAATCGGATAAGGAGTTAGGAGGTGAGCCTCTCATCCTTCACAGCCACGAAGCCTGCCTTGAGGACAAACGCAAGCAAGCTGAGAACTTCCGCCACATCGAAGAAGAATCCAACAAATACCACGCACGCCGCATCCTCCAGCAGGTAGCCGACCATTGGGTGGTCGTCAACCCACCCTACCAGCCCCTCACGCAGGGCGAGCTCGACCGCTCCTTCGACCTCCCCTACACCCGTCTGCCCCACCCCAAGTACCGAGGCAAACGCATCCCCGCCTACGAGATGATCAAGTTCTCGGTCTGTCTCCACCGTGGCTGCTTCGGCGGTTGTGCCTTCTGCACCATCTCCGCCCACCAAGGCAAGTTCATCACCAGCCGATCGAAGGAAAGCATCCTGCGCGAAGTCGAAGCCATCACCCGTATGCCCGACTTCAAAGGCTACCTCAGCGACCTCGGCGGACCCTCGGCCAACATGTACGGCATGAGGGGCAAGGACCTCGACCGCTGCCAACGCTGTGCACGTCCCTCCTGCATCCATCCCAAGGTGTGCCCCAACCTCAACACCGACCACTCTGCCCTGCTCGACATCTACCGCTCCGTTGACCACCTGCCAGGCATCAAAAAGAGCTTCATTGGCAGCGGTGTGCGCTACGACCTCCTGCTGCACGACACCGGCGATGCCGATATCAACCGTGTCAACACCGAATATACCCGCGAACTCATCACACGTCATGTCAGCGGACGACTCAAAGTCGCTCCCGAACATACCTCCGACCGCGTGCTCCAGATGATGCGCAAACCCTCCTTCCAACTCTTCTACGACTTCAAACGCATCTTCGACCGCATCAACCGCGAGGAACATCTCAACCAACAGCTCATCCCCTACTTCATCTCCTCCCACCCAGGCTGTACAGCCGAGGACATGGCAGAACTCGCTGTCATCACCCGACGTCTCAACTTCCAACTCGAGCAGGTGCAGGACTTCACCCCCACCCCCATGACTGTCGCCACCGAAGCCTGGTACACGGGTCTGCACCCCTACACCCTCCAGCCCGTCTATTCCGCCCATTCGCCCCGTGAAAAGCAAGCCCAGCGCCAGTTCTTCTTCTGGTACAAACCCCAGGAGCGTCAAGCCCTCATCCGCGAACTCCGCCGCATGGGACGCCCCGACCTCATCCAGGCACTATTTGGAGACCGTACCCATTGACCATAGAACGGTAGATTTATCACTATTTCTTTCAGTTCTTACCTCAACAATATCTATAGACCGATTGGGGTTGAATGCGCCCATAATTCCGAAAAAGTAAAAACTTTTTTGGATTATACTCCAGAAAAGTCGTATTTATTTTGGATTTAATAAGCATATTTAGTATATTTGCATCCAAATCACATCAGAGGAAAGCTAAATATGATTCACCGCGAACTGAAATCCAGACTTGAAGAAAAAATGTTCAAGGGCAAAGCCATCATTCTTATGGGGGCAAGACAGGTGGGTAAGACGACTCTTTGCAACGAAATACTCAAGCCAAGAGCCGAGAAAGTATTGAGACTCAATTTTGACGAACCCGACATTCGTCAACAATTGGAGAATCCTACCATGGAAGACCTGAAACGCATCATTGCCGACAACAAGATAATTGTAATGGACGAAGCCCAGCGAGCCACGAACATAGGCTTGACACTAAAGCGCATTCAGGACAATTTCAAAGAAATTCAACTTTTGGTAACTGGATCTTCTTCACTGAATCTGCGTACTAAAATCAATGAGCCTCTGACAGGACGTAAATGGGAATACACGCTCTACCCCATCTCCACGTCCGAACTTATGCACACAGAAGGCCTCTTGCCTACACAGCGCTCACTTGAAAACAGATTGATTTATGGGTCGTATCCTGATGTCCTCAACTATACAACTGAAGCCAAGGAGACACTTATGAACCTGGCAGACAGTTATCTATATAAAGATTTGTTGGAAATCGACCACATCCGAAAGTCTTCCATGATAGAAAAACTGCTGGTTGCCCTCGCCTTGCAAGTGGGCAGTGAAATATCATACAACGAAATCGGACAGACAGTCGGTTCGGACAGCAAAACCGTCGAAAAATATATCGACCTGCTTGAAAAAAGTTATATCATCTTCAGGCTTTCAGCGCTCAGTCGCAATCTTCGCAACGAACTGAAGAAAAGCAAAAAGATTTATTTCTACGACAATGGCATACGCAATGCCATCCTTCAGAACTTCACACCGTTAGCATTGAGAAATGATACTGGAGCCTTGTGGGAGAACTTCTTTATCAGTGAACGCATCAAGCACAACCACTACACAGGCCATTATGTCAATTCCTATTTTTGGAGAACCAAGACGCAACAAGAAATCGACTACATCGAAGAATGCGACGGAACAATGACAGCCTTCGAAATGAAATGGAATCCAAGAAAAGGCGGCATATCATTTCCCAAAGCATTCATGGAAGCATATCCCGTCAAAGAATCTGTCATCATCACTCCAGATAATTATCTGGACTATCTGCAATAAACCCTATGGAATACTTGTCACAAGAATGCTATGATAAACTGGCAGAGGAACTCCACTACCTGGAAAATGTCGAACTGCCAAGGGTGAAAGAAGCGCTCGTCGAGGCACGCGAAAAAGGAGACCTCAGCGAGAACTTCGAGTATCACGCTGCCCGTCGTGAGCAGTCGCGACTGCTGGGACGCATCCGTTTCAAGCAGCGCGTCCTCGAATATGCCCGTGTCATCGACACCTCACGCCTCGACACCGACAAGGTCGGACTCCTCAGCCGCGTCGCCCTCACCAACCTCACGGGCAACTCACACACCACCTACACCCTCGTCAGTCCGCACGAAGCCGACATGAGTGCCGGCAAAATCTCGATCCAGTCCCCCATCGCCCAAGCCCTGCTGGGCAAAAAAGCTGGCGACGTCGTCGAAGTCACTGTCCCCGCTGGACAGCTCCGGCTACGTATCGACAGCATCGAGTTATAAATGGAAAGCCCTGTGTTGTAATCTTTATGATGAGTGCAGCATTAACTTTCCAATACCCCATAACCTCCCCCATCTTACGTGAGCCTGCTTCGCAGAGATATTATTCAAATTAATATCTGAAAAATTTCCAGCCGAAGGCTGCTGAATAAAGTAAAAAGTAAAACGTATGAATCAAGAACAGACAAAGGAAGAGAAGCGGAAGCAGCTCACCGCACAATGCAAATACTACAAGGGAGAGCCCGAAAACCCATACGCAGGCACCAGCTATGAGTTGATGTGGGACTATGAGAAAGTATGGGTTGAGAAACTTTCCGAGTCAGCGGAAGAAGCCAAAAAGTTCAACAGGAGGCTCGCATCAGAACATCTCGACCATCTCCCAGAGAAATACGGAATCCCCTCATCCCTGGTCGGTCTGCTCCTCGGCCGCTATATGTACTGGAGCGACCCCTACAACCCCTCCGCAGGCTTTGAGGACTGGCTACAGGAACACTACCTGTAACGGATGCAACTTAGCGCCTGAGTTTGATTTCCGCATCGCCCACCAGTTTCCACACCTCGTTCTGGATGAAGTCAGCGAGCTCCGTCACATTCTGCTTGTTGGCACCGAAGTTGAGGACGGAGCATACTCAAGAAATCTGTGTGGATTTGACTATCTCAAAGAAATAGCAAAAACCAACACTTCATTGTTCAAATAAAGAGGTAATGAATTAAGATACTTATTCCACCGCAAAGAGTGATAATCGAAACTCCCCCCCATATCATCCACTTTTTCATACATGATATTGATTTCATATATTGCCCATCAAAATCATTTCTATATCGTGATGCTGTATCTTCAAAAGTACGTTTTTGATTATCAAGGTCTTTTTCACTAGCTTCTTTCCAGTTTTTTATTAAGGAGATTAAGGCTTCTTTATTATTATTTGCATGTTCATCTTGCATTCCTATTATCTTCATCATGGTGTCCTGATACTCCGTAAACTCATTGGACAACTTACTCTGCTTAGATAAGATATCTTCCAAAAAAAATTCAGATTCCTTTCGTATTTCTGAAAAACGAACTTCAATTCTCTTTTCCTGCTCAGATATTCCATGCTGAAGTTGTTCTGCCTTAAAATCAAGAGATGCAAGTGCATCTTCTTTCTTATTCTTAATATCTTCTTTAAAACTGGAAAGTTCATCAATTCTTTTTTTATTGTCCGCTATTCTTGCCATGCATTCTTGCCGAACGGAGTTAATTCTATCCCTGAGTGTATATGCTCGCTTAAATGATGTTTCAAATAACTGTTCAACCTCTTCATCACGAACACCATGTTCTCTACACCAATCAACGAATATTTTACGTATCTCATTGCTTTGAATTGTCTGGTCATCAATCTGTTGATAAAGATCCACCTCAATAGCAGACAGAAGTTGAATGAGTTGTAAAATACTTGTTTCGTTCTCATTTATAGTCTGTATAGCACGGCCATTGGCCATGGCGAAATCTCTAAATAATTCAATTACGTTATCGAAGGATTTATAAATACTTTCCTTATTAATTGTACCATACCAATTACGTGTTATTTCAACAGGTGGGACTGTTTTATTTATTTTTTTCAAAGAGTTTTCAACAGATGTCTTGTTATTATTTATTCTCGCATTAAGTGCTTGCATTTTACGTGTGAACTCTTCTTGACGTAAAATGGGAGGCAACACCTTGTTGTTAGTGCTGACTTCCGAAAGTTGTGATTGGGTGTTCATTTTTATCAGAATTTTTTATTATGTAAATTTTCATTTAGAAGTTTTCCTAAACGACGAGTTCCCTGTTTTTGTTTTTTTAATTCTATTTCCATAGCTTTTTTTAGGTCTTCACCTGTTTCCCATGATTTCTGTATATTGGTACGTGTTTTTGTAATGACTTGAAGTGCTCCATTAACAAACACCCACGTATCTCGCATCTGCATATCTGTTTTTAATGTAGAAATTGATAGTTTTGCACCCTCTATACAGACAATACGAGAATTAGCAAGACACATTTGCATATAAGGGGATGGAGTTTTGTAGTTCTGCTTAATACGATCAAAAATCATCAAGACAAGAGCAGACATGATACCTGCAAACAAACCTGATAAACATTCTGCTACAAATGAAGCAAATGGGAATCCAATAGAGGTTAACCCTTTTTCTATCATTTCATTAAGGGAGAAGCCAAGAATTCCAACTATACCGGATGAAAGAATTTTTGTACACTCAAATACTTTATCCTCCCACGATGTACCTTGGCTACATATTATCTTAAATGCATTTTTAATCGAACCCCACATTTGCCTTACAATTTTGAAAATTCTCTTAAATGTTCCAAATAAAAAATCATTTAAAGCAGTTAAAAGTTCTGCCAGAATACTTCCTTTTATGTTATTCCATAAATTTGAAATAATATGCATGATTTTACTCTTTACGCTCTCCCAACATTTCTGAAGAATACTTTTTACTCGTGCAAAAAAAGAATCTTTACTCTCTTTTTGAAATTCATGATATGTTTCTTCACATATTATAACTATACTATGTTTAACTATATCTTTTACAGCAGACAGTCCAATACCTTTCGCCATACGAGTACCACGCTCTGTAACTTCGTGTTTCACATACGCTATTTTTTCCTGTCTTATGTATGACTGTATTTCAGCCTCAGACATCTCTCCATTTATACATTTTGACATCATAGAACGATAACCATCATGCCTTGCAGCATCATGAACATCCCGTGGTACCATAAACATTCCATCTGGTCCTTCATGAACTGTTAAATGATTCTCCATTCTCCAATTCTTCGCCTCTGTTGCAGATTTAAAACCCAATTGCTTTGCTAATACGGTGTCAAATTCTTTCATATTACAATCATACAACCAATTTGATGCACTTTTTTGTCCACCATTATTTCTATATTGGTTATAATCATTTTTAGCTTGTTGTGCAGTCGGCATAGGGACAACAGGACCAATCCTATAACCTCGCAAACCAGATAATGTTTCAAAATTGGCATTAGTATTACTCCTTTTTACAGTATTTCCATCTTTAGACAACTGAGTTAAACTTTTAGTTCGCTGTGAGTAAGCCTCATTGTATCTCTTCCACTTTCTTAATCCCTCTGTTGACATCCCTGTCGTGCTATTGGTCGCATTATTATCTATCGGATTCGATCTGGCATCACTCATTGTCCGAGTTTTCCAATTATCAGTTGCATCTTTTGTGGCAGGCTTGTTGTCAATATCAATTGGTGTATTATTCCACTGGGAAACATTATGAGAATTTTTCATTTCGTCAAATGTATCTCCCGTATCTGTCATAGAATCTATATAATCCATTGCCCCTTTCTTAGCAGCAAGTAAAACATCGTGAAAAAGAGAGTTTCTTTCATTGACCTTATTTTGAAGATCAATTATCTCTTTTAACAATAATTCTTCTTGTTCAGAAAGCATCGTCTCAAGACAATCTAACTGTTGTACATCGTCGTCTAATAATTCCATATCGGAAAGGAACTCAATTTGTCTAACCGTTTTCTCGGTTGACTGTGTTGATGTAAATAGACTCTTTTCCATTATATAATTGTTTTTAAGTTAAAACAACCATTAATACATTCTTTCTCAAAAGTAAGAGATTGTATATCTACAGAACGTAGCACATTCTCTATCTGTTTGATGGCCGAAAGATGCAAGACCAAGCAATTGGATCCCTCTTGTTTTTCTACCATCCTATCCATAGAATCCTTGAACCATGCTAAAGCACCTTTTATTAAAAGATTGATACCAGAATTAACCTTATAGGCCAAGATGATATCGGTGCCTTGTATTTGCAGGAGTGTTAACCTAATGGAAACATTCTTATGGATACATAAGCATTTAAAGCCCTTGCTGATACATAGTGTATTTTCATTAACATAGGCCACCCTAACGACCTGATTATAATGCTGTTGGATAAGGGATTCCAACTCATTGTAAAATATTTGCAGTTGCATAGCACTATCACTATTTTGTTAATCAATAAAAAAGGGCACAGCCTCGACTTCGCTACATTTGCTTGATAAGGTTCTGGAATACCCGATGCCCAAATATAGTAAAGCAGTCCGTGTCCCTAAGAAATAGGATACACGACTTGCTTGACTAAATTACATCGGGCACCGTTCAGATTTTCCAGATTCTATCAAGCCCAATAATTCGTCTTGCTCGTCTTGCAATATGTCCGCCGGCGTCCTTTCGGACGTTCGACATCGCAAATGTAGTGCATTTCGGGGAAACGACCAAACGATTTGACAAGTTTTTTCGGTGGACATATCACGGACTGCTTTGACGTGCGGCGATGCTATGGATCAGCTTTCTTCATCATAGTCTTCGCACTTTTCTTTACCACGTTGCAGGTAGGGTTTGACCTTATCGACCAGACCAGCTTCTTTTGCTGCGTTGTAGAACACCAGGATAGCGGTGGCTACACTGAGGAAATTCAAAATAGACTTCATAATATTTGTGTTTAAAAGTTAAACATTAGAGATAAAAAAATATTTCTGGTTGTTTCAAGATTTAATTGTCATAGGTTTTCTGGAGTTTCAATCTGCCAGTAGTTTCATGTAGGAGTGTCCCGTTTGCATCCAGTACAAAGTTGTGCTTTTCAAACACGATACGTCCATCGACAATGTCGTATTTGCCTGTTTCCGTCTTGGTAAATTCTTTCGCAAACATACCTTGCTGTATCAGATACCCCCTGTCGTACCTTTTCAGTTTTTTACTGTCGATGTAGGTGTTCTGACGCAACGTCGCTTCGCCTGTAGCCGTGAACTGAAGGGTGAACTTGGTCATCAGGGCATGAAAATCGTAGAAAAGCTGTGATTCCGGCAGATAGTCCGTCAGCGGCATTTCTGCTGTAAACTGACAGCCTTCCAGATGTGCGTGATAGAAGTCTTCGATTTTCTTTTGCTGTTCTTTCAGTTTCCTTTCTTCTATGTCCTGAAGTTTGCTTATTTGTTCTTCCATATACTCCTTAAAGCCTTGGCTTGGCTGGATATCAAATGCAAAGGCAACTTGGGTGTCGTCATTGGAGAAGAAAACAGAATCGGATTGTATGTCAAACGCATAGACATATTCTCTGCGGGGCTTAACGAGTTGGGGTTTTATTGCCTTAGCCTCAAATTCTGCCATCGAACGGATGATTTTGTTTTTGAGTTTTATGCTTTCTTGCCTTTGCCGCTCGGCAGTTTGATCGACGGGGTCTAAGTCGATGGGATAACTGCCCGTCAGTCTGCGTACAGCATCTTCCCAATCTATTTTTTTCAGTCCTTTCGGCAGCACTCCGGGATCTATTTGGTAGGATTGATAATACTTCAGTTCGGATGTAACTGGCTTATCATAATATTCAGCGTATTCCTGCTTAGGCTTTTCTTCGGCTAATTCATTGCCCCAAGCCACATAGCCATGCCCACTGATGGTTTTGCCATTTGCAAGATGCCTGTCAAAAATGATGTCATCAGAGATATTGCCAATTGCCTGACCAGAATAAAATACTCCATCCTTCACTGTTCCGTTCACATACTGAGTTTCATCGAAATGCATATAGATTCCTTCACGCATAGTGCCCTGTTCCGTCCAGTCGCCTTGCAAATACGAACATGTGCCGAACATGGTTCCATGTCTGAAATTTCCGTCAATGAAATCACCTGTCAGCGTAATTGATCGGGAATTAAAAGCAGTACCATCATAAATCATGACCCCACTTCCCGTCTTTATCTTGAAGTCTGGTTCCCAAGTACCTTCAAACCTTTGCTCCGTTTTTTCGGAAGCCCACTTTCCTTCCACAAAGACATCGTCTTCCCAGCGTCCAGTATAGGTTCCGTCTGAGGAATGAAATGTTCCGTTACCCGAACGCTTGCCCATCACCCACTCACCTTCATAAGTGGTTCCATTGGCATACTTCATTACGCCCAGACCATGTGGCTGCTTTTTCTTGCATTTTCCTTCGTAGTAGTCACCGTTCGGATACTTGATTTTCTTGGCTTCCATCGGCATTACCACAAACATAAAGACCAGCAAAACCAAACACGTTGAACTCATTTGTGTCATCTTTTTCCATGCGCAAAGTACATAGTCAACAAGGGATAAGATGATACTTGATTGACTTTTTTCTTGAATTGTTTTCATTGTTTTTTTGATTTAAGTGTTAGTAAAAAACGAATTTTATGATGCAAAGAAACGTATTCCGAAGCAGAAAGGAAATTTTCGAAAAAAGTTTTTTCTCACGAAACTGCATTTTGTGGGCTACTCCGTAGTATGTGACGGAAAAGTGAGGAAAAAATGATGGAGAAAAGGGATTATTTACTTATCTTTGCGGCACAATTGACAAATAAGCGGAAGATGAAACAGGAAGATGTGAAACGTCGGCTGGAGGCTATCGGACGGCTGCGACTACTGACGGCGACAAACGAGGAAATGAGTCAGCTGGTGGGCCACCGCGTGGACGAGAAGAACGGACTGGGACGACTGGGTGGACGCAGTTTGTTTCTAAAACGAGCGACGTACGATGCCTTGTGCCGTTGGGCGAACGCCCGGGCCAGCCACGACTTCAACGAGTTTCTGGACTTGTACGAGGAGGCTTCGACGTTCTTTGCAGAGGAACGGATGGCGTATCTGTTCCGTCACGACTGCGAGACTCTGTGCTCGGCGTTGCTCGATGCCATCTTCCTGAACAAGGAGCAACGACCTCCACTTACGGACCAGTTGCGCATTATATATAATAAGGTGTATGGCACAAGCCGCACGCGCTATGCCGCCGACCCCATGCTGGTGGTGCTAATGGCTTTGGGACTGCTTCCTGTCAGTTTCAGCCATGGTCGTGGCCGGAGCGAAGACATAAAAGAGGACTTCCGGCGGCTCTTTCAGTTTCTGCAACACCACGTGAGCCGTAACACGATGTTCGAGCGGCTGCCGGTGTTAGAGGGTTGCAAGGATCGGGTGATGCACGAAGGCCATCTGTGTGCACGCTTCTGGTTGTTCGACGACATGGCTGACATACTGGAGAACTACTACCAGCTGATGAATGCCAACCAGTTGCAGACGCTGAACAGTTCCCTGCGCGAGCATAGCCTACGGCTCGACGTCGGGGGATGTATGTGGCAGGAGAACGAGACCAGCGTGTGGTGGCACTGGGAGGAGGTGAACAACGGCTATTTCCTGCATCGCACGGTAGTGGATAACGAGCGGCAGCGTCTGCTTCACGAGAAGTTTGAAGCATTCATCTTCGACGTACAGGGCAGGGTGATGATTCACATCATTCATCCGACCGCCATGCTGGCACAGGTGGAGGGACGTCCTACGGGACGCAATCAGACGGAACAGTTCGAACTGACGTGGGACAACGACCAGACGCCCAAGACCCTGACGTTCGGCATCATGCAGGGTTTCCACTGGTTTCGGGTCGATGCCCTGCACCGCACCACGATGAGCACTGAGGCGTTTGAGAAGAAGTATGCCGGATTCACGTTGGAGGAACTGCATCCTGAGACACTCTACGACTACTACATCGGCATTGACGCCATCACGCCCGAGGCCATCTTCTTCCAAGCCGAAGAAGATGACGGATCGTATTTCCGCGTACCGCTCACGCTGAACGAGGCGCTGCGGCAGGTATGTATCGACGACCCTGCCGGACTGATGACCTTCCACAGTTCCAACCGTCGCTTCATCACCTTCACCGACCTGAACCTCTTCCTTGAGGTGACGGACGATGCCAGCTGCAAACGTAACGGCATCACACGGGTCGGGGAGATAATTAAAAATTAAAAATTAAAAATTAAAAATTGCCTCCGGTGTCAAAAGGCGGACGAAAGATAATGAAACTCTATGACAGCAAAACAACATAATGCAGAAATGAATCTGGCGTGGCAGTTCATCGAGGGAACGGACGTGAGCGTGTTCCTGACCGGCAAGGCTGGAACAGGAAAGACGACGTTTCTAAAGAAAATCCGCGAACTGGCACCGAAGCGTATGGTAGTGGTTGCTCCGACGGGTGTGGCTGCAATCAACGCGCAGGGGGTGACCATCCACTCGTTTTTCCAACTTCCGTTGGGTGTGCATATCCCTGGCACAGAGTACAAGGAACAGGGCAATCATTTCCGCATGAGCAACGAGAAGAAGAACATCATGCGGACGATGGACCTGCTGGTGATTGACGAGATATCCATGGTGCGTGCCGACCTGCTCGACGCCATCGACTCGGTCATGCGCAAGTATCGCGACCGCTACAAACCGTTCGGAGGGGTGCAACTGCTGATGATCGGCGACCTGCAGCAACTGGCTCCCGTGGCGGTCGATAAGGAGTGGGAGGTGCTGAAAGATTATTACGAGACCCCCTACTTTTTCAGCAGCCGTGCCTTGCAGCAGATTCAGTATGTCACCATCGAACTGCAGCACATCTACCGCCAGAGCGACCAGCACTTCATTGAGTTGTTGGGCAAGATTCGCGAGGGACGGATGGATGCTGAAGTCGTGGCAGAACTGAACCAGCGTTGCCTCCCCACACTCGGGCACGATGGCGAGACAGAGGCCATCCGACTCACCACCCACAACTACATGGCCAACCGCTACAACGAGCAGCGGCTCGCAGCCCTGCCGACAGAGGAACGGCATTTCGCGGCACGGGTGGAGGGCGATTTTCCCGAAACCTCCTACCCTGCCGAGGCTGACCTCGTCGTGAAGGAAGGAGCACAAGTGATGTTCATCAAGAACGACCCCAGCACCGCAAAGCTGTTCTATAATGGAAAGATTGGAAAAGTCGTGGGCTTCGACGACGAAAAGATTTTGATACAATGTCCAGACGATGCACGCCCCATCAGCGTGGAGGTCTCTTCATGGGAAAACACCCGCATGAAGATCAACGCAGAGACCAACGAGATCGAGGAGGAAGTGATTGGCACTTTCCGCCAATATCCGCTCCGTCTGGCATGGGCCATCACGATTCACAAGAGCCAAGGCCTGACGTTCGACAACGCCGTTCTCGACATCAACGATGCCTTTGCCCACGGACAGGTCTATGTAGCCTTGTCTCGTTGCCGCAGCCTCGAAGGACTCACGCTGACACGCCCCGTCGATATTAAATCTTTGCTAACAGATACTTCTGTTAACACATTTATCAACAACGAATTAAAGAATTCGCAAAACGCCAGCAGCCAGCTCGATAGTTTGCGCTTTGCTTACTACAAGAAACTGCTCGACGAACTGTTCTCGTTCGATGCCCTCAGCCGCTCCGTACGCTATGTCCTGCGTGTGCTCGAAGAACACCTGTCGCGCCAGCAGCCCCAGCTCTGCACGGCATGGAAAGAGGCTGCGGGCGATGTCGAGACGAAGTTCGTCGAGGTGGCAAGGAAGTTTCAAGTGCAGTATCACAATATCCTGGCTGTGTCGCAGAACTACCAAAACGACCCGCAGCTGGCCGACCGCATTCAGAAGGCTTGCTCCTACTTCGTCACTCAGCTGCGCACGCTTGGAACTCTGATTGCCAGCACAAAGCCCGAGATAGGGAATAAGGCTGTAGCCAAGCAGTTCAAAAATGCCATGGAGACCGCCACGACGGTCCAGCGCGAAAAGCTGGGCACGATGGAGCGCATCGTGGCACACGGATTCACCGTACGTACTTACTTGAAGGACAAGGCCAACGCTCTGCTCAGCGACGCAGAACAGGGTACGAAAACAACAAAGAAGAAAAAAGAAAAGGAAGCGAAGCCGAAGACGTGGGAACAGAGTTTTGCCCTGCTCCGCGAAGGCAAAAGCGTGAAAGAGATTGCCCAGGAGCGCAACCTCACCACCAACACCATCTACAGCCACCTGATGCGCTATGTCGATAGCGGTGAGGTAAACCTGGCAGACATCCTGCCTGCAAAACACGTGGAGTCGGTGCGCCGCCTGCTCCGTCAGGTTGGGCCTCCGCAGGACCTCTACCCCTTCTACAAACTCCTTCCCTCCTCCATCACCTACTCCGAAATGCAGCTCATCCTACGAATGCTGGAGGAGAAACAGTGAATAAGGACAAAGCAAAGGACAATGAAAAGCCCTCTCAGCAGTCATAGCTGAGAGGGCCTTTTGGTTCGTTTCGTTGTACTTTGTCCTTTTGTCCCTTGTACTTCGATCAGCGTTTTTTGCTGTCGAGCTCGCGGTTGAGAGCCGTCATATTGCCCAGGATAAAAACGCGGGCAAGGTCGGTCTTGCAGTTGGAGAACACCTGAATGGACTTCTTGAAACGGCCTGGCTGCTTGTCTGAGCCGTCGTAGGTGACGGTGATTTCGCCACGTGCACCTGGGGCGATGGGGTCCTTCGGATATTCAGCCACAGTGCATCCACAAGAAGTATAGACATAGTTGATGATGAGCGGAGCTTGACCCACGTTGGAGAACGTGAAGGTGCAAGTGCGACGTGCATCGTTCTGCGGAAAAGTTCCGAGGTCGATGGTTGTCTTTTCAAACTTGATGACGGGATACTTCTTCTTGGCCTGAACACTGACTGCAAAACAGAAGCCAAGCAGGAACAGAATCAGCGAAAAGCGTTTCATAAACAACTGATTTAAGTTTTATGGGGCAAAGTTATACAAAAAAGTGAAAAGCGAAAAGTGAAAAGTGGAAAAAATGTCGTAACTTTGCAAGGTTTTATTAAAAATAGCGATTTATGAAAGATAAGAATACAATTATTGGCTGGCTGCTCATCGGACTGGTGTTCGTTGGGTTTATGGTGTATCAGAACTACACAGCAAAGGACCGCATCGAGCGTCAGCGACTGCAGCAGCAGACAGCTGCAGTCGCCCAGCAGAAGTCGGACAGCATCGCCGCTGTGAAGGCGATGGAGGAGGCGGAGAAGATGGAGGCGGAGAAGAACGACTCGACCAACGCTCTGTTTGCCGCCCGTCAGGGACAGCCTGGCGAAACCATCCTGCAGAACAGCCTGCTCAAGGTGACGATTCAGAACCAAGGAGCACAGGTGAAGCGCGTGGAACTGCTCGACGAGACCTACCGCAACCAGCAGGGCGGAAACGTGGTGCTGATGGATGGCAACGACTCGAAGATGCGCTTGCTGTTCGAGGGCAAGGAAGACAACGTGCTGACCGACGACTATTGCTTCACGCCCAAGGAAGTGACCGACTCGAGTGTCGTGATGTCGCTCCCTGTGGCTGATGGAAGCATCGACATCAGCTATCAGTTGCTGCCAGAGTCGTACATCCTCAACATGGACGTGCAGGCACTGGGCTTGCAAGGTTTCTTCCCCGCCAAGGCCAATTCGTTCGGCATTGTGTGGACGGAGAAGATGCGCCAGCAGGAGAAGGGCTATTCGTTCGAAAACCGCTACTCCACCATCACCTATCGCGATACGAACGACGACACAGACGAACTCTCGTCGTCGGGCAGCGACGAGGAACAGCTCGGCGAGAAGTTTGAAAACCCGCTGCGCTGGGTCGCTTTCAAGACTCAGTTTTTCAGCCAGATTCTCATTGCCGAGGATTACTTCACCGTCGATCGCATGGCTTCGAAGCAAGTGCCGGAAGTGAAGAAGGATGGCGAGACAAAATATCTGAAGACCTACGAGGCTGAACTGAACACGAAGTTCGACCCCACGGGCAAGCAGGCCACGAACCTCAAGCTGTACCTCGGTCCCAACAAGTTCTCGACACTGAAAGAGAACGAGGCAATCATCGACGACAGCAGCGACCTCGACCTGCAGAGCATCGTCTATCTGGGATGGCCGGTGATTCGCTGGATCAACCGTTTCATCTTCCTCTACCTCTTCGACTGGATGACAGGCTGGGGACTGAACATGGGAATCGTGCTGCTCATCATCACGCTCATCGTGAAGTTCGCCGTCTTCCCCCTGATGCGCAAATCGTATCTGGCCTCGGCCAACATGCGCGTACTGCGTCCGAAGATCGACGAAATCAACGCCAAATATCCGAAGCCAGAGGACGCCATGCAGAAGCAGCAGGAAGTGATGCAGCTGTATTCGCAGTACGGAGTGTCGCCGATGGGCGGCTGTCTGCCGATGCTCATACAGATGCCTATCTGGATTGCGCTCTTCAACTTCATCCCTAACGCCATCGAGCTGCGCGGACAGTCGTTCCTCTGGGCCAAAGACCTCTCGACCTACGACGACGTCATCAACTGGGGCTTCAACATCTGGGGCATCGGCGACCACCTGAGCCTGTTCTGCGTGCTGTGGTGCCTCTCGACAGTGGCGAACACCTGGATTTCGATGCGCCAGCAGCAGGCCATGGCCGTGTCGCCTGAGCAGGAACAGAGCATGAAGATGATGCGCTGGATGTCGTACATCATGCCGCTCGTGTTCTTCTTCTCGTTCAACAGCTACAGCTCCGGCCTCAACTACTACTACTTCGTCTCGGGTCTCCTCTCCATCCTGATGATGTGGTACCTGCGCAAGACGACCGACGACAGCAAGTTGCTGGCTAAGCTGGAAACCCGCTACAAGGAGCGCAAGGCCAACCCCAAGAAAGGTTCGAGCATGATGGAGCGTATGCAGGCCATGGCTGCCCAGCAGCAGGAAATCCTGCGCAAGCAACAGGAAGCTCAACGTAAGAAATAAAAGCCTCCCCCAACCCCCTCCGAAAGAGGGGGCTTTTACTTTTCAATTCCCAATTTTCAATTCCCAATTTTTATGATCGGTTTCGACAACGACAAGTACCTCCGCATACAGTCGGAGCACATCCGCGAGCGCATTGCACAGTTCGACGGAAAACTCTACCTCGAACTGGGCGGCAAGCTCTTCGACGACCACCACGCCTCGCGTGTGTTGCCTGGATTCCTTCCTGACTCTAAGTTGCGTATGTTCTCGCAGTTGCGCGACAGTCTGGAAATCGTCATCGTCATCAGTGCCGAGGACATCGAGCGCAACAAGGTGCGTGCCGACCTTGGCATCACCTACGACGAGGATGTGCTGCGCCTGCGCGACGAATTCATGCAGCGCGACTTCATGGTGGGCAGCGTCGTCATCACGCACTACAACCGCCAGCCTGCCGCCGACCAGTTCCGCCGCAGGCTGAAGCGCATGGGCATCAAGTCGTACGTCCACTACCTCATCGACGGCTATCCCCACAACGTCCAGTTGATTGCGTCGGACAAGGGTTTCGGCCGCAACGACTACGTCGAAACCACACGTCCGCTCGTCATCGTCACCGCTCCTGGCCCAGGTAGCGGAAAGATGGCCACCTGCCTCTCGCAGCTCTACAACGAGAACAAGCGCGGTGTGCGTGCCGGCTATGCCAAGTTCGAGACCTTCCCCGTGTGGAACCTCCCGCTCAAGCATCCCGTCAACATCGCCTACGAAGCCGCGACGGCCGACCTCGACGACGTGAACATGATCGACCCCTTCCACCTCGAAGCATACGGAAAGACGGCCATCAACTACAACCGCGACATCGAGATCTTCCCCGTGCTCAATGCCCTGTTCGAAAGCATTTACGGCGAAAACCCCTACAAGTCGCCCACCGACATGGGCGTGAACATGGTGGGTTTCTGCATCTCGGACGACGAGGTGTGCTGTCAGGCCAGCCGCGACGAAATCATCCGTCGCTACTACGCAGCCACCAACAAACTCGCCGACGGGGCTGACAACGAAGCCGAAGTGCAGAAAATCCAGCTGCTCATGGGGCAGGCAAAGATTTCGACCGACGACCGCCGCACCACCGTCGCTGCCAATCAGCGTAAGGACAAGGACGGACAGCCTGCCGCCGCCATCGAACTGGCCGACGGCACCCTCATCACCAGCGGCACGAGTCCGTTGCTTGGTTGCAGTGCGGCCCTCATCCTCAACACCATCAAGCATCTGGCAGGCATCGACCACCGTCTGCAACTCATTCCGCAGTCGATGATCGAACCGATACAGAAGACAAAAGTGGAATACCTGGGCGGGCACAATCCGCGTCTGCACACCGACGAAGTGCTGGTGGCGCTGAGCGTGTTGTCGCAGTACGACGAGCGTTGCCGACGCGCCCTCGAAAGTCTGCCGCAGATGCGCGGCTGTCAGGTGCACACCACCATCATGCTCGGCGAGGTGGATCGCAAAATCTTCAAGCGACTGGGCTGCGGCCTGACTTGCGACCCTGTGAAGCGATGAAAAAAAGCCTCCCCCCTGCCCCCTCCGAAGGAGGGGGTGAACTGAGCACATTGAGCATCGCCCTGCAACGTGAAATCGCTTGAAGCGAAAGCATGTTGCAGGGCGATGTATTTTGTACTACCCTTCCCCCCCTCCTTCGGAGGGGGCTGGGGGGAGGCTTTTATTTCATCACCTTCTTCCCACCCACGATGTAGAGGCCCTTGGTGGGAGCAGCGACGGGGCGGCCGGTGAGGTCATAAACCGTTGGACGTTGATCATTGAATGTCGAACGCTCCACCTTGTCGATACCAGTTTCAGTCGACCCACCGAGGTAGCGGAGGGTGAAGTTGTGGACGACGGTCCAGTCCTGACTGACCGCTGCATCCTTGCGCAGACCGACGACGAGGGGCTGACCCTGCTCGGCATCATACGTGCCCTGAACAAAGTTATAGACACTGCTCGAACGATAGCGGTTCAGTGCGGTGAAGGCCGCATAGGCTGCCTGGAGGTCGTTGGGCACATTCTTATTGCTGGCATAGCCGTACCAGTCACCGGCAGCGGTGCGTGAATTGGCACCACGCGAAATGAGGTTGAGCTCGCCCGTTTCCTCACCGACGAACAGCACGGCGTTGGCATCGGTGGCTGTCTCAATGTCCTCCTTCGGACCGCAGCGGTAGAAGCCCTGTGCACCCAGATAGTATCGGCCGCTGGGCATACCGTAGAGCACATGTGAAAGGACGAAGGGATGGTTGAACACCTCGAACGACGTTTCGTAGAAGTCGCCCTGATACTTGTCGTCGCCCGTCGTGAGTGTCCAGTGGTCGAGTCCGGCAGCAAAGTCGGAGTTGGACAGCACGTGGGTGATGGTGACTGGCGCATCCTCCGTAGCCTTCACGGTTGCATCGGCCATCAGGTAGCGGTTGGTGACGGTCTCCAGGGCGATGAGCTGTGCGGGGATTTCTTCGTGCGTATAGCTGCCCTCCATGCAGTTTTCCAGGATGGTGCTGTAGGCGTCATCGTAGTCGGCGCGGGCTCCGGCCTGCTGCTGCACATAGGCATCAGCCAGCTGCACTGAGGCGTCGAGTGCCTCGACAAGGGGTTCGTAGATGGCAATCGAGGCACGTGCATCCTCCATCTTAGCCTTCATCGTCGTGAGTGCAGCCTGAATGCTCTCGGTCGAGGCATTGTCGGCAACGGCTGCTTCGACATCGTCAATGCTCTGCTGCAAGTCGTTGCGCACGACGTTATACATGGGTTTGGTGAGCAATTCGCCTGCCAGAGCAATCTGGTCGTGATACATCAAACCACGAATGGCATCGGCACTGAGGACGTGGTTATACAGACAGATGTCGCCGATGGTGCCACGGAACAGGGGGTCGGAGGCAAACATGGAGCGACCGATGTAGCTGAGCAGCGGACGCACGTCGGACGGACGGAAAGTAACCTCTGCGGACGAGGCATTGAGCTCGCCGTTCAGGTAGATGCGGGCTCCGTCGTCGCCCAGCGTGACAGCCACGTGGGTCCAGGCGCTGGCCGAGAGTCGTTTCGTGGCGTTCACACCCTGCTTCACCCCGTCCTTACAGATTTCGAAACGCATGACGCTGCCGTTCGTGGGCGTGAGCATGACGTAGTTCTCGGTGTTGCGACCAAAGTCGAAGATGCGCTGCCAAGCCGTCGTCGTGGTGGGACGCACCCATGCCGAGAAGGTCATGGCGTTGCAGTTGCTCACGTTGTAGGGCAGGGCCAGATAGCCCGTGCTGCCGTTGAACACAGCGCCGCTGTGGCTACCCTGCGTGGCGAAGGTCACGTCGGTGCTGACGGCGTCGAGGCAGTTCTCGCTGTTGTCGTCGAGCGAAGTGGCCAGCAGCCATTGTCCGAGGAGCACGGGGTCGGTCGTCGTCGCGGCACTCACCTCGGCAGTCGCTTCGCTAAGGTTCCACGCGTTGTCGATGGCACGGATGCGGTAGCGCTGTGTGGTGCCCTTCGGACAGCTGTTGTCGATAAACTGGTTGTCGGTCACCTGGCGGGCAATGCATTCCCACAGCCCTGCCACCGTATTGTAGCGATAAATCATGTAGCCCAGCAGGTCGCGCTCGTCGTTGGCAGTCCATTCGAGCCGGATGCTGCCGCTGAGGCCCGTGGCTGTGAGGCCGACAGGCACGGCAGGTGCGTCGGTCTCGACCTTGGCGCTGGCCGGAACGAGGCGCCACAGCTGACGGTCGGTGCCGGTGCGGGCCCACTGCACCACGGCGGTAGTGTTGGCGTCGCTGTTGGCGGCACTGCCTTCGAGCGACAGACCGCTGTCGTGGTTGGTGATGACGTAGTAGCCATCGCCCATGTAGCGCAGGTGCCAACGTTCACACTCGTTGCCGCCACCGGCATACACACAGATGCCGGCACCGTTGTTGGCAGCCCACTTCACGGCGTCGAGATAGAAGGGCGTCGAACTGGACTTCGCGTTGTGGATGGTGACGTAGGCAAAGTCGGGGGCATCGCGCGGTGCGAGCGGAGTGATGACCCATGTCTGATTGGCCGACGAAGATTCCTTCTGCTGACTCACGCCCGCACTGTTGCTCAGTGCCGAGGCTGTGAGCAGCTTGCCCGTAGCCTTGTTCACAATCTTGAACGTACCACCGTGGATGGGACCCGCCGGAATATCCTCGCCGTAGGTCAGTTCGACCACGGTTTCGGCATTGGTCTGGCCCGTCTGATAGCCCGTGCCGCCAGGAGTGCCGGCAGTGAAGTCGTAAGTAGGCCCTTCGCCGTCGTAATAGACCAGGCGGTCCTGCGAGACGAAGGTGTAGCTGGCATCAGCAGCCTGACGTTCGCTGCTGCCCATGAACACCTCGGCCAGCTGTTGCGACTTGCGGCGGAAGACGGCAGCCGACGTAAAGGCCGTCCGATTCTCCATCCATCCCACACGCACACCGTCGTTCGAGGCGCGGCCCAGTTCGGCACGGGTGTAGCCACCGTAGTCGCTCCACCAGATACCTTCGGACATTCCATACTCCATGCCGACCAGTGCGTCGTTGATGTTGTGCATCTCGTCGCCCGTCGATTTCTTGCCCGAAGCACGTACGGCAGCGTAGAAGTCGGCAAAGTTGGTCGAGCTGCCGGCCAGTTGGTGGGTGTTGCCCACCTGCCAGGCACTGCCCTGCTCTCTCCACCACGCCAGTCCGTAGTCGGGATTCAGCGTCGAGGGGCCGCACACATCGATGCTCGCCAGCACTGCGTTCTGACGCATCTGGCGGGCCACCGTAGCCTGCTCAGCCGCATCGGGCGCGTGGTTTGCACTGTAGTCGGGTTCGTTGAAGGGCGAGATGCACGTCACGACGTAGCCTTTCGATTGCAGATACTTCACTGCCAAGGCGATGTCGTTGATATAGGCAGCCCGCCACGACGTGCTCCAGTTCCGTCCCGTCGTGTTGCCCGCCAAGAGGTAGAGAGACTTCACGCCCGACTTCTTCAGCCATCCCAGCTGCTTGTCGAAGCGGGCGGACTGGTCGGCGCTGAGCGAGGAATAGACCTGGTCAACACGCGGGTCGAGCGTCACGCGTCCGAGCGAGACGCACTCCTGCATGTGGTTCGTGGCACGCAGGGGCCACCAGTCCCAGTCCCAGGCGGTGTCGATGCCCCAGCTCACACGCTGTTCCACACCGGTGTCGCCCAAGTCATAGCCGACGGGAGCTGCCCACGACGGGGCTTTCATACTGCTGCTGGCCGTGGTCTGTGCCACAGCCGTCGATGCCGCGAACGGCAATCCCATGCCCAGCAGCGCCACGGTCAGCGTCCTGCGCACAGGAAAGAGAGCCAAACTGAATTTCATATTTGTGTTAGTTAGAGATGATAATCCGAGTAATACGGCGCAAAGTTAGAAATTATTTCCGAAAAATAGTGCGCCTGTTCCCCGTTTCTCTTCAACTCAAGGGCGGAAAGAATCGGAAAGAGTGCGGAAAAGACTGAAAATATCAGTGATATTTCGACAAATACCAGTGATATTCTCAGAAATTCCATTGATATTGCTACAAATATCATTGATATTTTGAACGTTATCGGCGCAAGGACTGTCTTTCATGTGCGGATGCAGCGGGTCGGGTGTGCGGCGAAAATGGGGTAAAAGATACAAAAAATCCCCTGCCGGATTGGTGCCGGCAGGGGATTGCTGTGGTTGGTGTCCGCACTCTTCTCGGGAATGAGGCGGAGAGGGACGGGGATTACTTCACGAAGATCTTTTTGCCGTTCTGGATGTAGAGACCGCGAACAGGAGCATTGACGCGCTGACCTGCGAGGGTATAGACGGCGCCGGTCTTCTGCTGCTGAGCCTCGACGGCTGTGATAGCATCTTCAAGTCCGTAGAACATACGAACATTGAGGAAGTAGCGCTTGCTGCCCTTAATCAGTGCGATAGTGGTCGTGCGCTCCTGGCCGTCCAGATTTTCGGGATCGAAGTCGCTGACATTGGCATTGATGGCCATCGTAGTGGCATCGGCACCCTGCTCGAGGGTCACTTCGAAGCTATAGACGGTGCCATCATCATGAACACCCTTTCCGTCGGCCGAGAAGAAATAGTCGAACGAGGTGAAGTCGGTGTCGAACGAAGCATACATATCGTCGTCGATGGGCAGCTGCACTTCTACGTCACCACCCCAGAAGTAGTCGGGCGCGATGCCGAGGGCTTCGAACATGTCGGCTGCCTCAACTTCGTTCATGCCCCAACCATCGTCCACGTTAGGATCGACATAGACGGTCACGTCCTTCGAGCCGACGTCGGTGTAGTTGACGATTTCGCTGACGATGGTCACCTGTACGTTGAAGGTGACGTAGGCACCTGTCACCTCGTTGACGAGGTAGATGCTGTGGTTGTACTTGTTTCCCACTGCCCAGTCGGTCATCTGCGGGTTCTTGTGAACCACGAGGTAGTCGCGCTCGAAGCGCAGGCCGATGTGAGCGTCGCTCCAACCGACGACATTGCCATCGAGGGTGTACCAGAAACCAGGATACGGCGTGCAGGTGTAGCCAGTGGACCAGATGTCGCCAGGCTGCTTGGCATAGACGACGAAGTCGTTTGTGCCGAGGGCCTCTTCAATCTCTGCCATGGGGAGTCCTTCGATATATTTCTCCGTGGCATCCCAAGCGCCGTCGATCAGGCTACGGACAGCGTAGCTGTAGCTTGCCACTTCGTGATATTCCGTTGTCTCCACCTTGGTGAGGTCTTGAACATGCAGCATCACATTGATTTGGTAATACTTCTCCTTGTTGCAGAGCCAAATGGTAGCCAGCATTTCGTCGCCAGCAGCAAAGACATTGGGATACTGACCAACGCTCAGGGCCATGACGTCGGCGGCGTAGTCGATGTAGAAGGCCTGCTTGCCCTCTTCGATCACTGTCTTGTAGCCGGCAGCATCCACCCAGAAGCCATTGTTCTCGGTGTTGGTAGCGTCGTCAAGTGTGTTGTCGGGCTGGTAGAGCTTGTAGCGGATGGCTGCTTCGTTGCAGCCCAGCAGCTCAAGAACTTCGGCATAGTTGGGGATAAACTTCTTCAGACCGGCGGTCGAAGTGCGCGGTTCCTGAACCCAAGTCATCGTGGTTTCACCCACCTTCACCATTTCGTCGATGGGAATTTCGGCTTCCTTCTCGACGTTGAAGTGGAACTCGACGTGGATGGCATATTTGTCCAGCACGAAGTACATGTCGGCCATAAAGTGTTCACCACCCTTGAACTTATTGAAGGGGTTCTGACCACTGGCTCCGCTGAAGGCATAAGTCTCGGTGTTGAACTGAATGTTTTCGGTGAAGAAATCATTGCCTCCCGTCCAGTTGTCGGGCACGCAGTACTCAGTCTTCAATCCTGTCTCGCCGTCAACTACGGCAGACATCCAGAAACCATGTGCATTAGCCGCATGGTTGTTCGTAAGCGTGCTGCTCAGTTCGTCGGCAACATTGTCCCATTCGCGTGCCCAATAGATGTTGGCCATATTCGTATTGATTAGGCTGAGGTTTAAGTCTGGATATTCCTCCAATATCTTCTCAATCAGTTCCGTACCATCAACTTCCCATGAAGGATTCTGACTTGCCTCTGTAGCCCAGTCAAGCATGATGGGCTGAGTAACCTCAACCTTTACATCCTTCAGAACTTGCAAATCATTAAGACTAGTCGTAGGTTCAAAGGGCAACTCTTCAGGTTTATTAACTATGAGTGTACTGTAAAGCGTTACTGATATCGAACCATGAACAAGTTTTGTTTGAGCCACATATTCTCCTTCAGGAAGACCGCCACCCTGCAGATAACCGTTCTGACCAATGCCTATATAAAGGCCATTGTCTTCAACGTTCCAATCTACGCCAGTCCAATAAAGAGCAGGACCGCTCCATCCAACTTCGTCACCATTCACATCAAGCCAGAAACAGCCACGGGTCACATACACCCAGTCTTCAATAGTAGTTTCCCAATGCCAATAATTAGCAAAATTGTTATCTACATTCGTCTGTTCGGCTGTTTCTGTTCCGCTTTTCGACACATTGAGAATAGTAATGTCGGAAGGTTCATTCCTGACATAAGCAAGCAAATCGGCTCCAAGTGCAGCAGCATCGGCATAACCCAACGATGTAGCCACCTGCGACATGTCGTAGTAAACGGTGTCGGCATCCCAGCCATGTGGCTCAGTCTCAACACTGCTTGAGAGAGTAATCTGTGCTTTCGCTGTGAAAACACTGACGACGAGCAGGGTCGCCAAAAGTAAAGTCTTTCTCATAAGGAATTAGTTTTAAGGGTTAATAAAAAGAGTTAATAGTTGTATTTGCTCGCAAATATACTCTTTCCCAATGAGTTCGCAAAACGAAAATGAAAGTTTTTTTGCACATCATTCGTTTTTTTCCTTAAATGAAAAACTTTTGTAATAGCCAAAAAGCAACTATTATTTTTCTTAAATCACGAATAATACTTAACCTTGCGACCTAAATCCGTGAAACTTATGTCGCTGCAAAGGCAATACTCTGAGGCACTGGGTCTGCAATGCCGAAAGAAAAATCCCCATGCAACGGCGTGTGTTGCATGGGGATTTTACATAAGTCGGACGGGGATTTATCCTCCGAAGTTGTCGAAGCGGATCATGTCGTCCTCGACACCGAGCGAGTGCAGAAGGTCGAGCACGGTCTTGGCCATCATTGGAGGTCCGCAGAGGTAGTACTCACAGTCTTCGGGCGCTTCGTGAGCCTTGAGGTAGGTGTCGCCCATGACGGGTGCAACAAATCCCGGGGTGTACTTGACGCCTGCTGCATCGGCCTTCGGGTCGGGACGGTCGAGCGCAAGGTGGAAGTGGAAGTTGGGATAGTCCTTCTCCAGCTGCAGGAAGTCGTCAAGGAAAGGAATCTCCTCCAGCGCACGGGCACCGTAGAAGTAGTGCATGGGGCGCTTGCGGTCTTCGTCGCTGACGCCGTGGCCCTTGAGCATGTGCATGATCTGTGCACGCAGCGGGGCCATACCAGCACCACCGCCGACCCAGATCATCTCGCGACCTGTACCATACTGGGGACAGAATTCGCCGTAAGGGCCGCTCATGATCACCTTGTCGCCGGGCTTGAGGCTGAAGATATAGCTGGATGCAATACCCGGGTTGACGTCGATGAAGCCCGGACCCTGATCCTTCGGCTTGAAGGGAGGCGTGGCGATACGCACGTTGAGGGTGATGATGTCGCCTTCGTCGGGATAGTTGGCCATGGAGTAGGCACGAACAGTGTCCTCGGGGTTCTTACACTTGAGCGAGAAGAGTCCGAACTTCTCCCATGCGGGCAGGTAGGTATCGCCGATGAGGGACTTGTCGAAGTCCTTGTCGTAGTCGATGCAGTCGAACTTGGGGATGCGAATCTGTGCATACGAGCCAGGTTCGAAGTCCATGTGCTCGCCAGCAGGCAGGGCCACCTTGTACTCCTTGATGAAGGTAGCGACGTTGCGGTTGCCAATGACGGTGCATTCCCATTCCTTGACACCCATCACGCTGTCGGGCACCTTGATGCTCAGGTCGCCCTTGACCTTGCACTGACAGCCGAGGCGGTAGTGCTCCTTGATTTGTTTGCGGGTGAAGTGTCCCTTCTCCGAGTCGAGGATTTCGCCACCACCTTCGACGACCTGGCACTTGCACTGTCCGCAAGAACCCTTACCGCCGCATGCCGAGCTGAGGTAGATGCCGTTGTTGGCCAGTGTAGCCAGCAGGCTGCTGCCCTGTTCGACCGACAGCGTGTCCTTGCCGTTGATGGTCAGCGTAACGTTTCCGCTGGGCGAGAGATATTTCTTCGCAACGAGCAGGATGGCCACCACCACGAGGATGACGACAAGGAAGACTCCAATGCTCGCTAATATAAAGTTCATGTCCATATTGATTGATTTTTACATTTTAAGTCCAGAGAAACACATAAATGCCATGGCCATGAGACCGACGGTGATGAACGTGATGCCAAGTCCGCGCAGGGGACGGGGCACGTCGCTGTAGGCCATCTTCTCGCGAATGGCTGCGAGGCAGACAATGGCGAGTGTCCAACCGATACCGCTGCCGAGGGCATAGGCAATCGAATCCCCTACTCCACCGATGTACTGGGTCGATTCCGGCTCAAGGTTGATGCGCTGCTGCATGAACAGCGAAGCACCCATGATGGCACAGTTGACGGCAATCAGCGGAAGGAAGATTCCGAGTGCGGCATAGAGCGAGGGAGAGAAACGTTCGACGATCATCTCGACCAGCTGCACCATACCGGCAATGACGGCAATGAAGAGGATGAAGCTGAGGAAGGTGAGATCGACGCCTGGGAGCAGTGCGTTTTCGGCCAGGACCTTGGTCTGCAGCAGGTAGTCAACGGGCACCGTGATGAGGAGCACAAACGTAACTGCCACACCGAGTCCGAGCGAGGTCTTCACCGTCTTGGATACAGCCAGATAAGAGCACATACCCAAGAAGAAGGCGAAAATCATATTGTCCACGAAGATGGAGCGGACGAACAAACTAAAGAAATGTTCCATAATGTTCTGTTTCTTGTTTAGGTATGTTATTACTCAATATCTTTGTTATAGGCGCGGTGTGCCCAGATGACGCAAGCCACGAGGATGAGGGCCATGGCAGGCATGGTCATCATACCGTTGTGGAGGTAGAGGCCACCATTGTCCATCAGCCAGCTGTCAGGAACGATCTGCAGGCCGAAGATGGTGCCGAAGCCGAGCAGTTCACGGACAAAGCCGACGATCACCAGGATGATGGCGTAGCCGAGTCCGTTGCCGATGCCGTCGAGGAACGAGGGCCAGGGAGCGTTCTGCATGGCATAGGCTTCGAGGCGTCCCATGAGGATACAGTTGGTGATAATCAGTCCGACATACACGCTCAGCTGTACGCTCACATCATAGACATAGGCCTTGAGGATGTTGCTCACGATGGTCACCAGCGCAGCGACCACCACCAGCTGGATGATGATGCGGATGCGGTTGGGGATGGTCTTGCGGATGAGGGAGATAATCAGGTTTGAGAAGGCAGTAATCACGGTTACTGACAGTCCCATCACGATGGCAGGCTTGAGCTGCGAAGTCACAGCCAGTGCGGAGCAGATACCCAGCACCTGCACTGCAATCGGGTTGTCGAGGTTCAGCGGATTGACGAGAGCCTCGCGGTTTTGTTTAGAAAATAGTGCCATAATCTACTGTCCTCCTTTACTTTTTATAGGTATCCAGAATGTCCTGATAGTCCTTCAGGCTCTTCTGAATCATTTCGTTAACACCATTCGATGTGAGGGTTGCACCCGTCACAGCATCGACGACATTCTCCGGTGCCATCTTGTCGCCCTTGCCCTTCTTCAGGACAGAGAGTGCGATGGCCGAGCGGTCGTCGCCGGCATAGAGTTTCTTGCCATTGAAGCTGGTCTGGAACCATTCTTCGGTGATGCGGGCACCAAGACCGGCAGTCTCACTCTCGTGCGAGAAGTAGGTGCCATAGACGGTTTCGCAGTCGTCGTCCAGCGCTACGTAGCCCCAGATGCCGCCCCACAGTCCTGCACCCGTCATGGGCACGATGTACTTGGTCTGGCCATCTACTTCAGCTACATAGAACGGGCGCTTTTCCTTAAACTCCTTGTTGGCGACATCGAATCCGTTGCCTTCGAGTGTTTCGGTCGAGCCTGTCTTGTAGATCGGAGCCTCTTTGATGACCTCGGCATACTTGGCATCGGTGGCCGACTTCTCCACACCGCGGATGTTGAGCGAGGAGAGAATCTGCTGTTTCTTGTCGATTGCCACGTTTGCATCCTGCGTGTCCTTCAGTGCTGAAGCGACGAAGGCCAGAAGGAATGCGACGATGATCACGATGACGGTAGCATACACAACTGTGTAGACATTACCATTTGTATTCAGTTTTGCCATAATGCTTCGTCCTCCTTATTTCTTTACAGCGGCACGCTTGGCACGCTTGTTAATATTGGCTTGTACGACGCAGTAGTCGAACAGCGGAGCAAACACGTTCATCAGCAGGATTGCCAGCATCATGCCTTCGGGATAGCCCGGATTGAGCATACGGATGACAATCGCTACGACACCGATGAGGAAGCCATAGACATACTTGGCCGAGCTGGTGCGGGGCGAGGTCACGGGGTCGGTGGCCATGAAGACGGCACCGAAGCAGAAACCACCCACCGTCAGGTGTTCGTACCACTCAAAGTTGTCAACCACCTTGTCCTTGAACAGGAATGCAGTCAGGGCACCGCCGACGAAGACGCTCAGCATGGTCTTCCAGCTGGCTACGCCCGAGCAGAGCAGAAGCAGCGCACCGAGGGCGATGGCGATGACGCTCGTCTCGCCGATAGAACCAGGGATGAGACCCGTCACGGTGTCGCAGAACGAAGCGCTCACCGGTTCACCGGCTGCAAGCTGTCCGAGCGGAGTGGCCTGCGAAACGGCATCGACCGTGGTCACACCGTTGATGCAGTCCATGTAATTCTGGTTCACCCACACCTTGTCGCCCGACATGGTCGAAGGATAGGAGAAGAAGAGGAATGCACGGGTGACGAGTGCCACGTTGAAGATGTTCATTCCCGTTCCGCCAAACACTTCCTTGGCGAAGATGACGGCGAAGGCTGTTGCCACGGCAATCATCCACAGCGGCGTGTTGATAGGCACGATGAGCGGAATGAGCATACCACTGACGAGGAAACCCTCCTGGATTTCTTCGTGTTTCCACTGTGCCACGGTGAACTCGATGCCGAGACCCACTACATAGCTGACAACGATCTTCGGCAGCACAGCCAGCAGTCCGTAGAAGAAGCTGGCCCAGAATTCCGGAGTCTCACCGATGGCCAGATAGTGCTGATAGCCCACGTTGTACATACCGAACAGGAGGCAGGGCATCAGCGCAATCACCACAAAAGACATGATGCGCTTCGAGTCGATGGCATCATGGATGTGGGCACCGCGCGCTTTCGCTGTCTCGTTCGGCACGAACATAAACGTCTCGAAGCCGTCGAAGACCGAGCGGAAGGCATGCAGCTTACCGTCTTCCTGGAAAGACGGCTTGATTTTATCTAAAAGATTTCTTAATGCTTTCATTACACCAAAATATTAAGCGTTTTCTTTTCTCAGCAGGTCCAGACCTTCGCGGACGATGCGCTGAAGTTCGACCTTCGAACTGTCAACAAACTCAGCCACAGCGAAGTCTTCCGGTGCCACTTCGTAGATACCCAGAGCCTCCATGCGGTCGATGTCGCCGGCGATGATCGCCTTGACAAGCTGCTCGGGATAGATGTCCATCGGGAAGACGGAGTCGTACTCACCCGACATGATCATGTGGCGTTCGCCACCCTTGATGCGGGCATCCATCTTATACTCTTTCTTCGAGCCGAAGAGCCACGACAGGTAGGTGTGGCTGACGCTGAACTCCTTCAGGCGCGGCATGATCCAGCCGAATGCTTCGTCGGCCGTGTCGCCTTCGGGAATGGCGGTCACTTCGGTCGTGTGTGCACCGAGGAAGCATTCCTCGCACACTTTCAGACCCGTGAGCGGGTTGCCGTCGATGAGGCGCACCTTCACGTCCTTCTTCACATTGTCGGCAACGATGTCACCGATGCGGGCACCTACAAGGGCCTTCACATACTTCGGAGCCACAATCTCGCTGCCGGCTACGGCCAGCGTACGCTCGAGGCAGAGCTTACCGGTGTTGAACAGACGTCCGACGAAGATGACTTCCTCGGCACCCAGCGTCCACACCACTTCGCCCTTGTTCACAGGGTTGGTGTGGTTGATCTGAACACCAACGTTGCCTGTCGGGCACTTGCCTTGGAACACCGTCACCGTCGCATTCTTCACATCCATCGGAGCCTTCGCACCGACATAGACGGGAGCCAACTTTGCCAGGGCGTCGATGCCACACTGGAAGTCCTGTTCCTGACCACGAAGCACGTAGTCGAAGTCCTGTGCCAGCGGCATGTCCTGGATGGTCGAGACGAAGATGCCCTTCGGACAGTCCTCGGGATTGGCAGTCACGGCATAGGGGCGCTGGAGGAAGTAGCCAAACAGTCCGCTGTCGAGCAGTGTCTGCTTCACCTCCTCAGCCTTCAGCTTGCCGACCACTTTCTTACCGAAATCGACAAACTGCTGCTGTGCGTCTGCTTCAACCTGAATGCTTAATACTTTGCGACGATCACCACGCACGACGGCCTTGACAGTGCCGCTGACGGGCGAGGTGAACTTCACTTCGGGATGCAGCTTGTCCACAAACAAGGCATCGCCGGCCTTGACCACGTCGCCTTCCTTCACCACCACCTTCGGTTTCACACCGCAGAATGCATCGGGCACCAGTCCATAGACCTTGGAGCTCCGTGCGGCAGACACTTCGGTAGCGGCTCGGCCAGCAAGATTGATGGTCAAGCCCTTCTTCAGTTTAATTACATTCGCCATAGAAATGTGTTGATAAATAATGTTTTATAGTGATTTCTTTCTACTCTGGTCACACACATTCACCGTGCGCGTATATTAAATAGGTACACGCACGCACGAAACGTTTTGCAAAGTTACGACTTTTTCGGTTTATCTGCAAAAGAGTTAAAAGAAAACCTCAGAAAAACTCTTTTTTTATTGGCACGGAATTATTTTATTTGTATCTTTGCAAACGAGCAGAAACTCGTATCATCACATGAAGACAAGACAGCAATACATAGACATCCTACGTAGCCATGCAGCCGATTTGCAGACAAAATTCGGCATTACGTCCCTGTGTCTGTTTGGATCGGTTGCTCGCGATGAGCATACAGCCGACAGCGACATCGACCTCTTTGCTGTCATGCCGAGCAAAATGTTGAATCATATTGCTGCGGCTGAATATTTAGAGAACATTTTGGGCTGTCAAGTGGACCTTATACAGGATCATCAACATCTTCGCCCTTTCTTCAGACAACAAATTGACCACGATGGAATCTATATCATACAACAAGCTGCTGATTGTTGACGACACCCTGAAACAAATTTATCAGGCAATCCAGGACCTCATCCAATGGAATGCACCCTTCCGCTCTGCGAACGAATTGCAAACGTCGGCTGAAGGGATGAAGACACTTGCGGCCGATTGTATGCTGATTGAAGCCATTGGCGAAGGAATAAAGAAAATCGACAAACACACAAACGGAATGCTATTTGCCGCAAGGCCAGACATTCCATGGAAACTCATCATGGGAATGAGGAATCATATCGCACACGGCTACTTCGACATCAACGCCGACCTCGTGTACGATGTCATCACAAACGACCTTCCACCTCTTTCGACGCCATCAAGGACCTCCAAGAGAATCTCTTCAACATCATTTCACCAGAAGAATAACGGGGTGGCTCACGAACCATAAGTGAGTCGCAGCGGCTACGACGTGGAGACGATGGTCGTCAATGCCCTCGAGAAGGAGAGTGTGCGTGCTTTTGCACAGAGGGCTGCCGCACTCGGACCCGTGATGTACTTCATCGACACGGCCGGTGCGTCGCCCAACCAGGCGAACCCCGAACACATTGTCAATCTCGACATGGTGGGCACGGGCTATGCCGTCGATGCGTTCGGCGAAGTGATGGCTGAGGGCGGTGCCGGACTCATCATCTCGAGTCAGGCCGCTTATATGTACCCCATTCCCAACGATGTGGAGGTGCAGCTGGTGCGCACACCGACCGAAGAGCTGAAGCAGCTGCCCTTCATCCAGGAAGTGGCGATGCAGAACTCGGGCCTGGCCTACATGATTGCCAAGCGTCTGAACCACCTGCAGGCCCAACGTGCTGCCGCCACGACATGGTGCCAGCGCCGAGCACGCATCAATACCATCTCGCCAGGCATCATCGTCACACCGCTTGCCTACGATGAGTTCAATGCCAACGGCGAAGGGTATCAGCGCATGATCGACGCATCGGCTGCCCGCAGCGTCGGCACGAGCGACGAGATTGCAGAGGCTGCTGCCTTCCTGCTCGGCGAACACGCACGCTTCATCACCGGCACCGACCTGCTCATCGACGGCGGCGTGATTGCTGCCATCCGAACGGGAGCGTATCAGTTGGGCTAAGACGACTGGCATCCTATCGCAAATCATCTGGCAGGCCCGAGGGCTTGCCAGATTTTTTTTCTTGGCACAAATCGTTTGTCTGTATCGCATTTTTGCCGTATCTTTGTGCATCTAAGTACAACTAACACAAGGAAACATGATACGAACAAACAGGAAATGGCTGTGGGGCATGGGCGCTGCCCTACTCTTCTGTGCCTCCACCGCCATGGCACAAAGCCCCGTGCAAAGCACAAACGAAGGCGTCATCCACAACGACACATTTTGGGACACACAGGAGGGCACACCCATCCACAGTCAGGGTGGCGGCATCTTCCGCTTCACCGACCCCACGACGGGACAGCCCGCCTGGTTCTGGTACGGTGCCCACTACCGCGAAGCGGAACTCTACCGTCAGGACCCCAGCGTGACTCTCGAGCGCAATTCGCTCGTCGGCGTGACGTGCTACACTTCGTCCGACCTCGTCCACTGGCACGACCGCGGCCACGTGATGACAGCTGACCAGATTCGCGGCGACCGTCCCTTCGTGGGATGGTTCGGACGCATGGGCGTGGCCTACATCGCTGAACTGAAGCAGTATGCCCTCGTCTCGCAGCACAACAACAGCGTGATGATTGCGCTCAGCGACTCGCCCCTCGGACCGTTCGCCGTTCACAAACACATCGACATGACCGCGATGATCGGCACACCGAACACGGGCGACCAGACCGTCTTCACCGACGACGACGGACGTTCCTACCTCGTCTATTCCTATGGCAAGGGCCGCAACGCCACCTACCTGTCCGAAATCTGCCTCATGTCCGACGGGACGGTCGGGCTGAAGAACTGCGTGCAGGTGTATAAGAAGGAGAGCCGCGAGGGCAACTGCATGTTCAAGTACAAGGGACGCTACTACCTCTGCGCCTCGAACATCTACGGCTGGGACTCGTCCTTTGCCTATTACCTCGTCAGCGACAGCATCTACGGCCCCTACCTGCCCACGAACGACATGCAGGTGATGGAGGGCTGCGAGCAGGACTACGCTCACGTCACGCAGACGGGATTCTTCGTCACCCTGCACGGCTCGGAGCAGGAGACCGTCGTCTATTGCGGCGACCGCTGGTGCAACTTCGCCGGCAACGGACTGGGCTACAACCAGTGGTTCCCCCTGTCGTTCCGTGCCGACGGACGTCCTGTGTTCAATTCACTCTCGGCCTGGACCCTCGATGCGCAGACAGGCTGCTGGAGCGTAGCCGCCGACAACAACTACGTGCGCAACGCTTCGTTCGAAGCCGACCGCCGCGACGTGCCCATCCCCGTCAAGCCGCACCAGGAATACCTGCTCGGTTGGGACACCGAGGTGGTGAAGGGCAATGCCGTGAGCCTCGACAATCCACACTCGCCGCGCCTCAACCACCGCAACAGCCGTGAGGACCGTCAGCATGTGGTGGGCGAACATGCGCTGTGCATTGCCGACAGCGTCGCCTTCGAGCGTATCGTCTCGCAGACCGTCGCTGCCACCGACTTCGTCCCCCTGCCCGACGGCGACTATGTGCTCACGTTCCGCTTTCGCGTCAGCGGAGTGTTCAGCACACTGAGTGCCGAGGTGGAGTCCGGCGACAAAAGCTATGCCCTCAACTTGCGTGCCATGCGCAACCGCGACCAGTGGGCAACTGCCACCCTCCCCGTCCGCATCGCAGGGCAGCGTGCCGTCGTCCGCTTCCAGGCTCGTGGCAAAGCGCAGGCTCAATGCCTCATCGACGACGTGGAACTGAAACAGAAATAACGGTCGGAGCGTGGACATCCACAATCCGACAGACAAAACAAGGAGCGCAGGCAACAAGCATCTGCGCTCCTCTCATTTTTAGGGGCTTTTCGCTGTTTATCATTTTCTAACAAAGATTTGTCATTTTCTGACAAAATGCCCATTCCATGGGGGCTTGAGTACGATTTGACGCGAAACAGCGTTCACACGTCAATCGACTGAAATCCTGTCATCCATCCAATCAACTATCAAGTTCGGTCGATTGACGTCAAGATTTCAACAGATTGACGTGTGAGTCGGTTAACACCAAATTCTCTCAGTCAAAAAACGATGGTCTGATTGTGTTTTAACATTTCACCTGCTGGCAGGCATCGTTAGTTGCAATTTCGTCAACTATCGTTCGACAAGTTCAGCGTCTGAGAATCGCGCAAAAGTCAGCGGCTGTCCTCTCGGTCGCAAATATCGCCTCTATTTTTCACCTTTCACCCTTCACTTTTCGCTTTTCACCTTTCACTTATCATTTGTCCGCCGTCTGGCTGTCGGCAGTCGGCGGACGCAGCGTCGGCAGACGGCGGACAAACATATCGGCAGACGGTGCTCTGCCGGTCGTCAGACGGCGGACTGCCGACGCTCAGACGGCGGACAACCGACAGGGTAAACGGCGCTTTGCCGACGCCCAGACGGCGGACAAACGACGGTGTGTCGGCGGACAAAAATGAAATAAATGGGGATCCGTGACTTGAAAATGCTTTTCGCAAAGCGGAAAACAAGGATTTTTAGTCAGAAAACACAACTTTTGGGATTTTTTTAGAAGACAACTCGGGACAACGAAGGACAACTTGGGACAACTTTATTATTTCATTTTTGAGAAAAATGTTGTCCTTTGTTGTCCTTTGTTGTCCCGTGTTGTCTTCTAAGATATTGCCTTTCCAAAGATTTTATTCCCATTTCTTTCGGTTTTCAGGCTTCGCCTGATCGGGCGGGCATGGGAACCCGCCCCTACGACAATCGGCATTTCAAAAATCTGGACTTTTCACCCAAAATTTTCCGTTTTTTTCGTTTTTTTCCATTCTTTCCGTTGTTCAAAAATTCTATTTCACCCAAATTTCTCCCACAAAAAAAGGCCTCTGAACTGTTAAAAACCTTCTAATCCTTAAAATCCTTGGTAAAAAAATATAAAAATCCGTGTTCAATCTGTGTCAATCGGCTGACGAGAAAGTCAGTGACTCGACTTTGGAGAGCCGCGACCGCAGACGGGGCATGAGGTCGCGGCGAATGCGGAGCGTCATGGTGCAGTCGGTGTCATAGCCCTGACTGACTATCTCGGGGCCATCCTCCTTGACGATGCGCATCACGGCATTCATCATGGGAAACTCGAAGCTGAAAGCGACTTCGGCATCGACGGTCTTTTCGACGACAGTGGCGGCGGCGATGGCTTCGGCTGCCGCTGCACGATAGGCGACGATGAGCCCGCTCGTGCCCAGTTTGATGCCTCCGAAGTAGCGGACCACGAGGATGAGAATGTTGGTCAGATTGTTGGAATTGATTTGTCCGAGGATGGGTTTGCCGGCCGTGCCCGACGGCTCACCGTTGTCGTTGGCACGAAACTCGGTGCGGTCGGCACCCAACATGTAGGCATAGCACACATGGCGGGCATCATAATACTTCTTCTGATACTCCGCCAACAACGCCTTCACGTCCTCAACCGACGAAACGGGAAAAGCGAAGGCAAGAAACTTGCTCCGCTTCTCCGTGTAACTGCCCTCACTCTTATCCTGTATCGTCAAATAGGAATCCATCTGTACCGAAAGTCTCCCCTATCGGGGGGAGATTTAGAGGGGGCTTAATCCAGTTTGTGAATCACCAAACCGCTGCGCAGTTTCGGCTCAAACCACGTGGCCTTGGGCGGCATAATCTTTCCGCTGTCGGCGATATCCATGATTTGCTGCATCGTGACGGGATAGAGGGCCAGCGCCATCTTCATCTCTCCAGAATCGACACGACGCTTCAGTTCGCCCAGTCCGCGCAATCCACCGACGAAGTCGATGCGGTTGTCACGACGCAGGTCCTTGATGCCGAGCTGCTTGTCGAGAATCAGACGCGACGAGATGCTGACGTCGAGCACGTCGATAGGATCGGAGGCGTTGTAGGTGTCGTCGTGTGCCAGGAGCGAATACCAGGCGCCCTCGAGATAGAGCGAGAACTCATGCAGCTGCTGCGGACGATATTCCTCCGTACCCTTGTACTCGATGTCGAAGTCTTCGGCGAGTGCAGCGAGGAACTCCTTCGCCGTCTTTCCGTTGAGGTCTTTCACCACACGGTTGTAGTCGAGGATGGTGAGCTGCGAAGCAGGGAAGGCAACGGCCATGAAGTAGTTGTACTCTTCGTCGCCGCGGTGGTTGGGGTTCTGCTTGGCGCGTTCCTGACCGACCAGCGCCGCAGCTGCCGAACGGTGATGGCCGTCGGCGATGTAGAGGCTGGGCATCTTGGCAAATTCGGCAGTGATGGTCTGGATGTCCTCGTCCTTGTCAACGAGCCAGAGCTGATGACGGAAGCCGTCGATGGGAGCCACGAAGTCGTACTCGGGCTGCGTGGCAGCATAGCGGGCAATGAGCTTGCCGAGCACTTCGTTGTCGGGATAGGCAAAGAAGACGGGTTCGATGTTGGCGTTGTTCACACGCACATGCTTCATGCGGTCTTCCTCCTTGTCGGCACGGGTGAGCTCATGCTTCTTGATCACCCCCTTGCGGTAGTCGTCGCTGTAGGCACCGATGACGAGTCCGTACTGCGTCTTCTCCTTGCCACCGTTGGCAGGCAGGCAGGAGGTCTGCGCATAGATGTAGTACATCTCTTTGGGGTCCTGCACCAGCCAGCCCTTGTCCTGGAACTTCTGGAACTGCCGAGCTGCCTCCTCATAGACACGTGGGTCGTACTCGCTCGTGCCTTCGGGGAAGTTGATTTCGGGCTTGATGATGTGGTAGAGTGATTTTTCGTTATCGCCGGCTTCAGCACGTGCTTCCTCAGAGTCGAGCACATCGTAGGGGCGGCTCTCCACTTCCTCCACAAATTCTTTCGGAGGACGGATTCCCTTGAACGGTTTAATGATGGCCATAGTGATATTGATTAAGTGATAATGGCACAAAGTTAGGGCTTTCATTCGGAAAAACCAAACGAAAGCCCTAACTTTCTACACTGTACATTGTACTTTGTACTTTGTATGTACTTTGTACTTGTATGTACTTTGTACTTTTTTAAGACTTGTTCACCTGGAACTTCGTCACGCCGTCCTTCAGGAAAGCGACAATCTGCTTGGCTGCAGCGATACCGGCATTGATGTTGGCCTCAGCGGTCTGCGCACCCATCTTCTTGGGCGTCGAGAAGTAGCGGCCTTCGAACTGCTGGAACGCCTGGTCGGCGTCGGGCATGATGTCTGTCACATACTTCAGGTCGGTACGTTCCTGCATCAGTTCGATGAGTTCGTCCTCGTTGATGACTTCCTTGCGGGCTGTGTTGACCACGATGCCGCCCTTCTTCATCTTCGAAACCAGTGCCTTGTTGATGCTCTGGCGAGTCTCGGGCGTTGCAGGGATGTGGAGCGAAACGATGTCGCAGGTCTCAAACAGTTCGTCCTGACTCTTTGCAGCTTTCACACCGGCTGCTTCGATGACGTCGGCTGGGCAATAGGCGTCGTAAGCGCAGACGTCCATGCCGAAGCCACGGGCGATGCGTGCCACGTTGCGGCCCACGTTGCCGAAGGCGAGAATACCCAGACGCTTGCCCATCAGTTCGGTGCCGGCCTTTCCGTTGTAGAAATTGCGCACGGCAAAGACGAGCAGACCGAAAACCAATTCGGCCACAGCGTTAGAGTTCTGACCTGGCGTATTCATCACGACAACCTTGTGGGCTGTGGCTGCCTCAAGGTCAACGTTGTCGTAACCGGCACCGGCACGAACGACGATTTTCAGTTGCTTGGCAGCGTCGAGCACCTCGGCGTCCACCTTGTCGCTGCGGATGATGAGTGCGTCGGCGTCCTTCACTGCGTCGAGCAGTTGAGCCTTCTCAGTGTATTTCTCGAGCAGAGCGAGCTGGTAGCCTGCTGCTTCAATCTCTTTCTTGATGCCCTCTACAGCAACCGGTGCAAAGGGCTTCTCGGTAGCAATCAGTACTTTCATACAGACCCTTCCCCGACCCTCCCCAGAGGGAGGGCGTAGAATCTTTTTCGGGGAGATATTCTACTATTTGTTTATTTAATGATTCTTCTCAAATTCTTTCATGCAGCTGACCAGTGCCTGCACACCTTCGACGCTCATGGCGTTGTAGCACGAAGCGCGGAAGCCACCCACTGAGCGGTGACCCTTCACGCCAACCATGCCGTGGTCGGTAGCAAACTTCAGGAAGTCAGCCTCGAGATCTTTGTACTCATCCTGCATGACGAAGCAGATGTTCATCACCGAACGGTCCTCTGCCTCGACAGTGCCGCGGAACATCTTGTTGCGGTCGATTTCGTCGTACAGAATCTTGGCACGCTCGCAGGCACGCTTGTCCATCGCCTCGACGCCACCCATCTTCTTAATCCACTTCAGATTCTGCAGGGCGCAATAGACGGGCACCACAGGAGGCGTGTTGAACATCGAACCCTTCTCGACGTGCGTACGATAGTCAAGCATCGTCGGGATGGGACGGCTCACCTTGCCCAGGGCATCGTCCTTGACAATGACAAAAGTCACACCAGCCATCGACAGGTTCTTCTGTGCACCACCGTAGATGCAGTTGTACTTGCTCACATCGACAGGGCGCGAGAAGATGTCGCTCGACATATCGGCAATCAGCGGCACGGGGCTGTCCAGCTCCTTGCGGATCTCGGTGCCGTAGATGGTGTTGTTCGTCGTGATGTGGAAATAGTCAGCATCGGCCGGCACGGTGTAGTCCTTGGGGATGTACGTGTAGGTCGATTCAGCCGAGGAGGCAACCTCAACGACTTCGCCAAACAGCTTTGCTTCCTTGATAGCCTTCTTCGCCCAAACGCCAGTGTTCAGATAGGCGGCCTTCTTTTCGAGGAAGTTGTAGGGCACCTGACAGAACTGCAGACTGGCACCGCCACCGAGGAAAATCACGCTGTAACCTTCGGGAATGTCGAGCAACTCCTTGAACAGAGCCACAGCCTCGTCCATCACGGGCTGGAAGTCCTTGGCGCGGTGGCTGATTTCCATGAGCGACAGGCCGCTGCCATTGAAGTCCAGACAAGCCTGAGCAGTAGCCTCAATCACTTCGCGTGGAAGAATCGACGGCCCTGCGTTGAAATTGTACTTTTTCATTGTCAATTTGATATTTATAAAATGAATATCCTAAAAAACTGGCACAAAGTTACGGCTTTTATTTCACAAGGGCAAGGATTTTCTTATGAATTTATTAATAATGTCCAACCATTAATAAAATCCGAGTGAAAAGAAGATTACTCTCCTACACTCGGACTCATATAATAATTTCTAGAACAGAACTTGCAAGTGTTATCTAATTACTACTTTTCTTATCGTTCCATCCTTAAATCGTATTAAGTTAACCCCTTTTGCTAAATAAGGCTGACGCTTTCCTTCTATGTCGTAAATCATGTATTCTGATTCATTTGTTACGTCAATAGCAAATACGTTGGTATTGATTACAACATTAATCGTACAGGTAGCAAGATAACTACCATCAACCGAAGTTGCAACAATGACACAGGTACCAAATCCTACTGATACAACAACGCCATTAGAAACAACACAAACCGACTCATCTGTACTTTTCCACACAACGTCTCTGTTGGTCGCATCAAAAGGAGACACTTGGGCTTCGAGAACAACAGTTTCGCCCAAACCTGTCATTTCAAAAGCACCATAATTAAGAGTAAGCCCTGTTACAGGCTGTACAACTTCAACAAGACATTTATCTTGTACCCCGTCATTTTCTTCTGAAACAGCATAAACGATAGCATCGCCTGGTTTCAACGCTGTAACCAAACCATTTTCGTCAACTGAGACGACACTATTATCAGAACTACGCCAAACAATTTTCTTATTATCTGCCGTTGAAGGGGAAATGTTTGCAAAGAACTGTTCAGTTTCCCCAACATTCAATTGAATCTGATGTTTTTCTAGTGAAAGTGCCTCAACTGGCTGAATGACCATCACTGTACATTCTGCTTTGTACTGGCCATCTCGACTCAGTGCTGTTATAACACATTGACCACGATGCAATCCTCTAACATTTCCGTTTTCATCAACTGATGCTATATAGTCATCACTACTGGACCATATTATTTCACCATCCGAAGTCCCAAGAGGAAGTGTTGATGCAAATAGCGTAAACTTTTCACCCAGTTGCAATGTGAGTTGTTTTTCTGACATTTCCACACCTAAAGTATGATCATATACACGTATTTCATTTGTACATTGATATTTTCCATCTGTACATATTGCCGTAATCATACATTTTCCTGCCAAGAGAGCTTCAACCTCTCCCCACTCATTAACCTTTGCAATCGATTCATCATCTGATGTCCAAGAAACTCTCTTATCAAACGCATTCGAGGGTGTAACAACCGGAAGAAGTTTATAGCTATCCCCAACATACATCTTATTACAGGGATTACTTATTTCAACTCCTTTTACTGCTATCATTTCCTTTATGGCTTTGATATGTTGACCATTTTCTTTCATCAAAGCAATCGAATAGTTGCTTTGATCATAGTCTACTACACCTTGAAGATATATGTCTCTACATCCTTCTGGTACATACAATGTATCTATATTGAAATCTTCATAACTATGATAGGCCACTGGCGTTTTATTGTAAAATATAGCAATTTTAGCATTCAACTTAGCATACAGTGTATCACATTTGTCATAAACAACGATTGTGTCGGAAGAAAATTCATCATACACCGCATCATGCGCATTTCCACCAGCATTGTATGTCCAATAACCCATACTATTGTAATAAACCATGTTGTGAGGGAAATCAAATCGCTGGTTATCGATTTCCATTGTTCCCAACCACCATCTTGTGGATTTACCCTCATAACTTGAATACCATTTTGATATTGGACCTCCTATGGACTCTACTTTTTCGGGAAAAGTGAAAGGAACATCGAATACGCACTGTTTATCAAACGCTCTACCACCAATATGTGTTATATTGGGTGATAGAGTTACATGGCACTCCCCTAATTCGAGTGAACCTGGGCTTGAAGTAGTCGCAAGGAAGCTGAAGGCACCATCTGGGATTATTTTTACATTGTCTGTCAATATCAAGTGTTGTGGTGGCCAATAACAGATATCACTGGTATAATTGCCATGAATAATGCTTAAATCTTCGTATTCAAGAATCAAACTATCGACATGAGAACTGATGATTGCATTATTTCCGCTCACACCTTTCACATGAAGTGGCAACCTCAATTTTTGCAGAACTTTTTCACCTGTGTTTATAAAGCCACTCCAGAGGTAATCTTCACCATAGGTCGATTCAATGGGATGAGCCTCTGACAAATTTAGAATTTTCAACTGCTGGTCACGCACAAGTCCATTGATGAAACTCATATCAGACTTATTGATGTAGCCTTTCACCTCCAACTCCTCTACAGCCTTTTGCTGTGGATAAGTAATGAGACTTGACAACCAACCAGGTGTTTGGTTGTCTACGACAATTTTCCCTTCTTGCGCTGACAAACCGAGACTGCATGCAAGAGAACAAATCAATAAACTTTTTCTCATAATTGTAATACTTATTTTAGTTAAACATTATATTCCATCAACATAGATTTTTTGACAGGAATAACATTATCTCCCATTGCCATTAGCAAGCGTTCCTGCATCAACTTTTCTATTTCTGGTGAGACAAAAGGGGATAACGTTATTTTATTGATCAACTTGAATGGATTAACATCCAAAAGTATGTTATCAGTCTTACTGTCATAAGATTCTTCGTTGTGGAGTACTACAAAGCGAAATTCATCTTCATGAACATAAAAAGAAGGCTTTTCAAAGACTTCACTAACAGGATTATAAATTCTAAATCGTTCCACATCTACATAGTCAATTGAAGATGCCATAATATCATGATTCAACAGGACTATTGAATTGGCAAAATCTGCAATAGTTGATTCAACCCTGCATACAAGCTGTTTATCAGCATGACATTTCCACAACAAATAGTTTTCATTAGTTTCAACCCCACCGTCATTAATATGTGAGTCAAAAGTCCAACATGAAATCGGCTGATTCCAAATCTGCATAGCCCGTTCTCGCCATAGTCTCATTGATTTCTTTTGCCTATGGTTCGGTACAATATTAAATCTGCGAACAATTTCATCTATCGATCTGCAATACGAATCAGAATGCTCCCTTAAATCGGAGAATTTCTGTCGGCTGGGGACAAACAATTGTTTCTTTTCAAGTAATTCAATCAAATACTGAAAAGCATAATATCTATAAATAGGTTTATGATGGGCTATTTCTTCTGTAATTGAATTATGAAGATATACGCCCTTGCAGCCCCCACCCTCAATCACATCGTGACGTATTGTCCAATAAGAACCACATCCGAAGTCCTCTTTTGAAAGAAGATTAAGTGACCTTGGCATAATCTGAATTAACTATGTTTCTCAGAATTCCCGATAAGAAACAACATACAATAAGCGTGGGAATCTACTGTCACTCGCTCCACATCCTGAGGCTCTGGCATTGCCCAAATAGTCGAAAACGAGCAACGCCGAAGCCCACGCCGATATGTATATAAACAACCATCACAGCAACAACTTCAGTTGTGGCCTATAGGTGCAAATACACATCTAATGGACGTTCTTTGTTACTTTGTTTGGACTATTTTGGGGAACTGCCAGATTCCAGGATGTCACGAACAAAGCGCCAAGTAACGCCTTTTCTGTTTAATCCTTAGCTCCCACCCACCCTAAAGGGGCTTCGGCATAAGGACGCAGCAAAATTACAAATTAATTTTCTTTACGACAAATAAATCAAGAACATTTTGAAAGAGTTAGCCTTATCCCACAAAAAAAGCACTCAGAATTACCGAGTGCTTTGACAATAATAAAATATCGTTCAGATGGCAACGTCGTGCAGAATGTCGAACAGGTCGTGGTCGATGCGGCGGTTTTCCTTTACGGCTCGCGAGAAGGGGACATAGACGATTTCGTCGTTGTCGATTCCGATCATCACGTTGCGCAGACCTTTCTTCAGGGCTTCGATGGCGGCGCTGCCCATACGGCTGGCGATGATGCGGTCGTGGGCAGTGGGATGACCGCCTCGCTGCAGGTGACCGAGGATAGAAATGCGCACGTCGAGGTTGGGGTGCGTCTTCTTCACCAGGTCGGCATACTTCATCGCTCCGCCATGTTCCTCGCTGGCTGCCACGAGCACGATGCTGCTCGACTTCGTCTTTCGGAAACCTGCCAGTACACTGTGCAGCAATTCGTCGGTCGAGGAATCTTTGTTGGGAATGATGGCCTCCTCGCAGCCCGAGGCAATGGCTCCGTTGAGCGCCAGGAAACCGGCATCGTCCCCGAGCACCTCGACAAAGAACAGGCGTTCGTGGCTCGACGCCGTATCGCGAATCTTATCAACGCACTGCATGATGGTGTTGAGTGCGGTGTCGTAGCCGATGGTCGTGTCGGTGCCACACAGATTGTTGTCAATCGTAGCAGGGATAGCGATGCAGGGCAGGTCGTACTCCTGAGCAAAAATGCGTGCGCCATGAATCGTACCGTCGCCACCGATAACGACGAGTGCATCGACCTCCTCGCGCTGCAGGTTTTCGTACGCCTTGCGCCGACCTTCTTCGCTGAAGAAGTCTTTGCTGGGCGACGACTTGAGGATGGTTCCACCCTGCTGGATGATATTGCTGACGTTCTGAGTCTGGAACTCGACGATTTCGCCGTCGATGAGTCCCTTGTATCCGCGACGCACAGCCTTGACACGCAGGCCATTGTAGATAGCCGAACGTGTGACGGCACGGATGGCGCTATTCATACCTGGCGCATCGTTGCCAGATGTCATGAGTGCGATAGTTTTCATTTATTGAAACTTGAGTTTTTTAAGTTGACGAGTTGACAAGTTAACGAGTTGACAAGTTGTTACTTTCATTCCTCGTTGTACTTTGTACTTCGTACTTCTTTTCACTTTTCACCTATTCTCTCATTCTCAGCTTCCACACGCCGTCGATGCACACCATCTTCTGACCTTTGCACAGGCTGTCGCCGTTGGCCAGGTAGAGCGTGTAGAAAGCCAGGGCCACACTGTCGGACTCGAAGTTTACCTGTGGCACCTTCCACCTCACCACTTGTAGTTCGTGTCCCTCGCTGAGCATCTCCTGGCGCACCGCATCGGCACAGACTGCAAAGAAAGCTGAATCGAGCGGCTGACCGAAGTCCAGATGCTGCATGTAGGCATCGACATCGTTGGTCTGCAACGCTTCGAACGCCTCACCCAGTGCGGCCTTCACCTCCTGCTCCGGTGTTGTCGAGCATGAGAGCAACAAGAGCGACAAACTTAGAAGGAGCAGGGCCTTACTTCTGCCGAACATAGACGTTGATGGGAGTGCCGGTGAAGTTCCAGTGCTCACGAATCTGGTTCTCCAGAAAACGCTTGTACGGTTCTTTCACATATTGCGGCAGGTTGGCATAGAAGACAAACGACGGCACACGTGTGCCAGGTATCTGCATGCAGTACTTTATCTTGATATACTTACCCTTGATGCTGGGTGGCGGCGTGGCCTCGATGATGGGCAGCATCGTCTCGTTCAGCTTGGCTGTCGAGACTTTGTTCGTGCGGTTTTCGTACACCTTCTGCACCTCTTCCAGCACTCGGAAGATGCGCTGTTTGGTCACAGCCGAGGCAAAGATGATGGTAAAGTCGGTGAAGGGTGCCATGCGTTCGCGGATTGTGTTCTCGAAATGTCGGATAGCCTCGTTCGTCTTGTTCTCCACGAGGTCCCACTTGTTCACCACGACCACCATGCCCTTCTGGTTCTTCTGAATAATTTGGAAGATGTTGATGTCCTGTCCCTCGATGCCGCGTGTGGCATCGACCATCAGCACGCAGACGTCGGAATTTTCGATGGCACGTATCGAGCGCATCACGGAGTAGTACTCCAAATCCTCGTTCACCTTATTCTTCTTGCGGATACCGGCCGTATCGACGAGGTAGTAGTTGAAGCCAAACTTCTCGTACTTCGTATAAATCGAGTCGCGAGTTGTGCCGGCGATGTCGGTCACCACGTTGCGTTCGTCGCCGAGGAAGGCATTGATGAGCGAAGACTTACCCGCATTGGGCCGGCCGACCACAGCGATGCGGGGAATGTCCTCCTCGATGGGTTCGGGCAGACTCGTTCCCAGCGCCTTGACGATGTCGTCGAGCAGGTCACCCGTGCCGCTTCCCGTGAGCGACGAGATGCAGTAGGGATCGCCCAGGCCCAGGCTGTAGAATTCGGCCGACTGATAACGGAGCTCGTTCGAATCGACCTTGTTGCACACCAGCAGCGTCGGCACCTTCGAGCGACGAAGGATGGCTGCCACAGCCTCGTCGAGGTCGGTCACGCCGGTCATGATATCGACCAGAAATAGGATGACGTCGCACTCCTCGAGAGCAATCTTCACCTGACGGCGAATCTCACCTTCGAACACATCGTCGCTGTTCACGACCCATCCACCCGTATCGACCACGGAGAACTGGCGGTTGCCCCATTCACACTGGCCGTACTGACGGTCGCGTGTCGTACCGGCCTCGTCGCTCACAATCGCATGGCGAGTCTTCGTCAGGCGGTTGAACAGCGTCGATTTGCCCACGTTCGGGCGTCCCACAATTGCTACTAATGCCATATTCCTCTATTGATTGTATTTGATTTGTCTGCAAAGGTACGAAAAATCTGCATAAGTGCGTGCAAAAAAGATAATTATTTGTTTTTTGCCAAGCAGGGTTGTCAACCGATCTCTGCAACTGTCGATAGCGGAATATGATGACGCTGGCACAGCAGTTTTTCCACGCTGTTACTGCAACTGGTCGTACCACTCGTCGGTCACGGGTTCCAGCCACTCGTTGCTCGCACCTTCGTGGACGTCGGTGTGGTAGGTCAGATGCTGGAACCACGAGTCACGAGCCGCGCCGTGCCAGTGCTTCGCCTCGGCCGGAATGGCGATGACGGTGCCTGGCTTCATCTCGACTGCGGGTTTGCCCCACTCCTGATACCAGCCTCGACCAGCCACGCAGATGAGAACCTGTACCTGACCATGATGCACGTGCCAGTTGTTGCGGCAGCGAGGCTCGAAGGTGACGTTGGTGACGGGACCCATCGGTGCCAGGTAGCTCTGACCGTTGAAATAGGCTCCATAAGGATTCTTTTCGCCGCGCGGCCAGACATCGAAATCGACGGGTGAAACGGTCTGACACGGTTCGCCGAACACGGCTGCAAGGGCCTGCTCCAGACGCACAGCCTCGGCCTCGCCGACACGTTGGCGAAGAACGGCGGGCAGCTGGCGCAACTGTGCATCGCCTACGCCCATGTTGCGGGCTCCGCTGACGTGTGCCTTCAACTGAGGGTCGCAGCCAGGCAGCGCCGAAATGGCGGAGACGGTGACGATTTCGCGCTCGGCAAACGTGAGATTGTTGCGGGCAAAGATGTCGCCGAAAAGGTGTGCCTTGAGGTAATAGTCGGTCTGTGGGGAAAAGGCATAGGTGAACGGCTGTCCGCCTACGAGTTGTGTCTGCACGGCTGTTCCCTGCTTCAGGGCGTCGTAGTCGGCAGGCAGCGGGTCGGCATCGCGACCCTCGGCAGTGGGCAGACCAGCTTCTTTGCGCTGTTCGACGACTTGCTGTAGGACGCCGAGGGCATTGAGCGAACGCGGAAAACCTGTGTAGGCATAGAGTTGGGAGAGGGCTTCCTTGATCTGGCTGACGGTCAGTCCGGCGTCCAGTCCTTTGTTCACTTCACTTCGAAGGGCCTGCAAGTCGCCCTTTGCCTCGTGTGCTGCGATGGCCACGAGTGCCTGTTGTTGTTCTGTCAGATTTGTCATAGTTGTTTGGGCTGTTACGTGAATGCTTGCCAGCACGGCGGCGGCAAGGATGATGATGAGTCGTTTCATGGAGTTATGGGTGTTTTCTGAAGATGAGTCGCATGGTTTCGGGGTCGAGGGGCTGCATGGTGGGCAGACGGAGCGCCTTCACCATGTGCAGCGTGCCTTGCTTGTAGCGCAGGAAATGGTCGGTGCGGAGATGGCGCTGATAGGCCTCATCGGATGCATAGATTTCGAGGATGCGAATCTGGGTAGAGTCCTCTGCGCTCTGCATAGGGTAGAGACAGATGACGCCTGGTTCGCGCTCGACACTGAGGCGGTCCACCTCGTTGGCATAGGCGAGATATTCTTTCAGGTGTTCCGGATATACTTCGATTTCGGCCAGACGGACCAGCATCTTTCCTGAATGGACTGCGGCCTCGGCCTTCGTCTCCGATTGTCCCAGCAGCCATCCGGCATTCTTATGCAGAATCATTTCGCGGAAGGGTGCGAGGTCAGGCTCGTCGGTCAGGTACTGGCGCATACGCTCCAGATTGGCAGTGAGCACCTGCGGAGTGACGTAGGGATAGTCAGAACCGTAGAGCAGGTGGTCGGGCGTGGTGATGGTGAGCAGCATGCGAATGACTTCGGGGCTGTGGGCACCTGCAAGGTCGTAGTAGAGCGCAGCGAGGTTGGCCTCCCAGTCGATGTCGCCCACCAACTGGTTCTGCTGCATGACGGGGGTCAGCGACTTCATCCTCGGCACTGCCAGGGGGAGATAGGCTCCGCAGTGGGGCACGACGACCTTGACGTGGGGATAGCGAGCCAGCACATTGCGCGTGATCATGTTCGCCACGGCGCGTGTCGTCTCGGAGAGATATTCCTGCATGGCGAGCGGCGTCTGCTGCATCACCTGTCGGTTCACGGGTTCGGGACGGTGGGGATGGAGAACGACCAACGCCCGACGCTCGTTGAGCACGGCGAAAAGCGGGTCAAGTTCGGGCGCACCGAGATACTGCCCCTGCACATTTGTCGCCAACTTGATGCCGTCGGCACCCAGCGTGTCGAGGGCATAGACGGCCTCGCGGATGGCTGCATCGACATCGGGCAGTGGCAAGGCAGCGCAGAAGAGGAAACGACCTGGGTGTTCACGCTTCAGTGCTGCAGCGGCTTCGTTGGTGTGCCGGACCACATGGGCCGACATGGGTTGAGGAGCCGCCAAGGTCAGCACAGAGGTCGCGATGCCGGCCTCGTCCATCCACCGCAGATGTGCCTCGACGTCGTAGCGAGGCAGTGGAAATCCCTCGTCGAGCAGACGTTCCTCGCCTTGCAGAGCTGACAGAAACTCGGGAGTGATGAGGTGGCTGTGCATATCAATCACCCCCTGAGCCGTCACTGTTGACATTGACAATAGGGTAGCCATAAATGTCAGGACTGCTTTTCTCATAACAATACTTTCTTACCGTTTCGGATGACGACACCGTCCGACGGACGTTCCACTCGCTGTCCACTGAGGTTGTAGTAAACCGTCTGCCCGTCGTGGCTGTGCAGGTGGCTGACAGACGTCGCGGTGGAGTTGAGTGAGAGGGTGACGGGAATGCCACTCTCGCCGGCCTGCAGGAAGGTCTTCAGGTCGTTCTCCGACAGTCCGTCGATGTGCCCCAGACGGGTATAGCTCCACGAGTTCGTGCCATAGAAAATGCAGATGTTGCTGCCGTTGTAAAGCACGATGTCGCCAGGCTGAGCCGTCAGCTGCTGATTGCTGGTGGTGAGCGAGAACCCAAGTGGTCCCCAGATTTCAAAGCCGCCGCTCGAATTCAGTGTCACGGTGAGGGGACCTTCCTGAAGTCGCGCCACAAGTTCTTTCGTTGCCTGATTGTCGGCCATCGTGACGCTCTGTGTCTGTTCGTTGATGGTGATATACATGGTTTCGCTTACGGTTTCGGAAGATTGGAAATTCTGATTTTCCAGCCATTCAGCCAGCAGCGTTCCTGTCTGGCTGCGGTTGCGGTTGTTGATCCAGAGCGCATCGCCCGTCCACGTGGCATCGGGCACCAGACGTTTCGCATCTTCGACCACACGGCTAATGCTGCTGCTGGCACTCGACACGATGAGTCCGACGTGCTTGCCGGCCATTTGCGAACCGTAGTTGAACAGGTAGGTCTGCATCGGCGCAGCCATCTGGCTCCACCACAGTGGTGTGACAATGATGACGTTCTGATAGTCGCTCAGCGAAGTCGAGACGGGGTCGATGGCAGGATAGCTCGCTGCATCGTCGGGGTTGGCATTGATGGCATTGAGCAGCTGTGTACCCAGGGCATAGCCGTTGGCCTCGTATTTCAACCCTTTCTCAGCAGGCTGAATCTCCAGCACATCGGCCTCAATCTGGTGGGTGAGTTCTGTCACGATAGCGCTACAATTACCCGTATAGCTGTAGTAAACGACGAGCGTCTTGCCCAGGTCGGACGTAGGTTGCGCATTCACTACGCTTTCCTCCTGACTGCTGCAGGCAATGGCGGTCAAGAGAACCACCATTGCCAGGCATCTTTTGAAAACAATCTGTATCATCTTACAAAGCTTTAACCCATGCTTCCAAGTCGGCCTTCGTGGCGTCGTTGAGCAGTTTACCGGCCTTCCAGCTGACAGAAGGATAGGCTGCTTTCAGGTCGTCGCACGCCTTTTGGATGTCGCTGCCGCCCGATGTGGCAAAGGGAACGACAGTCTTGCCACTGAAGTCGTACGCCTCCATAAAGGTGTTGATGATGGTCGGGCAGGTGTACCACCAGATAGGGAAACCGACGTAGATGACGTCGTAGTCGGCCATGTTCTCCAACTTGCCGGCAATGGCAGGGCGGCTCTTGCGGTCCTGCATCTCGAGCGTCGAACGGCTCTGCTTGTCGCGCCAGTCGAGGTCGGCATCGGTGTAGGGCACCTCGGGCTTGATTTCGTAAAGGTCGGCACCAGCCACCTCGGCCAGTTGCGCTGCCACACCGGCCGTCACGCCCGATGCTGAAAAGAAAGCTACCAATGTCTTCATTTCCTTTTTCTCGTTTTTGTTGCTTTTGTTGCTCTGCGAGCAGGCACTGAGAGCGATGGTCAGCAGTGCTGCAATCATGACAATGATTTTCTTCATAACTAATAATAATTATTAACGGCCCCCCCAGCCATCCTCAGGGGATGGGGTCTGGAGGGGTTAATTCTATTCCATCGAGTGTTCCCAGCCGCCACGAGTATCAATGCCAGTGGCATCGGCGAGTTGCTCCAGACGTGCGACTTCGTCTGCGGTCAGCTGAATCTTTGCGGCTTCGGCAGCCTCGACCACATGGCGCTCCTTCGTGGCACCGATGATGGGCAGCGTTCCCTTGGCAATGGGCCTCCCTGCTTAGTGTTGCTGCTAGATTTTATTTCTCTTCGTATTTACGCACCAGTTCGAACTTGAACTGTTCGCCTTTCTGGTTGGTGAACGTGCCGTCGAAGCCGTCGCCCATCTCCACTTCGATGCCATCGAAAGTGCCGGTGTGGTTGCCTTTCGGCGAATACTCCTCGAGGATCCAGTGGTGACCGTATGCGACGGGCATGCCGGTGGCATCTTCACGCATCTTGGCCTCGTAGAACTTGGTGATGAGCGTGAAGTGGGTCTTCGGGCGGTCGTTGTAGAAGTAGTAGCCGCAGTTCTGACCTGGCGTGGTTTCCGGCTTGAAGAGGAGGGTGACGTCGTAGGTGCCAATCTTTCCTACAAACTTCTGATAGTCGGTGTCCTGCGTCTGAGCCAGGACGGTCTGTGTGCTGCAAAGCAGGCACAGCAGGATTGCAATGAGTGTCTGTTTCATAAGCATTTTAAGAAATACAAAGTACAACGAAGTGAAAACTCAGATAAAACTCAAAAACTTATACAATTATTCAGGGTTATAGCCAAAGAGGTTCAGTTCCTTGTCGCTGTTGCGCCAGTCCTTATCGACCTTGACAAAGGTTTCGAGGTAGATGCTCTTGCCGAAGAAACGCTCGAGCGACTTACGGGCCTCGGTCATCACCTTCTTCAGCGCCTTGCCCTGATGTCCGATGATGATGCCTTTCTGCGAGTCGCGCTCGACATAGATGACGGCGTTAATGTGGATGTGCTTCGCGTCTTCCTTGAACGATTCGATGCCCACCTCGACGCTGTAGGGGATTTCCTTGTCGTAGTAGAGCAGAATCTTCTCGCGGATGATTTCGCTGACGAAGAAACGGGCAGGCTTGTCGGTCCACTGATCCTTGTCGAAGTAGGGCGGCGACTCGGGCAGGAGTTCCTTGATGCGCTTCAGCACCGGCTGCACATTGAACTTCGCCAAGGCTGAGATGGGGATAATCTCTGCCTTGGGCAGGGTTTCGTGCCACTGCTCAACGAGGCGGACGATGTCTTTCTCGTTCGACAGGTCAATTTTGTTGATCAGCACGAGCACGGGCACGTCCATCTTTGCCACCTTCTGCAGGAAGTCGTTGTTCTTATCGACTTTCTCCACAGGATCGGTCACGTAGAGCAGCACGTCGGCATCCTGCAAGGCACTCTCGGAGAATGCCAGCATAGACTCCTGCAGCTTGTAGTTGGGTTTGAGCACGCCTGGCGTGTCGCTGAACACAATCTGCGCATCCTCGTCGTTGATGATGCCCATGATGCGGTGGCGTGTGGTCTGTGCCTTGAACGTGGCAATCGAGATGCGTTCGCCGACAAAGAGGTTCATCAGTGTCGATTTACCGACGTTGGGATTGCCGACAATGTTTACAAAACCGGATTTGTGCATAATTTATCATTTGGATTTATCTGAGCGGAACTTCCGAAAGTCGAGTCATTTCACTGAAGTTTCGGAGTGTTTAAGAACCACGAATTGCCCGAATTTCTCGAATTTTCCTTTCTTCATATATTCTAATTCGTGTAATTTTATTTTGAATTATCTCGAATTTTCTCCCTTTTGTATGGGCTTCAAACTATGAGAAATTCTTAAAATTCGCGAAATTCGTGGTTCTCTATGACTTCCGACAGTTGAGTCATTTCATTTTGTTATACCTCCTGATCAGCTCCAACATCGAGGTGTTCCACTCGGCTGTTCCAGGCAGTTGATAGCGGCAGTTTCCCGACGGAGAACTCGTGAAGATCGTTTCGGATTTCTCCGTGAGCGTGACCATTCCGCGCGGAGAAAGCGAGAATGCACCATCACCCTCCACTGCCTGAATGATGACCATCGGATCCCACATCTTCTGTCCTGTGTTACAGTTGCAAGTCAGATACACCTGCTTAATGGGGTGAATGTCTGTCCACGAAATGTCGCTGATAACCCGTTCGGGCAAATATTCAATCTCCTGCCCCACCTCCATTGGCGAGAACATGATATCAACATCTGCCGGCCATAAACTGAAGAAGCTGCGAGCAAAGTCAATGCCCTGGGCAAAATTGAAGTCGGGCTCTACGGACTTGCCAAAGACGCCAGCCATGATGTAGAGGCATTTCACTTTCTGCCTGACCAGTTCCACACCACTCAGCGGCGAGAACTCGTCGCCCGTGGACTTGAGCAAGTCGGACAATGCCGTGACGAAGCCCACGGAGCAGATGCTGACCGAGTGGTCGGGCTGTGCTGCCAGCAGGCGTCGGTAAAGCTTCCAAGCGTCGGGCAACGACGACAAGTCGCTAACCGTGCGTCGGAACATCTGTTGTCCGTCGTCAGTCGTGTAGGTCGGCAAAGCCTTGTAGTTGATCCACACAGGCGGATTGGCGATGCCCTTACGCACCAGTCCGATGGGCACGTCGGCGTGACCGAAATAAGTATTCATCACGTCGGCCAGGGCGGCACAGTCCTCTCCTTCACGGTCAACAATCACGCCCAGCAGCTTGCAGCGTCCCTCATCCACGTAGCGATACAGCATCTCCATTGCAAACAGGTCGTCAGTCGATGAACCTATGTCGGTATCGAAGATGACCAGCGGCACACCCTTGTAGGTGTTCTCCTCATAGTCCGAAAAGGGGTCATCGTCGGAACACGATACCATCAACACGGCACTGCATAGCAACAATATGGCGGCCTGTATGTACAACTTCACTTCTTTCATTAGTTCTATATAAAGACAAAAGCCCACCCCCATCACCTCCCTGGGGAGGGGGCGGGGATGGGCCTCCAACTCTATCTGGAGTATTTATTTACTGAATTTACTTCCGTCGTAGCCCCACTTCATGTACGAGGCGCCCCAGGTGAAGCCGGCTCCGAAGGCGGTGAAGATGAGGTTGTCGCCCTTCTTCAGCTTCGGTTCGTACTCCCAGAGGCAGAGTGGCAGCGTGCCGCCAGACGTATTGGCCATGTGGTCGATGTTGATCATCACCTTCTCCTCAGGCACATTGATGCGGCGTGCCACAGCTGTTTCGATGCGCACGTTGGCCTGATGAGGTACAATCCATGCGATGTCGTCGTTCGTCAGGTTATTGCGCTTGGCAATGATTTCCACGGCATCGGACATGTTGGTGACGGCGTATTTGAACACGGTGCGGCCTTCCTGGTAGAGGTAATGGCGGCGGGCCTCGATGTTCTCGACGGTAGGACGTACTGCCGAGCCGGACACTTCAAGGTGCAGGGGGTCGTAGTGGCTGTCGGTGCGCATGTAGCGGTCGAGCAGTCCGTATTCCTCGGTCGTTCCTTCGAGCAGGACACATCCAGCACCGTCGCCGAAGATCGGGCATGTGGTGCGGTCTTGATAGTTGGTGATGGACGTGAGGAAGTCGCCTCCGCAGACGATGATGCGCTTGTTGCGTCCGCTGCAGATGAAGCCTGCACCCACTTCCATTGCGTAGAGGAAACCTGCGCAGGCTGCCTCCATGTCGAAGCCGAAGGCGTTCTTCAGTCCGAGATTACCGATGACGAGCGAGGCTGTCGAGGGGAAGAGGTAGTCGGGGGTTGTGGTGGCGCAGATGACGCCTTCGATGGTGTCAGGATCGATCTGTGTTTTTTCCAAAAGGTTCTGAACGGCTTTGGTCATCAGGTAGGACGTACCGGCTCCCTGACGTTCCTCGTCCTTCAGGACGTGGCGTGTTTTCACACCGATGCGCTCCATGATCCATTCGTCGGTCGTATCGACGATGCGCGACATTTCGTCGTTGTCGAGGATATACTTCGGAACGTATCCGCCCACACCAGTGATGACGGCATTGATCTTTTCCATAGTTCTTGATTATTGAAAATTGAAAACCGAGAGCCTCCACTACCCCTCCATGGGATGGGTTAGGGGAGGCTTTCTATTTTCAATTACTCATTAGATTGCTGCTTCCTTCTCGATTGCCACCTTACCGCGATAGTAGCCACAGCTGGGGCATACGGTGTGGTAAACATAGAATTCGCCACAGTTGGGGCATACTGCCAATGTGGGAGCAACTGCTACGTCGTGAGTTCTTCTCTTGCGAGTACGAGTCTTTGACTGTCTTCTTTTAGGATGTGCCATTGTTCTATAAGTTTTTTAGTTGTTGAATTGAATATTTTTGAGAGCGTCCCAGCGACTATCGGTTGCGACGTCGTCGGGGTTTGAATCGTCGTCCTGTGCATCCTCTCGACTGCTTCGGGCAGCCTGATGTTCGTCGAAGACCTCCATCATGGCGTTGTCGCACTTGCCAGGTTCGTGAATCCGCCTGAGGGGCATGCTGAGAACTACAAATTCATAAATCGGCAACGAGATGTCGAGCAGACCCTCCGACTGAGGAACGGTCACGACATCGCCGTCGTCTTCGTAGGTGTCGCCCAGCCGCACTGTCAGCTCATCGGTCGTGTCAATCCGCAATTCGACATCGGCCAGACAGCGGTCGCAGGGCACATACACCACACCTTCGGAGTGGATTTGGAACTGAATTCCCGACTGCCCTACCCTTGTACAGGCTACGTGCGCCTTGACATTGCCACGTGTGACGAGCCCGTCAATTTGCTGAAAAGCTGCATTGTCCAACACAAAGTCGTACTGTGAGCCTTCGAGCCGTGCATCGAGCAAATCAATCTGAAATTCGTTCTGCTTCATCTCCGTTCCGTAAAGTGATATTCCACAATACGGCTTGCAAAGGTACGTAAAAAAGTTAAAAGTGAAAAGTGAAATGTAAAAAAACTGCCATTTCCCTGTATTTTTTCGTCCGTCACACGGATTTCGGACGCAGGAAGATGGCACTTTTCACCCTTCACTTTTCACTTTTCACCCTTCACTTTTCACTTTTCACTCATTCCACCACCTTCTGCCAGGTCATGGTGCAGCTGCGCAGGTCGTCCAGCGTGCCGTACATCTTGACCGTGAGTGTATTGTCTTTGTTGGTGAGCAACGAATAGACAAACATCGGCTCATTGGTCGCACCGTAGTAGGTGTGGATGCTTCCTTTCATGATGATGTAGGCTGTCTCCATCGAATACCAGCCTGTGCAAGAGCCGTCTGTATTGAAGACAAGCACCTTGCCCACCTCGATATGGTGAGCATCATCGCCTACGACATTCGTGATTTTCCATTTTCCAACCAGGTTTTCCTTGGTGAAAGGCAAAGTTTCTTCGCCTTCTTCCTTGCTGCAAGAGGTGAGCGAAAGGCTCGTGACAGCCAACATAAGGGCTACCATCCAAATCCAGTTTAGCTTTTTCATCATGTGTGTTGTTGATATGTTTTTGATTGATAGATGAGGGTGCATCGACCGTTATCGGAGAAAGCATCGCAAAGGTACGAATTATTTACCCACAGACAAAGGTTTCTGCGAAAAAAACAAAGCACAAAGTTGGATATTGATCGTTCTACTTGATTGTCTGCATAGCCTCGCGCAGGCTCTGTGGCAAGGCGTGACGGTTGAGGAAGAGGTAGGTGGTATTGAGCGCCATGTAGTCGCGCGACATATACCAGATACCCTTGTAGTAGCCAGAGTCACCCCAGGTGTTCTTCACCATGTAGTAGGGTCGGCCTTGCTCGTCGGTGGCCTTGCCGTAGATGAGCATCACGTGGTCGTAGGTGAACCGCCAGTCGTCCCACTGTTCCTGCCGCAACTGCTGCGAGGGCTTGACGCCGTCGGGTAGCTCGGCCAGTCCTGTGAAGGTGAAATCGCCCGTGCAGTCGCCGCCCCAGGCCACGGTGTAACCAGCATCGAGGGCGTGGTCGAGGGCGTCCATCAGTTCGTTGACGGGGATGTTGTAGCTGGGCTTGAGCCGCCATTTGTAGGGAGCCTCGATGACGAACCACTGATTAAACGGATGATGCGTATAACTGGTCAGGCTCACGTAGTCGTCGAGGTTCAGGCCCAGTCGCTCGACGAACGAACGAGGGGTGTAAGTCTTTCCTTCATACACGAACGACTCGGGACAGCGACCCACATATTTGTCGATGACCGCCTGCACGCTGTCCTGCCAGTGGGGCTTAGGGGCGCTGGACACGGCTGGATTAGAGGCCGTGGCGGGGATGATGCTCCGCACGGTGCGTTCCAGTTCCGGAAAGAATACGGTGAAGTTGGCCAGCGTGTCGCCCGTCAGCGAGCCTGGTGCCGGCATGGCGTCCTCAGGGCAGATGCCGTGGCGACGGATGATGTCAACAACGTCGTCGCACGAGCCGCCCTCCGATATCTGACTGTAGCCGTGCATGCGGACATAGTGCGTGGCGTTGTCCATGTAGTCCTTATTCACGACGAACATCTCGCATAGGTCGTAGGTCTGGCCCGTCTGCCGCAGTATCTCGCTCTCTAAGTAGCCCAGGGTGCCGAAGGCCCAGCAGGTGCCGCTGCGCCACTGGTTCTTCACGCTGGTGATGGGCAGTTCCTTCACGGTGGTGAAGGTCTTCCACTCCTGTGAGGCTTTCGCCCTGCGCTGCAGGCTCTCTTGTGCCTGTGCGGGGGTATGTCCTACTGTGAGTGCTGCTACGGTCAGCATCAGGGCGAGGGCTTTGGTCTTGACAAAGATGAGTTGTTTCATGATGTTGATAGCTTTATTTATAAAACTGCTCTGCTTGACTTGTAGATAAGTGGAGTTAGAAGGAGATAGATGGAGATTGAAGACTACCAGCGTGCACCCGAGACGATGCCGCATTTCTGCGTCACGCAGATGTCGCTGGTCTGCTTCACACTCCTCGCTTCACGTTCACCACTTCAAGTTGCAAAGTTACAATTTATTTTCCATTTAATGGCATGATTTGTAGCACTTAATATAATTTTATGAGTTCGAGGTCGGCCATTCATACTCAGATGCTGGGCTTTGTGAAGTCGGCTGTTGCTTACAAAAAAGACAGCCGGTGTGCGGAAAAAGTTCAAAATATCATTGGAATTTTCAAGAATATCAATGGAATTTGTAGAAATATCAGTGGAATTTGTAAGAATATCATTGAGATTTTGACTTTCATCGGCACACTGGCTGGGTTTTCGGAGCGCTGTCGCTGGGTTCGGGACGAACAACAACTGAGCTTGGGGCGAACACCTGTCAAGTCTGGAGTGCCAAACATGGGGAAATCGTGTGGGTTTCAGCAATTTTTAGACTAAATCATCGTGTTTGTCAGAAAATTGTCGTATTTTTGCAGGTTGAAGCATCAAATTTCAAGAAAATGAAACGTATGATAAAATTTGTTGCGGTCGGCCTCATCGCCATGGGCTGCAACCTCGTAAATGCGCAGGAACCTGTGAATATCCAAAAGCAAAACCCGAAGATTGAAAACCGCACGATGTCGGCCGAAGTGCTGTGGGGCATGGGACGCATCGGCGGCCATGCGGCGTCGCCCGACGGCAGCATGGTGGCCTACAACGTGGCCTACTACAGCGTGAAGGAGAACCGGAGCCACCACGTGCTCTACGTGATGAACAGCGACGGAACGGGACAGAAGAAGCTGACGACGACCGCCAAGAGCGAGACGGACGCGGCTTGGATCGACGGCGGACAGCGCCTGGCCTACCTCTGCGGCGGAGAAATATGGACGGTGAAGCCCGACGGCAGCGAACGCCGACAGCTGACCAACACCGGCGGCGAAATCGAGGGCTTCAAGTTCGCGCCCAACGAGCGGCACGTGCTGCTGCTCAAGAGCCTGCCCTATCACGGCAGCATCAAGGAGAACCCGAGCGACCTGCCGAAGGCGACGGGGCGGCTCGTCACCGACATGAACTACCGCCACTGGGACCACTATGTGGAGTCGATCGTGCATCCGTTCGTGGCCACTGTGTCAATGGTCAATGGTCAATGTTCGATCGAAAACGACGCCCGCGACATCCTGGAGGGCGAGCCATACGAATGCCCTACGGCTCCGTTCGGCGGCATCGAGCAACTCGACTGGAGCCGCGACTCGAAGCAGGTGGCCTATACCTGCCGTAAGAAGGAGGGCGTGGAGTATGCCATCTCGACCGACACCGACATCTACCTATATGATATACACACGCGCGCGACGCGCAACCTCTGCAAGAGCGGCATCGCGCTGCCCAAGAGCGACCCGACGAAGACGATGGCGCAGCAGCCCATCAACAGTGCGGAGCTGAAGGGTGAGATGGTGGGCTACGACACCAACCCGCATTTCTCGCCCGACGGCCGCTATCTGGCCTGGCTGTCGATGGAGCGCGACGGATATGAGAGCGACCGCAACCGCCTGTGTGTCTATGACTTGACGAGCGGCGAGAAGCGGTTTGTCTCCGAGCAGTTCGACTCGAACGTCGATGACTACTGCTGGACGCCCGACTCGAAATCGCTCTACTTCATCGGTGTGTGGCACGCCACCGAAAACCTGTACCGCACCAACCTGAAGGGCGAGGTGCAGCGTCTGACAGAGTACACTGCCGATTTTGGCTCGCTGCAGATGCTGGGCAAGAAGCAACTGCTGATGGAGCGCCACGACTATTTCCACCCTGCCGACCTCTATGTCGTCACCCCTGGAAAGGACGTGAAGGGCACAAAGATTCAGCAAATCACCGAGGAGAACCGCCACATCCTCGACGGATTGGACAAGGGCAGCGTGGAGCAGCGCTGGGTGAAGACTACCGACGGCGGACAGATGCTCTACTGGGTAGTCCTGCCCCCCAACTTCGACCCCGCGAAGAAGTACCCCACCCTGCTCTTCTGCGAAGGGGGACCGCAAAGCCCCGTCTCGCAGTTCTGGTCCTACCGCTGGAACTTCTTCATCATGGCGTCGCAGGGCTACGTCGTCATCGCCCCCAACCGCCACGGACTGCCTGGCTTCGGCTCGGCATGGTGTGAGCAGATCAGCGGCGACTGGACCGGACAGTGCATGAGCGACTACCTCACCGCCATCGACGATGCCTGCGACCAGCTGCCGTATGTCGATCGCGACCGCCTCGGCGCCGTGGGAGCCTCGTTCGGCGGATTCAGCGTCTATTACCTGGCCGGACACCATGAGAAACGCTTCAAATGCTTCATCGCACACGACGGCGCGTTCAACCTCGAATCGATGTACACCGACACCGAGGAAGTGTGGTTCTCGAACTGGGAATACGACGATGCCTACTGGAACAAAGACCAGACGGCTCGTGCCCGCAAGACCTACGACAACTCGCCCCACCGCTTCGTCGATCAGTGGGACACGCCCATCCTCTGCATCCACGGCGAACTGGACTACCGCATCAACGCCAACCAGGGCATGGGTGCCTTCAATGCAGCCCGTCTGCGTGGCATCCCCGCCCAGCTCCTCATCTTCCCCGACGAGAACCACTGGGTGCTCAAGCCTCAGAACGGCGTCCTCTGGCAGCGCACCTACTTCGAGTGGCTGGACCGCTGGCTGAAGAAGTGAAAGAAAAGAACTGGTAAAAATTGACTACGAGAGAATATGACAACTATTGCACTGAACAATCTGTGGAACTATATCCAAGGACTGTCGCTTTCGGCCCGCAACGAGGAATGGTTGGCACAGCGCCTGCAAGAGTCTTCGGCCCAAAAGAAGGCTCGCAAGAAGGACGACAGCTGCATGTCGCGCGAAGAGTTCTTCAACATGCTCGATGAATCTGAGCGCGAGATTGAGCGAGGGGAAGGTATAAGCTTCTCCAACCGCGAGGATATGAACGCCTGGCTCGAATCTTTGTGACAATATGTACAAGATCACCTTTTCTCCCAAGGCAAAGAAAGACATTGCCAAACTGAGGCGAAGTGAACCTACTGCGCACAGAAAGGTCGTGCAACTGCTGAACGAATTGATAGAGCATCCCACCACCGGCACTGGCAAGCCCGAACCCCTGAAGGGTGACCCCAAGAACCGCTGGAGCCGTCGCATCACACACAAGCACCGCCTCATCTACCGAATCTTCGACACAGAAATATACATTGATGTACTCTCAGCCTACGGGCATTATGAAGATAAATAAGAAAAATCGTTAATGAATTCAAAAGAAACTATGTCAGAAAAAATCCAGACACTGAGGGACTCGGCGGCCATGCGCTGGACAGCCCTCCTGCTGCTCGCACTCGCAATGTTCTGCAGCTACATCTTCATGGACATCCTTTCGCCCATCCAGGACCTGATGAAGGAGACACGCGGATGGGATGCTACCGCCTTCGGCACGATGCAAGGCGCCGAGACGTTCCTCAACGTGTTCGTCTTCTTCCTCATCTTCGCAGGCATCATCCTCGACAAGATGGGCGTGCGCTTCACAGCCCTGCTCTCGGGCGCCGTCATGCTCGTGGGAGCCATCATCAAGTGGTATGCCGTGACCGAAGCCTTCAAGGGTAGCGCACTCGACACTTGGTTCACGGAGAACCTAAACTACATCCCTGGCTTCGACGAACTGGGTGTGTCGCCCTTCTACGAAGGGATGCCTTCAAGTGCCAAAGTCGCAGCCGTGGGCTTCATGATCTTCGGTTGCGGTGTCGAAATGGCAGGCATCACCGTCAGCCGCGGTATCGTAAAGTGGTTTAAGGGCCGCGAAATGGCACTCGCCATGGGTTCGGAGATGGCACTGGCACGCCTCGGTGTGGCCACCTGCATGATCTTTTCCCCCTTCTTCGCCAAGCTCGGCGGCGAGGTCAGCGTGAGCCGTTCGGTAGCCTTTGGCGTCGTATTGCTGATGATTGCCCTCATCATGTTCATTGTCTATTTCTTCATGGACAAGAAACTCGATGCCCAGACCGGCGAGGCAGAGGAGAAGGACGACCCGTTCAAGATCAGCGACCTCGGTCAGATACTCACCTCCAGCGGCTTCTGGCTCGTTGCCCTGCTCTGTGTGCTCTACTACTCGGCCATCTTCCCCTTCCAGAAGTACGCCGTCAACATGCTGCAGTGCAACCTCACGCTCACACCGCCCGCCGAGGATTCCTTCTGGGCCAGCTCGAGTGTGACCATCGTGCAGTATGTCATCATGCTCGTGGTGGCCGCAGCCGGATTTGCCAGCAACTTCCAAAAGAAGAAAGCCTCGCAGATGCTCCTGCTCTGCGTGTCGGTCCTCGCACTCGTGGTCTATTGCTACATGGGCTATATGCGTCAGTCGGCCGAAAGCATCTTCGCCGTGTTCCCACTGCTCGCCGTGCTCATCACCCCGATTCTCGGCTCGTATGTCGACCACAAGGGTAAGGCAGCCTCGATGCTCGTGCTCGGCAGCCTACTGCTCATCGCCTGCCACCTCACCTTCGCCTTCGTGCTGCCTGCCGTGAAGGGCAACGGCGTGCTCGACGTCATCATTGCCTACCTCACTATTCTCGTGCTCGGAGCCTCATTCTCGCTCGTGCCCGCCTCGCTCTGGCCCAGTGTGCCGAAGCTTGTCGATGCGAAGATTATAGGCTCGGCCTACGCCCTCATCTTCTGGATTCAGAACATCGGCCTGTGGCTCTTCCCGCTGCTCATCGGCAAGGTGCTCGACCAGACCAACCCTGGCGTCGAAGACCCCACGCAACGCGACTACACGGCTCCGCTCGTCATGCTCGCCAGCCTCGGCGTCGCTGCCCTCATCCTCGGCCTCATCCTTAAAGTGGTCGATAAGAAGAAGGGCATCGGACTCGAAGAACCGAACATTAAGGAATAAGGTCTATAGCAACGAAGTACACGGAATGCACACATGGGGGCTATGTCAACGGAATTGGCAAAGCCCCCATTCTTTATTTTATGTCTTTCATAAGACACGACGAACGATGCGAATCCGTCTGCCAAAAAACAATCCTCCGCAGACGGGGGTGGGCTGCGGAGGACTCGGAAAATAATTGAGGTAAAGAATGGGGTCAGGGCTGAGGGGCAGGGGTGTCGGAGGATGGGGTGCCTGGGGCAGGGGTGTCGGATGGCGATTTCTGCTGCAACTTCATCTCGACGAAGAACGAGGCGAGGAAGCCGAGTCCGCAACCGGCGGCAAGGATAAGCCAGAAGTAGATGTCGTCCTTAACATCGAGGCCGGCGAGCGCATTGATGGCTGCACCGAGACCCAGGCCGAGGAGCACGCACCCCCAACGCAGGGCGACATACTGGTTGCTGCGGGGCGTCTGCTGTTCGATGAGCAGTTTGGCTGTTTCCGCATCGGTGTGGTTGTTGATGATGGCCTCGCGGAGTTTGCGCTCGTTGTCGTTCTTCTTGATGGATTGAGAAACGCGCATGACGATGGCTACGATGGGAATGGAGAGAGTGAGGATGATGCCTACAAGGCCTTCTAATCTAATTGCTTCAAACATAATTGTGAGTTTTTGAGTTTTTAAGTTTTTGAGTTCTTTGTGTAAATTCGTATAATTCGTGGTTGAAGCCGGTCTTCACTGGTAAGACCGACGTCGCGGTGTTTTATTACAGTGTTTCGGTCGAAAAGTTGCGGACGACGTGCTGCAGACCGTAGATGAGGGACACGAGGGGGAAGAGGAGGCAAAGGGCATAGACCGACGTGCCGAAGAGGGGAAACACGTATGTAATAAACAGGTATGCGCACACGAAGACGGCGAGGGGCACGCCGAAGGAGAATGCCACTACCCTCGCCCATCGACGCATACGGCGGCGACGCACCGTTCGGCGCAGGTCGGTGAGCGTGGCGCGGTTGAGTTCGGCAATGAGGTGCTGGCGGTCGAGCGTCGCAGCGATCAGGTTGTCAAGATTCGTTTCGTTCATGTTGCATCAGGGATTTAAGTCGTTCACGGATGCGGTGCAGACGCACCAGGACGTTGCTTTGTGTGAGTCCCATGTGGCGGGCAATGGCATCGGTCTTCTGCTGTTGGTAATAGTGGAGTTCGAGCAGCTGACGGTCGGTCTCCGGCAGTTGGGCGATGGCCTGCTCCATGCGCTGCAGTTGCTGCTCACGTTCGGGCGAATAGCCGTCGAGGGACGGTGAGTCCGTCTCGTGCAGATCGTCGAGCGATGACGTTCGCCGTCGGCGTTCCTTGTCCAGCAGGTTGAGGGCCACGTGCATGGCGATGGTCAGGAGCCACGGCCCGAAACGTTCACCGTGCCACGTGTCGAGGCGGTCGTAGGCACGGATGAAGGTCTGCTGGGTGACCTCAGCAGCCAGTTCGTCGCTGTGCACCACGCCCATTGCCTTGCTGAACACCATGCCGCTGTAGCGCTGCATGAGCTGGGCAAAGGGGCGGGTGTCGCCGCTGCGGAGTATCTGACTGACGAGTTCTTTGTCTTCCATTATCTGGGGTTGCGTTTCATCTTCAAGACAGACGAGGCGCAAGATTATTACACGATGGGTGCACTTTTTTCGCCGACAAAGTTAGGAAATGTTTGGGGGGTGAGAAAGAAAACGGCAGACGAAATGTCAGCTTTTTTTGCAGGAAACCGCCTTGACGCTTTGACAACTGACAAATAATGTGTAACTTTGCCCGATGTTTTCCCTTCGAAGCACCTAAAAGACAACTATTCCAATACTAATTTTATCAATTCAAAAAACAACGAAACAAAATGTTTGAAGGACAACCCAAAGGGCTCTTTGCCCTGGCTCTTGCCAACACAGGCGAACGCTTCGGCTACTACACGATGATAGCCGTCTTCGCGCTGTTCCTGCGTGCCAACTTCGGCCTCGACGCCGGATGGGCAGGCGAAATCTACAGTGACTTTCTCATGCTCGTCTATTTCCTGCCCATCGTGGGCGGATGGATGGCCGACAAGTTCGGCTTCGGACGCATGGTCACCATCGGCATCCTCATCATGTTCCTGGGCTACCTGCTGCTCAGCGTGCCTCTCGGCGGCGACGTCGTCGGACTCGTGGCCATGCTGGCCGCCCTGCTGCTCATCGCACTGGGAACGGGTCTGTTCAAGGGCAACCTGCAAGTGATGGTCGGCAACCTATACGAAGACGCCCAGTATGCCGCCAAGCGCGACGCAGGCTTCTCGCTCTTCTACATGGCCATCAACATCGGCGCCCTCTTCGCACCGACCGCCGCCATCAAGATCATGGAATGGGCACAGACCAGCCTCGGCGTGAGCGTCGAGGACTCCTACCACTTCGCCTTTGCCGTGGCCTGCGCCTCGCTCGTGCTCTCCATCGCCATCTACTACGCATTCCGCAAGACATTCCGCCACACCGAAGGCAACAAGAAAGACGCCGCAAAGGCTGGTGAAGCTGCACCCGTGGAGGAACTGCCGAAGGAGGAAACAAAGCAGCGCATCGTGGCCCTCTGCCTCGTCTATGCCGTCGTCATCTTCTTCTGGATGGCCTTCCACCAGAACGGACTTTCGCTCACCTACTTCGCCGACGAATTCACCGCCAAGAAGTCGGAAGGCATCGAAAGCATGGCCTTCGACGTGTGGAACCTCGTCGCCATCATCTTCATCGTCTATGCCCTCTTCGCCGTCTTCCAAAGCAAGACAACGAAGGCCAAAGGCATCGCCGCAGCCGTCATCGTACTGGCCTGCGCCTTCCTCGGCTGGAGATACACGCAGGTGAACGGCAGCATCGACGTCAGCGCACCGATTTTCCAACAGTTCAACCCCTTCTACGTAGTGGCCCTGACACCCGTCTCGATGGCCATCTTCGGAAGCCTGGCAGCCAAGGGCAAGGAGCCCAGCGCGCCGCGTAAGATCGCCTACGGCATGCTCGTCGCAGCCGTCGCCTTCTGCCTCATGCTCTTCGCGTCGCAGGGCCTCGCCACGCCCAACGAACAGGCAGCCCTGGCCAAAGCCGGCACCACAGGCACACTGGTCAGCCCGCAATGGCTCATCTACACCTATCTGATCCTGACGTTCGGCGAACTGCTCCTCTCGCCGATGGGCATCTCGTTCGTCTCGAAGGTAGCACCACCCAAGTACAAGGGCCTCATGATGGGCGGCTGGTTCGTAGCCACAGCCATCGGCAACAAGCTCGTCGCCGTCAGCGGCTACCTGTGGGGCGACCTGCCGCTGTGGGTGGTTTGGACCGTATTCATCGTCCTCTGCCTGCTCAGCGCCGCCTTCATGTTCGCCATGATGAAGCGTCTGGAGAAGGTAGCCTAAGACCTCGGCAGCCTCAGCTGCACCTCCCTTTCATGCACGCTGCGACCGCGTCGCAGCCAGACAGGAGCAAAAGACAAAGAGCCTCTGGCATTGCTGCCAGGGGCTCTCTGCTTTTCTGAGGATGCCTATTTCGGATGGACCAAAAAGATGCGTGCAAATCAAGGAGGCGAAGTGTTAACAAAACAAGGATTTTAACAATTCAACGCCCTGTTTTTTGGGGAGAATTTTGCGCGAAATAGAGGAGAAGCGGGAGATTTTTTCACCTTCGTGGCAGCTGAAAACAGCGAAAAACACAGCATAACAACGAAATATTTAACAACTAAAACCACGGAAAACGCTGAAAACGACGAAAATCGCAAAATTTTTCAACCCGAAGCCACGAATGCCTGAGTATGTTCGGCTGTAGGGGCGGGTTCCCATGCCCCCCCGATCTGGCGAAGCCTGAAAAAACACGGACTTCGGATAGCGCGCTGCTGCCACAGGCATGAACGTCCCCCATCCAAACAAGCATCGTCGTTTGTCCGCCGTCTGAGCACTACCTTGTCCGCCGTCTGACGGCCGGCAGAGCGCCGTCTGAGCACTACCTTGTCCGCCGTCTGACGGTCGGTAGAGCGCCGTCTGAGCCACAGTCTGTCCGCCGTCTGAGCACTACTTTGTCCGCCGTCTGACGGCCGGCAGAGCGCCGTCTGAGCCTCACTTTGTCCGCCGATTGCCGACAGTCAGAGCGCCGTTTGGCAATCAATGGTCAGCCTTGCCGACCAATCACCGCCACGCTCCCTGCAGCGGAAAGCCCTCATTCTTGCGATTTTTCAGCCCAATAGTGCGTTCGATGAATTTCGCGCGATTCTCAGCCACTTTTCACCAATCACCATAGTTGTCAAAACTACAACTAACTTTGCGCGAAACCTTAAATATGTTAACTCAACTTTCGCAAGCCGTTTTTTGTACCATGAATTGCATGAATAACCTAAATCATATTACTCAACTTTCGGAAGTTATGATTCCTTGTATATCTTTTTTTATACCATGAATTGCATGAATACCATGAACCAGAGTCCCTTTATGGATACTCTGAATTCATGTCTTCAACCATGAATGGTGGCAACCATGAATGGTGGATGCTCCGCATCTATATCTCTCCAGCAGACAATAAAGCCGCAAGGCTTCACCATTCATGGTTGCCTTCCTCGCTTCGCAAACCATAATTCATAATATTCATGCAATTCATGGTATAAAAAAACTTCCGAAAGTTGAGTTATATTATTGGTGGCCGGTAAAAATAAGCAAGAGATTGCTGCATTTCCCATTGTCATAGGCATTGGGTAGTATTTCGGTATTAGGGGGCTTGGAAAGTCCCGAAGGGACGACAGACTACAGGCAGGGGTGAAGCAAAGCGCAACCCCTGCGTGGTGTCAAGTAGGTAATGTAGCCCCGAAGGGGCGACAGATAAAAGACAAAAACATTCAATATCAAGCTATTCATCTTGCCTGTCGCCCCTTCGGGGCTTCGTTGTCTTTTCCATTCTTTTGCAGGGGTTTCACTTCGCTTCACCCCTGCCTGTGTTCTGTCGTCCCTTTGGGACTGTATTTTTTACCGGACACCGATAAAATAAATATCACTCAAGTCTCGCAAGAAGTTTTTTTATACCATGAATTTTTTCTAATTATTTCTAATTTTGCCTGCGGCCCCCCCCAGCTTCCAAAAACTTGATTCTTAGGCAACCATGAATTTGTGATGCTCCGCATCTATTCCTTTTCCGCAGCAATAAAGCCGTGAGGCTTCCTAATTCATGGTCGCAAAAAAACGGAAATTCATTGATAGGAATTAGAACTCATTAGAACTAATTCATGGTATAAATACAGATATACAAGGCGTCATCATTTCCGAAGGTTGAGTAAATATCATTTTTATCTTATTCCTGTATTTGCAACTCTACATTCAGCAGTGGTCTTTGTCCCACGCAGAGATGCAGAAAGTGCGGGCTCATGGAGGGCGCTGAATAGGATAGTCTTGAACAAAAAGGAGCGTCATTTCACCAAAATGCGGTTTCGTGACCCCCAAAAAACAAGAAATGAAAGGGGAAAATCCTAGAATCAAAAAAATTCTGGCAAAAACGAATTGCCAGAATTGCGCACAAAAAGGGTTGAAATGTTAAAATTAAGCAGCTGATTAACTATGTTAACGTGTGTTAACAACTAAGACCATTTTTATTTGGGTCCCCCAAAAGATTCATAGGTACCATCGTCGAAGAAAATGCGGATTTCGGTAATCTGATGAGGACGACGAGGCTGGGGCTGCACCTGGGCGATGGTTTCACGAACCACTTCGGTCAGGGCAGAACTACCTGCCCCCTTGGTTCCCTTAGCCAGATCAGCAGACAGAAGCGCATCGAGACCACCGAACAAATCGGGTGAAGCGGCTGTGGCAGCACGACTGCTGCGTGCCGACGAAACCGGAGCGGCACTCTCGGCAGATGCAGGGCGCGCGCCAGGCACAAGTTCCTCCTTATTATTAATAGTAGCAGGAGGCAGCTCAGGCAGGATTTCCTCCTCGCCATCCTCAAGCTCCAACTCACGATACATTTCGCCTTCACCCTGATAGACCCACAGGGGATTCAAATCGGGGAAGCCCTTAATGATGCTCCTGAAGATGGTGAGGGTGGGGTTGCTTCGCCCGCTCGTGATGTGCGAGAGGGTGGCAGCCGATATGCCGGTGATGTTGCAAAACTGGACATTGCTCAGTCCCTTTGCGCGGATAACCTCCAAGATACGTTCCGAATCAGTCATAGCAAACTGTGATCTAAATGTTAAATTTGTTTTAGCATTTGAAAAGGTGCCGAGGACGAGTAGCGCATGAGGGCCACCCCCTTGTCGGTGAACGTCAGTTTACACCTTTTTGAATGACTTTACAAAGGTAAGGAAATTTCGTGAACTGACAAAATTTTGTAAATTAAATTTTTGAAATCGAAACACAAAAATAAAAATATATGTAATTTACAGCCTAAAACCACCACCGTTTAGCTTTGTGAACGATGCACCCCGCTGACCAGAAAAAGGCGATAAAACAAATTCATTCTAAAGATGAAATAAAAAATCTATTTAACTGACTATAAATGTATTATATAGACTAAAATATACAAAACTCAGGAGCTATGAGCACGAATCAGCCCTACAACCACCCCGAAACCTCAATAAACGCAGCATAAAACCGCATTATATAGCAGGACTACAGCCACTTATCAACATTATAACCGCTTTGCATAAACATACATTTCATCTTCTAAACTTTACATTGGTTAAGATTGTAAAATCATAAAATTGAATTTTAGAAATGTAAAGCAGCGCACTCGATTAACAAAAGTCAAACACTCGTTAAGAAATGTTTGTAATTTACAAGCTTAAATATAGTATTTGAAATGTTAACAATTCTTTTCTGCCATTTTTTTAGAGGCGCTACAGCCCGATTTTCGCGATTTTGACGCAGATTCGCACTTCCGTGCAATGATCGGCATTCAGACGATTCTCAGAGCCCAAAATAAGGGATAAAACTTTGATTTACACGGAATAAGCCCCTAAAAATCCTGTATCTGAATATTGTTCAGAAAAACGCTACTACTTCCGAAATCGGAGTATAAATACAGGCAAATAAGACTATTTTGCCACACATCCGAACTGCTCTTTTGGGTCATCTGAGCACTAAAACGCAGAATTTTACATTTCTGTTTGAGTTTTTGGAGCTAAAAAATCCAGCTCGCTTGCAGCCTCAAAAAATGTCAGAGGGGATGATTGAACGACGAGTTGCGGAGGAGAAAATTCACCTCTGCAGATGTGGACTCAAATGACGACTTCTGCATCTACCCCATCCCCAGATGCCAGAAACTTCACGGGCTACTGGGAGCGCGACGTCCCCGTCCGCAATGGATGCGGGCGACGATGCCAACTCCATTTATTGTTTCCCCCCAAAAAATAAACACTGCGCTGGAAATCCATTCGCAGCGCAGTGTTGATGCTGTGTGGCAGAACTGGGGCTCTCCCCTATCAGTGCAGGATGAAATAGAGGAGTTCGCGCATGATGTCGGCATCCGTGGAGTTTCCCTTGCCAATGCCTTTCAGCTTGGCATCCGTCTCGCGGAGCTTGCCGATGATGAGCATCGTCTTCATGGCATTGAAGTTTCGCATAGCCGTCTGATAGTCGCGCAGTTGCCATGTACTCTTCAGGTCGAGCTGCTGCATGAGCCCCTGCTCTGTCTTCTGTGGGGCATAGTGAGCCTGCATCACGCCTGCGAAGAAATTGAAGAGGAGCGATACGGTCATGACCGGCGGATTTTCCTTTGGATTACTGTTAAAGAAGTCCAATATCTGATTGGCTTTCAGAACATTGCGTTCGATGACGGCGGTACGGAACTCCCAGGGGTTAAACTCTTTGCTGATGCCGATGTTCTTCTCGATCAGTTCGGGTGTGATTCGCTTGAGTCCTGGTGGCAAACAAATGCAGAGTTTGTCGAGCTCGCCAGCCATGCGGTTCAGGTCGCTGCCGATGCTTTCGACCATCATCATTTTTGCCCGATCGTCGATGGCGACTTGCTTGCGGCGCAGATAGTCGTCGATGAAGCTGGGGAGCATCCCCTCTTTGAGTCGCTTGCTCTCGTACACCACCCCCACCTGATCAATCATTTTGACGACTTTCTTGCGTTGGTCAACCGTGCCGTTTTTGTAACATATTACCAGTATTGTGGTCTGTAAAGGGTTCTCTACATAATACTGAAGGTCGTCAAATTTTGACAAATTTTGAGCTTCTTTAACAATTAAAACTTGATATTTTGACATCATCGGGTAGCGCTTCGCAGAATTTACGATGTCGGCAACGTTCGTTTCGCGCGTACAGTAGATGGTCATGAGGTTAAAACCCTTTTCCTCTTCGGTGAGGATGTTGTCGGCGATGTATTCGGAGATCTTGTCGATGTAGTACGACTCCTCCCCCATCAGCAAGTAGATGGGTGCATACTGTTGCTGACGGATGGCCATGATGATGTCGCGATGGCTGATGGACACTCCGCCCGATGTTTTCTTTGCCATATCAAGAAAATGTGCTAAATTTGCTGCAAATATAACAAAAATAGGTGAAAGAAGCGCTGCCTGACGGTGCAAAAATCGTGACGGATGTCGGTTTTTGTGGGCATGCGCTGGCTTTCTAAACCGGAGCGATGGATTTACCAAGACTGAACTTGCCCCCTTGTCAGTTGCGGATAGAGCAGCAGGAAGGCATGACGAAGGTGTTCGATGTGTTGCGCCAACGCTATGTCGCGCTGACACCGGAGGAGTGGGTGCGTCAGCATTTCGTGCATTTCCTGATCAACGAACGTGGCTACTCACAGGGGTTGATGGGCAACGAAATTGAGCTGACGCTGAACGGCATGTCGCGCCGCTGCGACACGGTGGTGTACGACCGGCAGCTACGTCCTCGGATGATTGTCGAGTACAAACGGACCAACGTCAGCCTGACGCAGAAGGTGTTCGACCAAATCAGCCGCTACAACAGGGTGATGCGGGTCGATTGGCTCGTCGTGAGCAACGGCCTCGAGCACTACTGCTGCTGCATGGACTATGAACAGCAAACGTATGCGTTCGTTCGGGAAATCCCGACATTTGAGGAGGTGGTGGGGGAAAAGCCTGAAGATGCGTCCACCAACAAATGTGAGAAATTGCCATGATAAACGTTTTTCAGAAATATTCACGGCGGTTGTCCGCTGTCGTCGCTTTGCTCTGGCTGACCCTTCACGCCGTGGCACAAACGCTGACCATTCGGCCTTTGCCAACCCAACAACAACTGCCCATGAGCAGTGTACACACCATCATGCAGGATTCTGAGGGCTACATGTGGTATGCCACCGAAGGCGGAGGTTTGTGCCGCGACAACGGCTACCAGATCGATGTGTTCCGCCCGCAAGACAGCAACAGACTACAGGAGGCGTGCAAGGTGCATTGCCTGTGCGAAACATCCGAGGGCAACATTGTGTTCGGCACGTCCGACGGCCTATTCATGATTGACAAAAAGGACTATGCCGTTCGTCGTCTGACGCTTTCCCCTGCCTGTGACCAAATCGACGCTCTTTTCAGCGATAGCCAGGGCGATGTCTGGGTTGGCACGAAAGGCATAATTTACCGTCTGGACCGTGAGGGCAAGCAACAGGCAAAGTTTCCTTCCAAAGTCAATGGCAGCGAAGTCTCGGTAGCAGGTTTTCTTGAAGACAGCCAAAGTACGCTTTATGTCACGCAATGGGGCGATGGCGGCATTCTAAGGATGCGACGTGGCGAGAAGGATTTTACGGCCATGCAATGGCCGCTGTCGTGCGTGCCGCTGTTCATGGTGGAAGACGTTGAAAACCATTGTTTTTGGTTGGCGACAAGCGGCGAAGGTGTTGTCAAAATGGAGGTGAAAGGCGATGTGTGCCATGTGACACGGCAATCTGCAACCCTGGGCAGTTATGCTCGCAATCATGCGCTGTACATGCTGCGTGACCACACATACGGTCTACTTTGGGTCACAACGCTCGACAACCTCTATTCCTACCGCATCGGCACAGACGGCATGCTGCACGAATTTCATCTTGACGGCATCCTGCCCGACGGGCACAAGATTCTCGACCAGATGTGTGAAAGCCGTGACGGAAACATCTACGTCGCAGGCTACACACCACACACATTCCTTATCACTCCTGCACAGAGCGACATCCGTCGACTTGAGGTGGGGTCCATGCGCCAGCTTACGGGGTTTCCTGTATTGGCCGACCGCGCTGTCTATGACGGCACTCGCTACGTCTGGCTTTGGCAGGGACGGCAAGGATTAATGCTCTACGACCAAGAGACGGAAACACTCACCGCCGCACCGAAAAAGTTTGACAAGACGTTGCAGACGAGCCCTTCACAGGGTGGCATCTGGGTGTCCGACGGACGAAGTGTGCTGCGACTGTGGCAAGAGTCGGGACAGATACGGCAGAAATTCATCGCAACCACCCCCGACAGCCAGGCGGTACGACTTCTTCACGAATCGCAGACGCAGGCTCTTTACTTTGCCACTCAGCGACATCTTTTCAGGCTGCCCCTCATCGGACAGAACATCAGCGAGGTAGCCGAACTGCCCACCATACCCACCGACATCGCTTCCGACCACGACGGAAACCTCTACGTCACTCTCGGCACCGAAGGCCTGTACTGCATCACGCCGAAAAGAAACGTGCAGCCGATTGAAGTGCCTGCAGAGCAATACCTTTCTGTCAGTACCGCCGACGATGGCACCGTCTGGAACTCTACGTTTGAAGGAAACGTCTATTGCTACACGCCTGCCCGTCGGCAGGTGGAGCATGTGGCCCTGCTGAGCAGTCCCGACGGAGCAGCCATCCGCACCATCCGCACCGACGGACTGGGGCACGTGTGGACACTGAGCGACCAACGTGTTGTCGAATATGCCCCGCAGAGCCATGCCTTCCGCATCATTCGCACGAATGACACCTCCGACGGTGCCAGTTATTTCAATACGCTCGAGCCTCTCTCCCCCACCCGGTTCTGCATCGCGGCAGCCGGAGCACTGCTCGAGGTGGAGTCATCCAGAGCCTTGAACGGAAAAGGAACTGCCGAGGTGCGTCCTCGACTGTCATCCTATCTTATTGGCGGACAGCGGCATCTTGTCGGCAAGGACATGACAATCCTTCATCTTGACCCCGACGAAGACAACCTTACCCTGCATCTGACCACACTGGCTTCGGCAACGTATTCGCAGGACGTTCGCTTCGCCTACCGTCTCGACGGCGACGATAGCGACTGGCTCTACCTGCCCGACGGAACGAACACTGTCATCCTGAGCCGTCTTTCTCAAGGCAAACATCGTCTTGAGGTCATCGCCACCGACCGCTATGGTTGCTGGAGCCTGCCGGTCGAAGTGGCTGTCATTGTCCGCGCTGCACATTGGTACCAGACTTGGTGGGCCTACCTATTATATATTATTGCTGTCCGCTAAAACTCAAATGAGCAAAAAATTATCTTCCGCAATGCCCTTAAACAGGCATTGCGTTTTTATTTTCAGAAAAGTAAGCCCCC
>Ga0310691_10000122_pt1 | contig 151956 bp, 114 predicted proteins | sample 176DNAGHGlowgp2_FD_203887 | JGI IMG/M metagenome (GOLD analysis project Ga0310691, IMG submission 203887) | Sheep rumen microbial communities from Palmerston North, Manawatu-Wanganui, New Zealand - 1766 DNA GHGlow gp2 (v2) (version 2) | ecosystem: Host-associated > Mammals > Digestive system...
CTCAACAATAAGAATGAGAAACATTTCCAGACGGTTATCTACGTCTTGTTCCGTTGGCTTGGCTTCTATACACAGTCGGAGGTCAACACGTCGAAAGGTCGCCTCGACTGCATTCTGTTCGCCCCAAAACAGATTTTCATCATCGAATTCAAGGTGGATGAGAGTGCGGAGAAAGCACTTGCACAGATAAATGAAAAGGGTTATGCTGAGCCATACCGTACGGATGGCAGACCTATTGTTAAGATCGGAGTGAATTTCTCAAGCGAGGAAAGAACGATTGAAGGATGGAAAGTTGAGGAATGACGAGATATTAAGAATTAAGAATATCGACACTATAATCCAAACATCTCCATCGCATTTTTCGACGTCGCATCTGCCACAGCGTCGACATCCATCTCCTTGATTTCTGCCACTTTGGCGGCTGTATATGCGATGAACGCGGTCTCATTACGCTGTCCACGTTTAGGCACCGGAGCAAGATACGGGGCATCTGTCTCCAACACGATCCTGTCTAACGGAATATCCTTGACCGCAGCCGCCACTCCTGCATTCTTGAATGTCACTACACCGCCTATTCCCAAAACAAAATCTCCAAGTTTCATCATCTGCTCTGCTTCGTGGATATTGCCAGTGAAACAGTGGAACACACCATGCAGTTTGGATTTGTCGAATTTCTTCAGTGATGCCGTACATTCATCGAGAGCCTTACGCTGATGGATGATAATAGGCAGATCGTTTTGAATAGCGACGTCGACCTGCTGCTCAAACGCCTTTATCTGAATCTCCTTGAAATCGTCTTCCCAATAGAGGTCAATGCCAATCTCGCCCAAAGCGCAATACTTTCGTTGAGGAAGATATGCAAGCATTTCGTCAAGCACACTCTGCCAATCCTCTTTCACTTCTGTAGGATGCAGACCCATCGCGCACGAGAACAAATCAGGATCAGTGTCTGCCAGCGCATGCATCTGCGGAATTGTGCTCAAATCCACATTTGGCAATATCACTTTGCCTACACCAGCGGCTTTCAATCGTTCAACCACCTCCGCTTTGTCGTCAGGGTAGTCTTCATCCATATAAATATGGGAGTGCGTATCTATGATCATATTCCTAAAAATTCAAATATTTTATCTTTTTCAAAAGGAGAAAACCAGTTGATTTCCTGGTCACGCTTCCACCAAGTCATCTGTTTTTTTGCGTATCGGCGAGTGTTCTTCTGGATTTCCTCAATAGCTTTCTCCAACGTGTATTCACCGTCAATATATGCAAACAACTCTTTGAATCCCACTGTGTTAAGGCTATTCAGATGTCGGTAAGGATAGACGTTGCGAGCTTCGGCTTCCGCACCATCTTCAATCATCACATAAGTGCGACGATTGATTCTGTCGTACATCTCCTCACGAGGGAGAGTAAGCCCGATCTTCACAATGTCGAACGGACGCTGTTTTTTCTCCTGCTTACGAATCTCAGTATAAGGCTTTCCCGTCTCCAGACAAATTTCCAGAGCGTGAATAATACGCTTATAATTATGAGGATCAACCTCTTCATAATATTCAGGGTCAAGAATCTTCAGTTCACCCAGCATATTGCTGATACCCTCCGCCTCATACCGCTTCCACAGCTCATCACGCAATTTTTCATCCACATTCGGACGGTCGTCTATTCCGTTGCAAAGAGCGTCGATATAGAGCATCGATCCACCTACCATCACCACATCATCATGAGAGGCAAACAACTCTTCCAGTTTTGCCAAAGCCTCTATCTCAAAACGTCCGCAGCTATAGTAGTCGTCAAGACCAAGCATTCCTATGAAATGATGTTTGGCTCTCTTCAACTCTTCCGCAGACGGTGCGGCTGTGACAATCGGAATATCTTTATAGAACTGACGAGAGTCACACGAAATTATGTCCGTGTGAAGACGTTCAGCCACTTGGATGCTGAGTTCTGTTTTTCCGATTGCTGTCGGCCCGAGTATGACGATTAGTCGTTTGCTCATCTGTGTTGGAGTTCTAAAAAAAGCTCAAATTTCTTCAGAAATTAAGAAATTGTCCACAAATATAGACTTTTTTGCCCATATCATTGGTTGAATTATGTCGATATTTATAATTTTGCGCCACACTAAAAAAGTATCAATGAAAATTGGCTTAAATCTCTATGGTCCATGCTCAAAGCAGGCAATGAAGGAAGAAGATCTGTTGATTGCAGTAAGAGCATTGGAAATCGATTATGTTGAACCCTGCATCCTTCTAGGAGGTTTGACACACAACAACCCATCATTTTGGACAATGATGAAATTCCAGCATCTTTATAAGTTGATGAAAAGCATCGGATTAGGAGTACAATCAATCCATGTTGTGACAGAATCAATAGAAAAATCCGTCGACGAGATGATCACATTGACAAACGAATATGGAATCAAACAGTTCGTGGTAGGAATGCCAAATCAGCTTAATGAGACAAGTTTGCAAGAGAGAGCGAAAGAGTTGAGCGACGCTGCAGAAAAACTTCAGTCTTGTGGTTCACGTCTGCTCATCCACAACAACCAACCAGACACCGCAGTACAAATCAATGGAGTGACAGCATTGGAGAGATTGGTCGATTTGTGCGACGGTAAAGTAGGATTCCAACTTGATTTGGGATGGTGTGCGGCAGGAGGTGAGGATCCGATCGAATTTTTCACCCGCAATGAGAGTAGGGTAGAATCACTACATTTCAAAGATTTTGTCAAACCGGGAGTTTCAAATACAGATGTTCCATTCGGATTAGGAAGCATAGACACAGCTTCAGCCATTAAGATAGCCAAGAAGCTCGGTATACCAATGTTGATTGATCAGGACAGCTACAAAGACATTCGCGTCGACCTGAACGAATCAAGACAATTTATAATAATTCGTAATTCATAATGCATAATTCATAATTGCGTATCGTCCATCGTTATTTTTTCCCATTCATATATACCATTCTTCCCATTTTCGCATTGTTTACTGACATTCTTGCCTAAATTTCTAAGAAATATTAAATTTGCAGGAGTTTGCGAATTATAATTTAACAATAGGGTTTAATAAGATATATATGAAAAACTTTATAAAGCATTGCCTTACAACAATTGCGACTTTACAATTGTCTGCGACTGTGTTTTCCCAATCATGGTCGTTGGTATGGCGAGAGGATTTTGGTGTTGCGGAAGACACCGTCATAAAAAATTTTGCCGACCCCACTATGACAGTCCCCAATCATCATTTCATAGATTATGAGAAGGTTCAAACAGGATACGATCAAGGTCCAATTTATGACTATGTGAAAAGACCGTCAGGAAAAGAACAATGTGGTCAGATTGACGATGGCTTCTATGGTATAGCAAATAGCACAGCATGGTCATACAACCGTTTTAAGAATCTATGCGGAGGCACAGGAAATTATTTCACCAATGGACGAGACCATACAGGAAATCAAAATGGTGCGATGCTGATCATCAATTCGGGAGCTGGAATCGGAGAAACCATATACGGACAGGATATTGATTTTGACCTATGCGATGCTAAAAAATATAGATTCAAAATTTTCACATCAAGTGTGACTTCTTTTCCGGCACAAGAGGCTATGTTGACACTTATTGTTAAAAACAGAGCCACCAATGATGTGATTGCGGAAATTGACACAAAGGAGATTCCATTGTGGGAATATACAGGGACAAGTCCATTCGCAGAGCATAAATGGAGCGAGTATTATGCCGATTTCACCGCCAATAATGGAGATAAACTGTCGTTACAGATTATAAACAATTCTCTTTCTGGTGTCGGAAATGACTTTGTGATCGATGATATCTCTCTTTATCGTTATGATGAAGACGTGAATGTGCCAGACATGAAGATTGAAGAGAGTGCAATAGCGTCGGCTACAGGAGGCAACACATGCTCTTACGAGGCTCAATTCTCCGTTGTCAACTCAGTGCTCGAAGCATGGCAGAAAATAGATAATTCTGTTTATGTATTATGGCAGAAGTCTGAAGACGGTGGTTTGACGTGGTCAAATATAAATGACCAAAGTGGAATCAATAAGTCTAAATTAAAGATGGTTGTCGACGGCACTGAGACATCTGTCTTTCGTGTTATTGTCACTGCAAGTCCTACTGACAATGAGGCTAAAGAACAAGCTGAATACATTACCATTCACAATGCCCCTAAAAATGGATGTGCTTTTTATTCTATATCAAACACTATTTCAAGCATAAAGCCTGAACCTAATTGCCAGTATAAAGAGACGTTGAGAGAACTATGGAAAGAGGATTTCGGCGTTTGTGATACATTTGCATTTGGCACAAATTCCGGAATGGCTTTAAATGCCTATACTCCAGGTGGTAAAGAACAAATGTCTCAAAAGGGAGAGTATATTATCTGTTCAATACCAGATTCAGCAATCTATTATATGTCTTGTGATTGGGACGGCTCAAATTGTAAAAAAAATATTCAATTTGCGCCCAACAATTTTAATGGGGTTGTTTCACCCAACGACGTCTCCTATTTCAGACCATCTGAAGTAGGTAATGCTTTTGCGTTCATCCGTATGAATAAGGGAGACAACAAAGCAAATCCAGTTTTTTATAAAAAAACAATATCTATACCTCTTTGTCCATGTAAAACATTCATGTTTAACGCTGCACTTATGTGTAAGGGATCCGAATGGGGAACAAATGTAGTCACAAAGATGGTCGTTTATGACAATAGAGGAAACGAGTTGGCTGCGGAATCTGTGCCACTGAGTTTCAAAGGGGGATTTGGCAAAAAATTGGCTTCGGTCCCATTCTCAGTTCCAACTGGATATTCTGGTGAAATCACAGTAGAATTGTCACTCGACTATTCCTATAACCAAGACAACGTCTCTTGTAATGATTGGTTAGATTTCGCAATCGATGATTTATCTATAACAATATGTGGCGAGACAATGCCTAAACCTACAATTTGTATAGATGGAAATGACGGTTTGCATCTATTGTCTGGTTTTGAATGTACGGATGAAACGCCTCATAAAGTTGTGATGTCTGGTCTAAATGATTTGTTGAAGGAATATCCAGACGCTGCGTTCATTTGGCAAACATCTGTGGATGGGGGAGCGACGTGGAGCAATTTGTCAGCTTCATCAACTTCCGTCGACTATGAATATACAGGAAATTTAGAAACATTGTATAGAGTTGTGATAGGAGAGACAGAAACTGTGGCAGAAGAAGTAGCGGCTACCGGCAGACACAAAGACGAATGCTCCGTTTACTATATCACAAACGTTGTCGGATTCAAATGTAAAGAGAGCGAATGCCGCGCTCCTAAATTATCATTCGACGCCGACAAGGAGGTAAAGAAAATCGACACTGTTTTCTGTGCCACTCCTGACGCTATAGACATCAATGTGATCCAGACCAACAAGGTAAATGTGGATGATTTCTACATCGCCATCATGGGTGCGGACAAAAAGTATGAAGCTGCGAAAGTTATGTCTCCAGCCCCAACGTCTACAGATAATATCTGGAAAATTTCTCTTGACAAAAAGTCGGCAAACTATATGATCTACGCAATCAACGACACTTGCAAGAGCGACACATTATATATCAATGTCGACGTAAGAGAGCCAATTGAATTGAAACCAGTTGACGACCTGATGTTCTGTGCTATAGAAGTACCAACAGTCATGCTCAAAATCACATCAGGAGAGGCTGAGTCAGTCTTTTTGAAATATGGCTCCCATGAAGGAAAAGCGGAAGTGACATTGTCGGAGGCATTCGTTATTTTTCCAGATATAGCCGAAATAATAGGAGAAACAGAAGTCTCAGCATACGCAGAAAGCAAAGATGGAAAATGCAAATCGGAAACAATCACATTTAAAATGGACTATGAATCTATTCCAGATTTCACTTTCGACGTCGATAATAATATCATTTGCAGTGGAGATAAAACAGAACTGCACCTAAATATCGCTGAAGGCCATAACTCAAAAAATCATAAATATGAAATAGAAGGAAGCGACGGCAAACCTGTGGACATCAATAACCTTGTATTTTTCCCTACAGAAGGTATAACATACACAGTTACAGCCACAAGTGACGCTTGCCAATCTATTATATCCAGAGAAATAAGTTTATATGTGGTATTACCTATAGCACTTAATCTGGAAACTGTGCCATCACCTGTTCTAAAAACATTAGGTTACGAAGAGGCTGTTTGTGCACCTGCCACTGTTTCTTTCATTTTAAAAGATAACTTAAACCTAACATCTTGGGATTGGGAATACCGTAAGAAAGGTGAAAAAGATTTCACAAAATGGGAAACTGAAAGCACTAAAACAACAAATAGTTTTGAGGTCACAGAAGAAACTTCTTTCAGAGTCACATCAAAGGTAGATACAGAAGTATGTAAAAATTTTTCTTCATTTATCATCACCATTAAGGCTGAAAACAAACCTGAGTTCTCTTTGGCCTTGGATAAAGACAGAATATGTGAAAACGGAGATATAGAATTATCTCTTCTAACAAAAGATTCCTATGATCCTTCTATAATAACAGCTACAGCCAACGGCAATCCTATCACTTTGAACGACAACAAATATTCAGCAAACATTAGCGAGACAACCAAATTTGAGGTTACTGTTTCCGGAGAAGTGTGCGGTGAGACAAAATTTGACACCACAGCTTACGTGGACCATCCGCTTTCATTCACATTATCTGCAGACAAAACTAAAATTTGTGAAGGGGAGGATGTCACATTCACTGTGACAGGAGAATCAAATGGAATCGTTTGGTATAAGAGTACAGACGGTAATAAATATACAGAGTTCACACCTGAAAGTGGAAACAAAATCACACCAGACGAAACAATCTACGTCTATGCCGGCACACCAAGCGATGGAGCTTGCGGAGCATTCAAAGTGGACCCTATAAAGATTGAAGTGGAGAAACCAATTTCATTTGATTTGACAAGTGATGTGAATGGAAAAATATGTGCCGGAACAGAGGTTAATTTAGCAGTCAAAAACTTAGTTGGCACACCAAACTCATCCAAATGGGAGAAGAATGATATTGAGATAAACGCAGTGTCATCCTATAAAGACACTCCAGTAAGCACGTCCACTTACAAAGTCACTTTGAATGGAGATGTCTGTCCATCTGTCGAGCAAGAGATAGAGATAGAGGTAGAGAGTGCGGACGCTTTGACGCTGACAGCCGACAAATCATTGATTTGTGAGGGAGAAAGTGTGACATTGACAAAAGACTATGGCACAAATGATCCAGCCTCTGTGACATGGTGGAGCGAAACATACGGAATGAGAACCAAGATTTCTGAAACCAGCACCGTCGCACCAAGCAAATCGACATCTTATTATTTGAGTGTCAAAGGATCTGTTTGTGATGAGGTATATTCACAACCAGCCATCGTAGAGGTTGAGCCTATTAATGATTTTACATTTACTGTAGAAAACGAAATGATTTGCGAAGGAAATGAAGTTAAACTCATATTGGGATTGAAGAAATTCAGTTCTGATGAAAATAATTTTATTCTTACAGCAAATGACAAAGAACTTGAAGATAGTGATTATACATCCTCTATTATAGTAGGAGTTCCAGACTATATTATGATGAAAGAATTCACAATTCATCCGACAGAACCAACCACATACGAGTTGTCGATGCCAGGAAAAGTCTGTAAGACAGAAACGAAAAGTTTGGATGTGAAAGTTCAAAAACAGCCAAAACTATCTGTGACTATTGACAAGACAGGAATTTGCGAAGGAGAATCGGTAACGATAACTCCGACAGCAGAGAATGCGGATGATTTGATTTGGAAGGCAAGTGAAGATGACGGCAATACTTTCACAGCCTTGACTAATTCAATGTCGGCACAAACATTCACCCCTGAAAAAACATCCATTTACTCTATCACAAGTGCAGGATCCAATATTTGTGAACCAGCAGAATGGATACAGGAAATAGAAGTAGAAAAGCCAATTTCCATAAATTTCGATCAGGATATTGATACCATTTGTAAAGGCTGGCCAGTAACATTGAGAGCCAATATAAATGGAAAGAAGAATATGATAGATAGCTATAATACTAGTTACACATTTGAATGGTCGAAAACAATCAACGGAAAAGACTACACAAGTCTGCAACATTATCCTCATAATTTTGGAGCAGTTGACGTAGAGATTGACACAAACATTGTGTTTAGACTTATTGTCACAGGAAAATACTGCAATTCCGATACTATCTATACCACATACCTCATCGATAAAGTTCCTACTTTAGATTCAGTTGTGGTTTATCCAAGCGATCATATTTGCGAAGGAGACGAAATCACAATTAAAGCATATTTTTCTTCAGACAATTTAAAAGATGTATGGTTTTGGGGAAAATATGTGAATCCTGATGATTGGAATTGGTATGAAAAGGAAAGAGAAAAGTTTGGTGATGCCGAATATAATTTGTCCAGGGCTGGTGATGCCGAACAAAAGTTTTCTCCGACTTCAGAAATATTATATTATATAAATGGATTCACTTCTGCATTTTGTGAGACAAACACATTGGAAACAAAAATATATGTAGATAAACCTATTTCTTTAGATCCTCCTACAGATACCACACTTTGTGAAGGAAGCTCTGTAACAATAACAACTGACGCCAATAATGGGTATCATTATGTTTGGACTGTTGATAGAGATACTCTTTCTACAAGTTCCAAAATGACATACAAGGAAGACGAGCCTGCAAATGTTAAGCTTGAAGCATCAAAAGGTGGATGTAGTGAATCGTATGATTTCGCCATCAATGTAGTGCCGACACCGCATATTGTTTCGGTAGAGGAGAGCGGAGCCAACGCATTTGAAGTTGCAGTTGAAGGTGGCAGCGGAGCATATCTGTTTGATTTTGGCGACGGTTATCAGTCTTCATCAACATTAAGTCCAGCCACTTACGGACGCACATACAAAGTCAAAGTCAAAGATGAGTTAGGATGTGAATCAGACACGACTATCAAGACACCGACTTATGAGTTGGAATTTCCTGTAAGTTTCACGCCTAACGGAGACGGAGAGAATGATGTGTGGAAAATCAATAATATTGACAAATATCCAGGAGCGACGGTAAAAATCTTCGACCGTTTTGGCAAAAAACTGTGTGATATGAAAGCAGCCGAGATGGATGCGTGGGATGGCACATATAATGGAAGAGCCCTACCGTCTACCGATTATTGGTATGAGATTCAGATTGATGAGATCGACAAAACATACATCGGCCATTTCACACTGATAAGAAATTGACGGTTAAAAAATGTTAATATTAAAATCCGTACTGCTATTAACAAGTGGTACGGATTCTTTATTTTTTGTTTTTTTGTAATTTTGCACTCGAAATCTATAAATCAACTTTTAAGTCATAAATTAATGCGTATGAATAAAAAAATACTCTTATCGATGTTGATGGTTATCATTTCAACATTGACATCATTCGGTAAATCTGATGATGATCCAATAATCAACCTAGAGACTTTCGAGATTGTTGTATTGCCTGCCGACACTTCAATGGGAGAGCCTAATGTAGTACAAGCATATAAAGGTTCTGAATTAAACATATATCATATAGCAAAACCAAAGACAGGATATGATGTAGATCATTGGGTATCAAAAAAAGGTTTGACATTGGATTCCATTGCAGACAATGATACTATTATCGTTTATTTTAAAGCAATTCCACAATACACTATCACAGTGATCTCTTCTGACACGACAATGGGGACTGTCGGTACTATCCATGATAGTGATGAGTACTTAAATGGAGAGAAGGTGTATCTTGAGCATTATGCCAAAGAGGGATATAAATTTTGCTGCTGGTATAGTCTAATTGATTCAACTAAATTTGATGAAAGATTTTGGGCTTATCGTAACGACACAATTGTAGGAAAATTTATTGCCGCATCCGACTCTTGCCCAATGGTATATGAACCAAACTACAAACTATGTCAAATTGTAGTTTTATCAGCCGACACAACACAGGGAGATGTAATATGTAATAATCCATATTTTAAGACAGGTGATGCATTGGAGATTTTACCTATACCAAACTATGGATTTGTATTCGATCATTTGTATTCTGTCAATGGTCTGCCTACGGATACTGTCGTTGGAAATGACACAATTTATGCATATTTCAAAGAGTTGCCTAAATACAATCTTACTTTTATCTCAGAAGATACAACCAAAGGAAACGTATATGGAGGAAATGGACTTTGGTATGAAGGCAAAATCATGGAGAAAGACTGGCGTTTTTATCCACATGATCCAGCTTTGATTTACGCATCTAAAAACGGATACCATTTCTCTTATTGGGAAACCAATATGGGAAATCTTAAAGATATTTGGGATTATTACTTGACTGCTGATGATACTATCATTCTTCATTTTGAAAAAGATACAATTCCAATGACATTTTTGGATTTGCGCATTGAAAGAACTGACACATTGGATCTATATGGCAATATTCTTATCTGCGAAAACTATCAATCATCAGTAGTGAAGGATTCTGCTACTGTCACAAATTTGACAACAAAAGAAACGTTTTGCTCTGATATAGCCTCTCTAAGAAATTATAAATTTGCTTATGGCGATACTTTATTGGTTTCTGTTAAATCAAATGATGATTTTAAAAATGATTCGATTTATACAGTTGTATATGATGACTCATCAAGAAGTTATATTTATAAAGTGATTGATTTGACTAGACCAATGCAAATTATGAAATTGGAAGAAGCCGAAGGTGATTCATTCAATGTGAATATTTCCTACTATCATGAAGTTGATCAACCAGATTATATTCAATGGACAGAAAATGGACGTTATGCTAAAGGAGATACAGTGTTAGTTTCGGACCGTTTTTTATATAACATTTGGAATGGTGACAAATCCAATCTTTATCGTTTATACAAATATATAGATCGATATCCTGGTTGTTTAATATTTGTTGTCAATAACGATATTAATATTGAATTCTACGCGGATAGTCCAGTCGGTGTGGATCAGGTTGTTGCTGAGAAAAAGACAGATGTGGATCCTTTTGTGAATGTCTACACAATCAATGGACATCTTCTAAAGCAGCATGTTTTGAGAGAAAATGCTCTTGACGGACTGCGAAAAGGATTGTACATTGTCGGAAGAAAGAAAGTCTATGTGAAAGATTAAAATAGACGACGTGATAAATTCCGTCTGAAAATAAGAAAGGGTCAGCTATATGAATGGCTGGTCCTTTTTTATGTTATAAATCAATAAAATTTTGTATCTTTGCAAAAATTTTGAAATTCAACACGAAAATTAATAAAATTATATAATGATTACAGCGTCTGATATTGTAGTTCAATTTGGAAAGCGTATCCTTTTCCAAGATGTAAATCTAAAGTTCACACCAGGCAACTGCTACGGAATAATCGGAGCAAACGGTGCAGGAAAATCAACATTTCTAAAGGTGATCAGCGGAGACTTGACTCCGACAAAGGGTAGTGTCACTATTGCCCCAGGAGAGCGTTTGTCTGTGCTTCGTCAGGATCACTACGCATTCGATGAGTGCACTGTTATCGAGACTGTGCTTCGTGGTCATGAGCCATTGTGGAATGTGATGCAGGAAAAAGACGCTATCTACGCAAAACCAGAGATGACAGACGAGGACGGTATCCGCGCATGTGAGCTTGAGGAGAAGTTCGCTGAAATGGACGGTTGGAATGCAGAGAGCGACGCTGCTGCTTTGCTTTCCGGTCTGGGCATCAAAGAGGAGTTGCACTACAAGTTGATGAAGGAGTTGAGTGGTAAAGAGAAGGTGCGTGTGCTATTGGCACAGGCTTTGTTTGGAAAACCAGACAATCTGCTTCTCGACGAGCCTACCAACGACCTTGACCTTGAGACTGTAATGTGGCTTGAGGAATACTTGTCTAATTTCGAAAACACCGTGCTTGTCGTTTCCCACGACCGTCACTTCTTGGACAGCGTATGTACACACACTGTGGATATCGACTACGGTAAAATCTCAATGTTCGCTGGTAACTACAGCTTCTGGTACGAGTCTAGCCAGCTGGCTCTTCGTCAGCGCGCTCAACAGAATAAAAAGGCTGAGGAGAAGAAGAAAGAGCTTCAGGAATTCATCCAGCGTTTCTCTGCCAATGTGGCTAAGAGTAAGCAGACTACTTCAAGAAAGAAGATGTTGGAGAAACTTAATATCGAGGAGATCCAACCGTCTACACGTAAATATCCAGGAATCATCTTCACTCCTAAACGTGAGCCAGGCAACAAGGTGCTTGAGGTTAAGGGATTGGCTGCAAGCATTGAAGGAGATGTTCTTTTCAAGGATGTCACTTTCCAGGTTGAGAAGGATGACAAGATTGTATTCGTGAGCCACGACCCACGTGCCATGACTGCTTTGTTTGAGATCATCAACGGCAATGTCAAGGCTGATGCTGGTCAGTACAGCTGGGGTGAGGACACTATCACAAGCGCATACCTTCCAATGGACAACACTAAATTCTTCACTTCTGATTTGAGTTTGGTGGATTGGCTATCTCAGTATTCAGAGGACACAACAGAAAGTTATGTCCGTGGATTCTTGGGCAGAATGTTGTTCTCTGGAGAAGAGATCTACAAAAAATGTAATGTGCTTTCCGGAGGTGAGAAAATGAGATGTATGATCTCACGTATGATGCTTAAGGATGCCAACCTTCTATGTTTGGATTCTCCAACCAACCATTTGGACTTGGAATCAATCCAGGCATTCAACAACACTTTGAAGACATTCAAGGGTGTAATCCTAATGTCGAGCCACGACCATGAGTTTATTCAGACTGTTTGTAACCGTGTGATTGAGCTTACTCCAAACGGAATCATCGACAAACGTATGGACTACGACGATTATATCTCGGATGATTCAATCAAGGAGTTGAAAGCTAAATTGTACGCTAAATAATCGTAGAAAATGAAATTTGCCGTTAGACTGATATCATCGATTTTCGCTGCGGCCACACTCGTCGGTTGCGGATCAAGATCAGAGGATAGATTTTCTAAAGTGGCTATCCCAGAAGAGAATAGGGTAGACGTTGAGTTCCGTCGACTGGATAAAGAGTTGACGGGATTGAACTATGCCAACTCAGCATCAGAATTCGCAAAACTGAAAGATGTATATGCTGCGAATGACTCGTCGGATATGAATTTTCTTGACATCTACACAGAAGCCGTTTTAAATATCGGAAATGTGGATCAGATGGAGACAAGGAATATCATCCAGAAATTCGCTACCGGCAAACCATATTGCGAGTTTTTCCAAGATGCAGATTCTGTTTTTCCAGATATGTCTGCTGAAAAACAAGAACTTGACAACGCATTCTCGATCCTGAAGACTAATCTTCCCGACATGAATGTGCCCAAACAATATGTGGCTATAGTGTCGGGATTCTATTCTAATGTGTTGTGCACTAAAAGCCGTTTGGGATTCTCTCTTGAATATTATCTCGGAGCGAATTATCCAAATTATAAATATGTCGACGGATTGTACGACTACATGATCTGCAACTACCGACGTGAGAAATTGGTTTCAGATGGCGTATTTTGTTGGTTGTCGACGGAATACGAATTCAAAGAGTCTGCCCCAACATTGTTGCAAAAGATCATCTATCTTGGAAAATTAGTGTATTTGACTTCAGTATCTTTGCCAAATGAAGATCTCCACACAATCCTAGGCTACACACCTGACCAATATGAATGGTGTTGCCAAAATGAGGCACAAATGTGGCACTATATGGCAGAGAACAAGCATCTGTTCAACACCGACCGTCTGACAGTAGGCAAATATTGTGATCCAGCACCGTCGACTGCATTCTTTCCTCAGGATTCTCCGGGAAGAAGCGGATTGTTTGTCGGCTACAATATAGTGAAAGCTTATCTGGATGCCAATACTAATGTGACACTTCAGGAGCTGATGAACAACAACGACGCTTCAGAAATTCTGGAAATGTCTGGATATAATCCAAAATAATTTGATTATCAAAGAAATATAACAAAGGAACTATATCCATGTAAAAACGTGTTATAGTTCCTTTTTGATTTTCAATCTATGATTAATTCAATATTACATATTTTATCTTTCTTTGTGGTTTTGACAATAATTCCTACTTCTTGTTATTTAAGTCCACAAAGGGAATCCGACACATCGGAAGCAGGACTTAAAGGTAAGGTAAAATACGTAAAGCTGAACGAATCATATACAGAAGAATATAATAAAGACGGATACCTCATAAAATATATTTATCTGTGCAACGACTATGATGAATATAAGTATGATTGGCATGGCTACCTCAAAGAAATGACATCCGCTCATTTACTTGACTACAAGATAACTTGTGATAACACTTATGACAATGAGGGGAGGATTGTGCACATTGTAGGTTACGAAAACAATGATGGAGATAAATCGGTGATTTCAGAAACGTTTTTCACTTATGATGATCAAGGAAATCTTGCTACAAAAGAGACTCTCCACCCAGAAGATTCCTTAAAACTATTTTTTAAATACACTTACGACAATAAAAACCGTAAGTTTGAAATTAACGCTTTTATCTCTGATAAAGATACAGAATCCAATATCGTTGAAAAATACGACACATTGGGCAATGTGTTAGAGCAGGTCAACCACAACGATACAATAAAGAAAATTATATATTTCTATGACTCGCTAGGTTTTCTTTCCGAAAAAAGATTCTTTGACAAAAAAGACAGTATCATAGAAAAAGAAAGATTTCGTTGTGACGAGCATGGCAATTGGATAGAAAGACGACGTGTTGACAACAACGGAAATGTCTTGGAAAAAGAAACAAGGGAAATAGAGTATTTCGACTAGGTAGCCTTGTAAATTTGTCATATTATAAAACAACGAGTATGCCAATTTGTCGTATATTCAATCTGGCATACATTTTGATTTTTATGAAATGTAATAATATTTTTAAATTAGAACATGAACAATTTCGATGATATGAACGAAGAAAACGGAGAATTTATTCCAGTGATTGCAGACGGCGGAGTGCCGGAAGAATATAAATTAGATAAGACAGAAGGACTCTTGACATTAGCTTTACGTAATGTAGTGCTGATGCCTGGGGTTGTTTTGCCAGTACAACTAGGAAGAGCAAAATCAAAATATGCAGCAAAACGGACTAAATCGTTAAACGAGCCATTGGTGGTTGTCACTCAGAGAGATGCGCGTGAGGATGAGCCAACCAAGAAAGATCTATATGACGTTGGAGTCGTTGGAAATGTAGTGAAAATACTAGATATGCCAAACGGACAGAGCACAGCAATCATCCAAGGTTTACGCCGTGTGATGATAAAAGACTTGCGTGTTCAGTCTAATTTCTTGGAATCAGATGTTGTGCTTCTAGAAGAGATGCTTCCTGAAGACGAAGAGAAACGTGAGTTTGATGCCATATTGGATTCAGTCAAAGAGAGATCAGAGCAGATATTAAAAGCGTCTTCCGGAGCAGTGCCAATGGAAGCAATGTTTGCTCTTCGCAATATAGAAAGCAGCATATCATTTGTAAATTATGTAGCGGCAAATTTCCCATTTTCTGTAATAGATAAGCAGAACATGTTGGAATGTGGCTCACTGAAAGAGCGTGCTCTTATATTGTTATCCTTGCTCAACAAGGAAATGCAGCTTGCGTCGCTAAAACAGAATATCCGAGAGAAGACAAACCGTCAGATCGACCGTCAGCAGCGCAACTATTTCCTACAGCAACAGATGAAGACAATCAAGGATGAACTTGATGAAAATGGAGACGATGAGGATTATTCACGTCTGCTTGCCGAATCTGAGAAAAAGAAATGGAACAAGAAGATCAAAGACGTGTTTATGAAGGAGTTGGGCAAACTAAACCGACTTCCTCAGCAATCACTTGACTATTCCACTCAAGTGACATACCTTGAGAATATGCTTGCTTTGCCTTGGGATGTCAAGACAAAGGAGACTCTTTCATTGAAGAACGCACAAGAGGTGCTCGACCGTGACCATTACGGCATGGAGGATATCAAAGACAGAATCCTTGAACATCTTGCTGTGATGAAACTTCGTGGAAATATGAAGTCGAATATCCTTTGCTTGTATGGCCCTCCAGGAGTAGGTAAGACATCTTTAGGAAAATCCATCGCAGAAGCTCTTGGCAGAAACTATGTGCGTGTGGCACTTGGCGGAATCCATGACGAAAGTGAAATCCGAGGTCATCGCCGCACATACGTCGGTGCAATGCCAGGACGTATACTAAAAGCGATGAAAGATGCAGGATCCAGCAATCCCGTCTTCATACTTGATGAGATCGACAAGGTAAGCCATGCAGACGGATTCCACGGAAGCCCTGATTCTGCATTGCTTGAAGTGCTTGATCCTGAGCAAAATAAGAATTTCCACGATAATTATCTAGACGTGGATTACGACTTGTCTAACGTGATGTTTATCGCTACAGCCAACGACATCAGCAATATCAGCCAACCGTTGAAAGACCGTATGGAGTTTATCAATATCGGTGGATATTCACAAGAAGAGAAACTGCAAATTGCAAAGCGTCATATCGTACCAAAAATCGCGGCTGAACTTGGAGTTTCATTGGAGGAAGTCACATTCACGGACGAAGCATTGAATAAAGTGATTTCCGGTTACACAATGGAAAGCGGTGTGCGTGGATTGGAGAAACAGATTCGCAAGATCTATCGTAAGCTTGCCAAGAAGATTGTGATGAAAGAGGAGTTCAAGTCGACAGTCGACGTGGAGGATATCCAGGAATACCTTGGAAAGAAAGAGGTTCCGCATGAGCTTTACGAAGGCAACGACAATATCGGTGTTGTCACAGGATTGTCTGTTACAAGCTACGGTGGAGAGATCCTGTTTATTGAGACATCATTGTCGAAGAGCAAAAATCCTACACTTACAGTCACAGGTCAGATCAGGGATGTGATGAAAGAGTCGGCAATGCTTGCGATGCAATACGTAAAATGTTCTGCCGACACATTAGGCATCGACCCTACAGTCTTCGACGACACAGCTGTGCATATCCACGTGCCAGATGGTTCAACACCGAAGGATGGTCCGTCAGCCGGCATCACAATGGCAACAGCTCTTGCATCTGCATTCACAGGCAGAAAAGTGAAAGCAAATTTGGCAATGTCTGGAGAAATCACGTTGAGGGGCAAAGTCACAGCAGTTGGCGGAATCCGTGAGAAGACTTTGGCAGCCAAACGCGCAGGTATCAAGGAGATTATTTTGTGTAAGGATAATCAGAAAGATGTGGAGGAGATCAAGCCAGATTATCTTGAAGGCGTGACATTCCACTACGTTGATAATGTGCAGGATGTGTTCAAATTAGCATTGGTATAAATTCAATGATATGAAAAATGGGGGAGACGCGGGAAATCGCGTCTCTTTTTGTTTATAAAGGTATATAAATTCGCCACTACGATTATTTGTCAAACATTTACTTGAAAACCAATCATTCTTTCTCTGTTTTTTTGTAATTTCGTGATTATTGATGATAAAACTGATGATTATGACAACATTAAAGAAAATCCGCATTTTGATTGTTTTCTATATTGTGGCATTGGTTGTTGCTGGTGTGACAGCTTTTCCTGTGGAGTGTGAACTGAATCTTTTATGTTCCATTTTCTCCATAGATCAGGAGACTATCAACCAAATGAAAGACAATGCCATCCAACCACTGTTTTCATGGCTTTATAATGTTAAGATAGGTATTACTGAGACCAATGACAAATATCCATATCTTGCCTATGGCTTTGATTGGTTGGCATACGCACACCTGATGATAGCTGCATTGTTCGTCGGCCCATATCGTGATCCTATAAAAAACAAATGGGTTATATATTGGGGAATGTTCTGTTGTGTATCAATTTTCCCTCTTGCTTTCATTTGTGGACCAATACGTTCGATTCCATTCTTCTGGACATTAGTGGATTGCTCATTCGGACTCTTTGGCATCTTGCCACTATTGTGGTGTGCTCGATTGATCAAACAATATGAAAAAGAGGTTTCCGCTGATGAAAAATAAATTGAATCATATTGTAGACACGCTGTTTCTTGTCTCATTAGTTTTAGGCATTGCTTTATCCATTATTTCTTTTGGCTGTGATTATTTGAGGTGGAATATCAATCTAATATGTTTAGGAATCGCCTCGTTTTCAGCCATTTTAATATCTATCTTGAATGTTCAAAAATGGAAAATAGCTTTGCTCAACTTTTTCTCAGGAATCATCATCGCTTTTGCGTTGTTGTTTTATTTGTCCTATTTTTATCATCCAAAAGTTGCGGAGACATCACGTTATGCGATACGGGATATTCCCAGTAGTGTATTAATAAGTATTGATCCGGGTGATTTTTGTCTTTACGAAAAGGAAGGTATCTGGGAGAATTTTCATTCAAAATTGTGCTCTGATCAATTTGCTTACGAATTAAAAGATTTTCATGTTTATGAAGATTGGGGTGTTGTCTCTGTTTTTCTTGAACTAAAAGACACATGGAAAAAAGAGTGGAATACGCCAGCAGACAGCTGTTTCTTTAATCGTGTTTGCATAATTGATCAAGAGAAATCAAAAGAGTTTAAATATCAAATAGATAGTCTTAGACAAGCAATTAATGCTATAGACGTGAAATAATAATATTAATGAATTATGGCAATATCAGTCAATTCAAAAGAACTTATTCAACTGCTTGATCTTACTCCAGCAGACCAAAATATCATGCTTTCCGGAAAGCACGGAATTGGCAAGTCGGAAATTCTCACTAAATATTTCTCTTCAAAAGGGATGAAAGTGGTGTCGCTTTTCCTCGGACAGATGAGTGATCCCGGTGATTTGATCGGTTTGCCATACAAAAATGAAAAGACTGGCAACACTGAGTTTATGCCGCCATATTGGTTTCCTACAGATGGAAACCCAATCGTTCTCTTCCTTGATGAGTTGAACCGTGCCCGTCCAGAAGTATTGCAGACGATAATGGATCTTGCACTCAATAAAAAATTGGCTGGCAAACAGTTGCCAGAAGGCAGCCGTATCATTTCTGCGGTCAATTCAGGAGAAGAGTATCAGCTGACAGATTTGGATCCAGCACTTGTTTCTCGTTTCAACATCTACAATTTCCGACCAACACCGTCGGAATGGCTCTTGTGGGCTGCAGAAAATGGAGTCGACGAGAGGGTTATAAACTTTATCCAAGAACATTCGGATCAACTCGACGGTGTGGCTACAGATATTGACAATGGACTTGAAAAGACTCCAGACAGACGTGGATGGAAAAGAGTGAGTGACATGATTGAAGGAGTGTCGGACATTGATTCAATTTATAAGAAACTGATTTCAGGAATAGTGGGAAACCAGGCAGGAACTCTGTTTTTCGAATACATCAGCAAGAAAGCATTGCCGTCGGCAAAAGAAATTCTTCTGAACTACAAAAAGCATGAGAAGACGCTAAAGTCACTGCAACTCCATGAATTATCCATTGTGAATGAATCTCTTTTCCGCTATATGGAGACGGGATTGAAAGATGATAAAGAGAAAGAAAAAGTCAAGAAAAATCTTCCTGCCTACGTTGAGATGCTTGAAAAAGAGAATAAAAATGAAGCGTTCGCACATTGGTCTTCTCTGTTCAGTGGTGGAAATTATCCTGATACTGTGATGTTTATTGTTTCTGAGATGCCTGAATTGTTGGGAAAGATTCAGAAATTTGTTGATGGCATTTAGTAAGATAGACGATAGACAAAAACGTAGATAAATTTTATATGGAGAAATTGATTGCAAAAGATAGATTTAAGCAGCTCGCGGATATGTGGTATCTTCGTGAGCCTGCATTTTTTGCTGTCTACTGCATTAATGAATTGACGGAAAATCCATATATGAATTGTGCGATAAGATGTGGACAGGGCAGAATTGAATATAATGCAGACTATATAAAATTGTTGACAGACAATCAGTTGGAAGAATTGATGAAGACGGAAATGATCCGCGTCTTCCTAAAGCATCCATACTCACGTCGTCCTATCAACTGTCCGAACGAAAAAATGATCGCCGCCAGCGACATGACTCTGTATGGGCATTATAAATTTGAAGAATACAGATTTGTCAATCCCGCTGATTTCGGACTTGAATCAGGAAAATTCTACGAATGGTACCTGATGAAGATAAATGATGAAAATCTTAAAGATTCTGGTGGTGATTCCAATGATGGCGACGGGAATAATGATAAATCAGATTCAAATTTAGGATTCAACACTGATGTTCCCGGAAATATGTCGGACAGAGCGGCACTCTGGGAAGAAGATGATGAAAGATGTGACAAAATCAACGAACTTATCGAACAGATAAATTCTTCAAAAAGTTGGGGCTCCATTCCAGGAAATCTTACGGAGAAGATAATCGCATCGTCGAAAGCAAAAATAGATTATCGCAAGACGCTTTCAGGATTCAGAGCATCCATTTTGTCAAGCAAACGCCATCTGACACGTATGCGTCCCAACCGACGATTTGAATTTCAGCAGATGGGGAGCAAATATGATCTGGAGACGCGATTGCTGATAGCTGTGGATACAAGTTTATCTGTCACTCATACAGAATTGGCAAATTTCTTTGGAGTGATGCGACGCATGTTCAGATATGGAGTGTCGAAAATAGACGTAATACAGTTTGACTGCCAGCTACAGACTCCACAACCGATCAGTATAAAAGATGCCAAGCAGATGAAATGTAGTGAAGTGAAGGGTAGAGGAGGCACAGATTTCCAAGTAGCATTCGATTATCTTCAAAATCATAATGTCTACGACGGAATGATAATCTTCACAGACGGATATGCGTCGCAACCCAAAATTGATTTTTTCACACGGACTAAATTCGTATGGGTTTTGACTGATGAAAAGAGCTACGACGAAAACAAAGAGTGGATGAGGAAAATTGGAAGAGTGTGCTATATAAATGTTAAATGAAAAATACGACGATTCATATTAATTAATGTTAAATAAAGTATCTCAATTAAACTAATTATAAAAATTTGTATTATTATTGAGAAACATAAACAAAGCGTAGTAATAACTAAAAAATAAAATATGGATTTCTTAGAGCAATTTGTGGCATTGACAGTGGCAACTGTGAAAGCCGATAGAGAGATGGAACAAAAAGAAGTTGATACAATCGTATTTCTTGCAGACGGGTTGAAATTGGACACAGAAGCAGTAGCGAAGGCTATTAAGACTAAGATGTATCAACATGATTCAGCAGAAGCGATCGCAAGAACCGTCGCAGCTGAAAACAAACTTGTTTTGATGCAGTCGTGTATTCTTGTGGCTTTGGCAGACAACAAACTGAAACTGCAGGAGGTAGAATTTCTCAACAAGATCAACAATGCATTGGGATTGCCACAGTCCGCATTCGTGCTTGCAATCGCATCTGTGTGTCAGAACAATCCTCAGATTCAAATTGAGGGCAATGAGACGAATTCTGAAAAATGAATTTATGAATGCAAAATTGATGGTCATCATGTGTAGAGACGCACGGTCGTGCGTCTCTTTATATGGTCGTGCGTCTCTTTATGTTTTTTGCAATCGAGCTTTTTCTTTTGCAAATCTTCTGATTGAATTGGATATTGGAAGAATTGAAAAATCGTTCAAAAAATCATTGACTTTTTGTTGCTCAAAAAAATTTCTTTTAGAAAGTTCTACACCAAACATTAATTCAGCAACGGTGATTTCCGAGACTAATCTTTGGCTATTTGAAAGAGACTTAACAATTCTATAAACATTCATATTGCCTTTTAGAATTTCAATGCAAGCACATGTGTCTAACAATACATTCATAAAATAACTTCCTGATTTTTTGTTCTTGATTTATAAATTAATTCTTTAATTTCGTCTCCATTGTCTTTCCAAATTCCAAAATAAGAAGGCAACTCTTCTTTATCTTGAATTTTAGAAATGTCAGACTTTGATTTCTTTTCCTCCTCATTAGGCATAGAGACTAACTTGCTGAACACATAGTTTAAAATGTCGTTCAGCTTTTCTGGGTCTAAGGCTTCAAGTTTGTCAAGCCTTTCCCTGTTACTAATTTTCATTTCTGCAACTGTCATAACCTGTAATTTTTATATTAATATTTCTCAAAATAAGGGAACCACTCTGACTTTTTGTCCTTTGTAATTCCTAAATAACTATACTTAATGCAAATATACTTTTTTTTCTTAAAAATCTTTGCCATATACACTTTTATTGGATTTTTTTTGCGAAATTTGTGGAGTTTTTGAAATAGAAATTCGAATATAAATATTATGTATAGAAGCAATACTTGTGGTGAGCTTAGGCTTAGCAATGTAGGCAGCGAGGTGAAGCTTGCTGGCTGGGTACAGAAAGTCAGAAAAATGGGTGGTATGACATTCGTTGATCTTCGCGATCGTTATGGTATCACTCAGATTGTGTTCGACGAAGGTAAGAATGCAGATCTTACAGCTCAGGCTAACCATATTGGTCGTGAGTGGGTCATTCAAGTTACAGGTAAGGTTTGTGAGCGTAGCAACAAGAACACTCAGATCCCTACAGGTGAGATTGAGATTATAGCCGACAACATGAAGGTGCTTAGCAAAAGTGAGGTGCCTCCATTCACAATCGAAGATAATTCAGACGGTGGTGACGATTTGAGAATGCAGTACCGTTATCTTGACTTGAGAAGAAAGCCTGTTCTCAACAACCTTGTATTGCGTCATAATATCGCGTTTGAGACTCGCCGCTACCTTGACTCTCAGGGATTCCTAGAGGTTGAGACTCCAGTGCTTATCAAGTCTACTCCTGAAGGAGCGCGCGACTTCGTTGTGCCATCACGTATGAATCAGGGACAGTTCTACGCTCTTCCTCAGAGTCCTCAGCAGTTTAAGCAGCTTTTGATGGTGGGCGGTATCGACCGTTATTTCCAGATTGTGAAATGTTTCCGTGATGAGGATTTGCGTGCTGACCGTCAGCCAGAGTTTACTCAGATCGACTGCGAAATGAGTTACGTGGAGCAGGAGGATGTTCTTCAGATGTTTGAGGGTATGATCAAGCACATCTTCAAATATGCAAGAGGCGTTGAATTCACAGATTCATTCCCTCGTTTGACTTGGCATGAATGCATGAAGCGTTTCGGTTCTGATAAGCCAGATATGCGTTTTGGCATGGAGTTTGTAGAACTTAAAAATACAAAAGAGGGTGGTGAGGACTTGGTTTCTGGCCATTCATTCCCTGTTTTCGACGGTGCTAATTTCGTCGTAGCTATCTGTGCTAACGGTTGCGCATCTTGGACAAGAAAGCAATTAGACCAGATGACAGAGTTTGTAAAACGTCCTCAGGTTGGTGCCAAAGGATTGGTTTACATCCAGATGAAGGAAGACGGCACAATCAAGAGCAGCGTCGACAAATTCTACGACGAGGCTTCTTTACGTAAGATTGCGGACAAAGCACAGGCTAAGGCTGGTGATTTGATTTTGATTTTGTGTGGCGACGATGCAATGAAAGTTCGTGGACAAATGAACACTTTGCGTCTAGAAATGGGTGACAGACTTGAGCTTCGCGACAAGAACAAGTTTGCTCCACTTTGGGTTATCGACTTCCCATTGTTCGAGTGGAACGAAGAAGATCAGCGTTTCTATGCTATGCATCACCCATTCACAAGTCCAAAACTTGAGGATGTTCAGTATCTTGACTCTGATCCAGGCCGTGTACGTGCTAACGCATACGACTTGGCTATGAACGGTGTCGAGCTTGGTGGTGGTAGTGTACGTATCCATGATTCAGAGTTGCAGAACAAGATGTTCCAGCTTCTTGGATTTACACAGGAAAAGGCTCAGGATCAGTTCGGTTGCTTGATGACAGCATTCAAATACGGAGCACCACCTCACGCAGGTTTGGCTTTCGGTCTTGACCGTGTTGTGTCTATGCTTGCTGGTTTGGATTCTATCCGCGACTGTATCGCATTCCCTAAAAACAATTCAGGTCGTGACACTATGATGGATTGTCCATCAGTTATCGACGATGCTCAGCTTGAAGAGTTGTGCTTGAAGGTAGACATCAAAGAGTGATAATAATTGATTGTTTGGATAAATGGGGGAGGAACTTGTAATGAGGACCTCCCTCTTTTAATTCATAATTCGTCTTTCGTATATCGTTTATCGTAATTTAATGTTTTTCTCATCACCATTCCATAAAAAACAATTTTCATCATTGCCAGAGAAGCTTGGGGATCCATTTTCGTATCTTCCATCCGACGCTGTGCTTGACGCATACAAAGATTTTCTAACTAATCTCGACTCTGATGATGCGTTGAAGACGGAATTACAAAAGGGTAAGATGATTGGAGTGCTAGTGGTGAAGAATTCGAATGGCGAAATTGGTTACCTACTGTCATTCTCCGGACAATTGTTTGGTAAAAATGAGCATCCTGGTTTTGTGCCACCTGTTTTTGATATTCTTACACCAGATTCATATTACAGAAGTGGAGAAAAAGAGATTTCTACAATAGGAAAAGAAATTAAAAATTTAGAAAATGTGTTGAAACTTGAATCAGCTATGGTAAATAAAAATTCCGTAGTGGTAGAGTGTGAGACACGTCTTGCTGAATATCAAGAATTTACAAAGCAACAGAAGATTCTGCGTGACTCACTTCGTCCGACTGCCACAGCTGAGGAAATCCAAAAGATGAATAATGAAAGTTCGACGCAGAAAAACCAGCTAAAACGACTAAAGCAGGAGGTTGAAAAAGCAAAACTGGCTGCTAATATTCCCGTCGACCAATTGAAAAATCAGATTGATAATCTAAAAAAACAACGGGAAGAAAAATCTAGAAATCTTCAGAGACGAATCTTCAGAGACTTCCGTTTTCATAACACCAAAGGAGATGAGAAGACGTTGCTCGACATCTTCAGCGACGAATCAATGCCTCCGACTGGAGCAGGAGAGTGTGCTGCCCCACGTCTGCTTGAATATGCATATCGCAATGATTATCAACCAATCAGTATGGCTGAGTTTTGGATTGGAGACTCTCCGTCTGGAAGAGTGCGACACTCAGGCACATACTATCACGCATGCAGATCCAGATGTTTGCCTATAATGGACTTCATGCTGGAAGGAGTGGATTTGGAAAAAAACAAACTTGATTTTGATTATGAAAATGAGGAAATCAAGACGCTATACCGTGACGATGACATATTAGTCATTTCAAAACCATCAGGACTTTTGAGTGTACGAGGGAAAGAGTGTCAGACAAGTGTGGAAACTTGGGCTGAAAACATATGTCGTGACTATTCCGGACCCAAAATCGTGCATCGACTGGATCAAGACACTTCAGGTATAATGGTTATAGCATTGAATATCAATGCTTATCATCATCTTCAAAAACAGTTTGAAAACCATTCAATCAAGAAAAAATATGTGGCGCTAACGGAAAAAATCCCGTCTAAAAAAGAGCAGACCATCATTTTGCCTCTTGCTCCAGACATCACAAACAGACCAATGCAGATGATCAGTCGAGAATATGGATTATATGCAGAGACATATTATAAGGTGGTGAATGAAAAAGAGGGAAAGGCTTTGATTGATGTTTATCCACGTACAGGAAGGACACATCAGATACGAGTGCATCTTTCGTGCAAGGAAGGTGCAGATGCCCCAATTGTGGGAGACAGGTTATATGGCAGCAAATCAATTGTTTGCAGACTTATGCTTCACGCAGAAAAAATCACATTTGAGCATCCATCCACAAAAAAAGAGATGACATTTGAGGATAAAGCACCGTTTGGACTATAATTCAGTTATGACATTTAGAAACAGTACAGCCTCATTTTTCTCATTTATACATTTATTATTCAAATGTTTTGTTATATTTGTAGATATTTTATTAGCATGAGGAAAAGTATATTATTAATCATATCAGCATTATTATTATCTATAGCATCAACTTCTGCACAAAATGACATGTATGAAGATGATGATTATATTCCTGTCGATTCACTTTCAAGTGACACAATATCGGTGGTGGATATTGATGCCAAACATGTATATGCTTTGGGAGAGTTTGGATTGACATCATATTGTGATCCAACATTCGGTATCACAATAGCTTATATGGAGACATGGGGTGGATATATCACTGCACATACAAATTTCAATTTCAATAAGCCTCTTGAATACCATATTAATAAAAACGGATTTGATGAAAATGGCAAACAAGCATTCTTGTCTGGAAATAAAGAAGTATCCAGATTAAGTTTGGTCGGAGGAGCTACATATAAGATCCTGCCAAAACTATGTGTATATGCAGGAGGAGGCTATTCATGGCGTCGATTGATGTTTGAGACAGTTGATGGCGAACTACTTATTGTTGACGACAATAGTACAGAAGGCTGGACATTTGATTTTGGAGCGATTGCCAATTTCAACAAACTGCTAGTAAAACTAGGATTAAACACAACCAAGTTCAAACTTGCTGATTTTAGAGTAGGATTGGGATATAGATTTTAAGGTATGAGAAAAAGATTGAGTGAATATATATTGTTTCTGTTGACGGTGCTTGCTTTTTCAGCGTGTCATGATGATTCAGAACCAGCCATACATAATGTAGATGTAAACACCCAGATTGTAGGCGCAGACACAGTTGTCGGAGTCACAATCAGAGCTGTTGTGGAGTGTGATGTCGATAAGTCTAGTATCGATTATGTGACACTGAAGATTTCAGAGGACATTGATATGTCTCACGCCACAGAAATTCAGGCAAAAAATGTGAATGCTATGAATGACACATTTATTTGTATAGTTCCCGGCTTGAAGCGTGACACAAAATATTACTACTCATATAAAATAGGAAACTATCTGAGTCATGTGACTACACAGACCAAATCATTTAATATTGACAAAAATTTCAATCTTGCCAATGTATGGTCGCAGATAGCCCCATTCACAGGAGGATTGAGAAGCGGTGGAATCGCCTTTTCTCTTAAAGACAAAGGATATTATGGACTTGGAAAAAGTTCATCAAGAGGCGAGGACATTTACTACAACGACTTATGGCAATATGACCCTACGACAGACAAGTGGAGTCAGATGAGTAAATTCCCGTCGACTGGATTGGACATGGCAATCAGTTTTGTTATCGACGACGTTGCATATGTGGCTTTAGGAAGATACTACGACCAATCAATAAACGGTTATAACACAACAACATACGCTTATGAAGTAGCAACAGACAACTGGAAAAATATGCAACCATTCCCTGGAATAGGAAGAACTGGTTCTGTCTCATTTGTCGCTGACGGCAAAGGATTTGTTGTAGGCGGATATAAGGAAAAAGAAGCATACACAAATGAAGTTTGGTGCTATGACCCACAAAACAACACATGGTCACAGAAAAAAAATTTTCCATTGGCTTTGACCGGCTGTTACACTTTCACTCTGAAGGGAGATGTGTATGTCGGCGGAGGTTACAACCAAAAGGAAAACTTAAAAAATACAGATTTATATAAGTATGATTTGGCTTCTGATTCATGGAGCATTGCTTACTCAGGCTGCGAAGTGTTGATTTATTCAACCGGATTCTCATCTGGCGAGAAATGCTACGTCGCAGGAGGAGAGGGAGAAATGGGTAAGGAATCATTGTTTATGTCTTTTGATGGAAAAGAATGGAGCACAATGGGATCTTTTGGTGAAATCCGAAAGAAATCATCTTCATTTGTGCTTAATGGTTCTTTCTATTTAGTTTGTGGTGAAAATGATGTCAATGCACCACAGAAAAGCGTCTTAAAATATTCGATAAAGTGAAAAAATTAGTTTTTTACATATTTTTATTATTTGTTGCCTTTGCGTCATGCAAAGATGATGAAATCACTACAGACCCCCAATATAGACTTGTGTATTCAGCAGATACAATAAGTTTCGACACCATACTTGGAGGTCTGACAACCCCATACCAGACACTGAAAGTGTACAACAAATCAGGAGAGAAGATAAAAATCTCATCAATTAATTACGCTTCATCAAACGACTATTTCATGGTCAACATTAATGGAAGGAATTCGCATAACGTAACGAATGTTGAGATTGCAGACGGTGATAGCATGTATGTATTTGTTCAGACTAATGGAGACCGCAGTGGGTCAGAAATACCGTTTGCTCTGCTTGATTCCATATCATTTTCATACAATGGCAATGTTGATTATGTTTATCTATCCGCATTCAGCGAGACACCGATCATTCTCGACCATTTTGTCGTCACATCCGACACTACACTTTCTGGCTCACAGCCATATTTTGTAAAAGACACATTAAAAGTAGAGGAGGGAGCGACACTTAATATTGACGCCGGGGTAAGACTCTACTTCTATAATGGTGCAAGTCTATATGTCGATGGATCATTGAATTGTAATGGAGAAGTTGACAATCAGATTGAAATGAGATATTTCCGTGGAGACAATTTGTTTAAGGACACTAAGTATTATCTTGCACCAGGCAATTGGAAAGGAGTGTGGTTGTCGCAGAAATCAGGAGATTGCAAGATAATGTCTACAAATATTGTTGGCGCATATCAATGTTTGGTGGTGGATTCCGCGTTTGTGGATAGAAAAGTCATTGTAGGTAATTCACAAATTTATAATGCAAAACAAGGAACATTAGTTTCTGAGGCATCTCAGATATATGCCTACAACACTCTTTTTGCAAATGGAGGATATTATAATGTTTATCTCACAGACGGCAAATATCTGTTTAATCACTGCACAATAGCCTCATATTTGAATTTTAACTTGTCGGATACTAAACCCGCATTGTATTTGAATAAGAAAGATTCGATATCCGTTGACATTAATAATTCAATTGTGTGTGGAAACAACAAGATTTCAAAGGATGGAAAAAGAATAGATTTGGATAATGTCGCTCATAATTTGAACGATAGCATTGATGGAAAAAACTTCCGCTTTAATATAGTATGTTCCGCTATCAGCCGAACAGATTCGTTGACTGGAGGAAATAATTATGGTAACATATGGGATTTTGATGCTAAAATTAATACAGAAAATAAATTTTTTATAGAATTCAAAACCGACTCATTGAGTCCATACCGAACTTTAGGTTCAGATGCAATTTTGAAATTGTATCCAGAATGTGCGACAGATATTTTTGGAAAAAATCGCGTCGACGACGAGTTGCCTGACGCCGGAGCATACGAATATTGATCAATCTTAATCAAAGAAAAATGAGATTTTATGTGTTATTGATGTCATTATTGTTTGTATCTATCTCATTATCTGCTTCCGACAGTACAAGATATTTGCGGATAATGTCGTATAATTGTGAGAATCTGTTTGATTATGAACATGATGAGGGGAAAGAAGATTATGAGTACACGGAATTCAGTGCCAAACACTGGACCAAATCCAAATATTTTGGAAAGCTTCATCGTACAGCAAGTGTGATAGCTCGATGTGGAGAGTGGGGCGACGTGGGAATCGTTTGTCTGCTTGAGATAGAGAATGACAGAGTGTTACGTGATCTGACTCAGAACACACAGCTGAAAAGAGCAGGGTATTCATACCTTCACAAAGAAAGCGAAGACCAAAGAGGAGTAGACGTTGCACTATTATACCAACCGGAGAAATTCACACCGCTAAAAACAGAGTATATAAAATTACATTTTGAGAATTCCCGTCCGACACGAGATATCCTGTTTACCACGGGAGTTTTACCGAATGGTGACACATTATCCGTGTTTGTCAATCACTGGCCATCAAGATATGGTGGAGAAGTGGAATCCGAATTCAAACGAATTGAAGCTGCGAATGCTGTCCGACATAAAATTGACAGCCTATTCGCATCACAAAATGAATCAAACATCGTTATTGTCGGAGATTTCAACGACTATTTTGACAATAAAAGTTTGAATAAGGCACTCGGAGCAGAAATTGATTTGTCGGCACCATACGAAAGTAAAAAGCTCTACAATCTGATGACAAAATATAATGGACGTGATGATATCGGCACACACAAGTTTCAAGGCCATTGGGGAGTGTTGGATCATGTGATAGTATCAGGCTCATTGTTGGATGGGAAAGGGATAGAAGTCACGGAAGACGGTGCACAGATCGGATTCTGGGAATTTCTGTTGGAGAAGGATAAGACCGGCGTCGCACCAAAAAGATCATTCAAAGGAGATTGCACCACCAACGGATTCAGCGACCATTTGCCTGTGTATATAGATTTGGAGATGAAATAAAGACACACATCCATTTCAATTACAAAATCGCACTAAATTCCATCATTTTTTTACAATTATCACTTTACAAGCCGAAGTCCCAAATTTGAATCTCTATACTCAATTATATCTCGTCCTCTGTATGACGTAACACTTCTTGGAGACCTGTTCCATCCACCGCCTCTGTCAATTTTATAATTAGACCGAATCTTTCCTACTGGATTTACAACATCTTTTTCATCATACTCATAAAACCAATCATAGCACCATTCCCATACATTTCCACTCATATCATATATTCCTAACTCGTTTGGAGTTTTTGTTGCAACCTTATGACTAGATCCTTCACTATTGTTAATGTTCCATGCCACATCATCAAGATTATTACTTCCTGAGTATTTATAATGTTTGCTTGCATTACCTCCTCTTGCAGCAAACTCCCATTCAGCTTCTGTAGGAAGTCTAAAATTGCAATTGGTTATTTTATTTAATCTGTCAATAAATTCCATGCATTCTGTCCAAGATACACGCTCTACAGGTTTATCTTCATCAATAAAAGAAGAGGGATTATACCCCATAACCGCAGTCCACAATTTTTGAGTAACTTCTGTTTTGCCTATTTCATAGCTACACAAAGACACTTTATGAACAGGATAATCTACATCATGTGACTCATTTATTTGATTTTCAGAAGCCCCCATATTAAACGTACCTTTACGAACCTTTACCATTTGAAAAGATACTCCATTTGCTATATATGTTTTTGTAGTACTACATGAACATATACATACTAAGAAACATATAATAAAGAGACTCTTAGAATAAATTTGTTTCATTTTGTGAAATAACAATCATATTGATACGAACAGAAAAAAATATGAAAGACAAAAGCCTTTCATATTTCTCAAATTATATTCTTAATTCTGATTACTGCTTGATTGCTCTGATCTTACCATCAATAGTAAGCGAGGTTTTTGACAAGGTAGAGTCGTTAAGCATCTTTCTACCTTTACAAAGGACCTCAAACAAAACAGTCTTATTATCAACGTCCTTCCAATTGATAGCTGATGATATGATCGCATACCTGCTAGTGACGAATGAACTGTCTGCCTGCATTGAGCGGTACTTCACATAACCAATAGAAGTCAATGGTTCTCCACTTTCCAATTTATATTTGTGAATACCTGAATTTGCTCCCTCCATAAACAAATTCACATCAAACACATTGTTTCCGACAGTCACCTGTGAATTGATTGTAGAATATGTACCTAATGAATCTGATGTAATATCAACAGTAGAAGCCACCATTTGCAGACCATCACTGGAAATCACAGAATCTCCTTTGATGCTTATGAAATCGTAGTTGTCGTAAAGGACAGCTTCGTCGCTTTCCGAACATGATAACATCAAAAGACCAGCGAAAAATACAAATGCATATTTTATCTTATTCATAATTCAATTCTTTTCAAGTTAATGTATATTTTCTACAAATATAAATACTTTTTCTCTATTACATCAAAATAATTTGATTTTTTGCATATCATGATTGACAAAATCAATGATTTATTGAAAGACTGTCTCTATTAATAGAGTAGGATAGTGGAAGAAAAATAAAAAAGACGGTGCAATCACACCGTCTTTTAATCAGTTAATCTCTAACAGATAACCGTTTTCATCGATCAAGAAACTCTTGAATTCGCCGTTAAACTTAAAATCAGCCAATACTTTGCTGTCTTTATCAACTCGCAAGCTTTTAGCTGCTTTGTTGTTGGCGTCGATTTTAGTTAGAGCATCTTCGTAAATTGACTGATAATCATCAAGTGAAACGAGGATTATTTTCTCATCTTTGCTCTCCTTTATAACACGCTGACAATTCTTAACAGACTCTGCATCATATGATGCCCAGAATGTAACAATCGTCTTCTGTTGATCATCCTTTTTCATAATCTCTGTTTCGACTTTCTGTCCCAGCATCAACTGTTCTGTACCAGAGAAGTCCACGTTTGATAATGTTGTAAGTCCAATTAAACCAAAAAATGCAATAGCGTTTATGTTCTTTTTAAGTACCATAACGTTTAGTTGTATTTATTAAATCCGGGTGCAAATGTAACCCCTTTTTTCAACTATCCTAATAAAATCGACTAAAAAATATGTTTTATAGTTATGTTTTTAACACTTTTTTGCCTAAAATGACCAATTTTTTAAGATTTTTTCACAAAAATCATCGTATTCATCTCTTATCCGCAAGCACCACTGCGTTCGGTGCATACGGTTACTGAGATAGCGTCTTCCAGACGCATAGGCATGTCATATATAAAAAAGAGACGATGCAAAGCACCGTCTCATAAGAATACAAATATAATATGGCTATTATTTTACAATATGCACATCCATCTGTGGGAAAGGAATGTTGATTCCCTTCTCTGTAAATGTCTTGTAAACTTTCTCATTCATGCTGAAAAAGACATTCCAATACTCAGCTGACTCACACCATACACGAACTGTCAGGTCAACAGAACTGTCGCCAAGATTTACCAAACCTATAAATGGTGTTGGATCCTTTAGAATTCTAGAATCTGCGTTTATAAGACCCATTATGACCTCCTTGGCATTGTCGTAACTCTCTCCATATGCAATACCGAATGTGAAGTCGACGCGACGCAATGGCTGCTTTGAGTAGTTTGTTGTGATTCCTGTTGAAAGTCCACCATTCGGAACAATAATCGTCTTATTATCAGCAGTTGTTATAATGGTGTTGAAAATCTGAATTTCCTTGATTACTCCAGACAATCCCTGTGCCTCGATGAAATCTCCAATTTTGAATGGCTTGAAAATCAAAATCATCACACCTCCTGCAAAATTCTGCAATGTACCACTCAACGCCATACCGATGGCAACACCTGCTGAAGCAAATAATGCTACAAATGAAGATGTCTCAAGACCAAGAATACCGACAATGGCAATGATTAGTATGAACATCAACACCACTTTTGTCAAGCTCTTCACAAATGATGCCAATGATGGCTCTACATTCTTTTTCTCCAACAGTTTGACGATACCTTTGTTGATTTTGCCAATAATCCACTTACCAATTGTGAACACCAAGATTGCAACCACAATCTTAACGGCAAAACTGATAGCAAGCTCTGTGCCTTCCTTCACCAAAATCTGCAGCGCTTCATCGTACTGCGATTTACTCAATCCTTCTGTGGCTAGCACATTTGCAGCCTGCGCCGCTTCCGACAATGTGTCGGCAACCGTTGTTACTAACGAATCGTTCATCTTTTCTACCTTTTTGTTTGTTATACTTGTCTACAAAAATATAAAAAATTATGCTGAACGGCAACTTTTCATACATTCAAAAACATTCAATATTGTGAATGTTTTGCCTTTTAGATATAAAATCATGAAAAAATTGTCGCTTCAAGGGTCTGTATGATAAAATATTTTGTTTTTTTGTGTGTTACTTTTACCTTTGTCAAAAACAAATCCTCAATAAAAACGATAATTGAGAAGAATCGATGAATAACAATTACAAATCACCAAAAATACTTTCATGAAAAAATACACTAAAGAGAATGTGTTCAATTTTAAGACGGAAGGGACACCGTCTGATTTCAGAACTTACTTGCCGGATTCATTTTCTGAATTTCTAAAATACGCATACGGACATTATTTTGCCACATCTAAAATAAGACAGATACTTGAGATTATTGCTCTAATAGCTCTGCCTATATTGGCATTTTATTCAGGACACACCAGGCACTGGGTAAAAGTATTCATCGTTATGCTTACCATCATTGGATACAAAGCATATTTGATTTACGCTTACCACAAACTTTACAAATCTCTGAAAGACAATGCATACTACAGATTCGACAAATATGGCATATCTATGATGGTTGATACCGACGAATGCCAAGTCCGTTTTGATACAGAGAGTTGGGATCTTGTGGAGTCTGTTTATGAATATGACGACTACATAGTACTTAATCTTTCCGACAAAGCAGAAATTGCAAAAGAAATACATATAATCGGTGGTGATAAAGAAAAGAACCTCAAGAATCTTCTTGGATTCTGGCAGATGTCGCTGAATTACACTTTGAATGGAAAGAATCCTAATGATATGCCTGACTATTATTCTGCGGAAGAGACAGCTGAGTTACAGAATTTTATAGAAGACCAATTCGGAGAGATTGATGTCATCGCACATGAGAAGGAATCTGCTCATGGTCTGCATGTCGACCTTGCTGTCATCCAACCTACCGAAGAAAGGCCATATTACACTGTGTGTACCATCGGAATTGGAGCCTACCGTATGACAATGAACAACGAGGATAGGGTAGAAAACCATACTCCGGAATACTATGAGTTTTTGATTCACCTTCCTGCGGATTGGGTCGTTCTTCCTGAAGAGGGATACGATAAAGAGGAGAACTGGTGGCCAATCAGACTATTGAAAGCAGTGGCAGTGGAGCCAAAACTTTCAAACGAATGCTTCAAATTCAACGAGATTGTAAGTTATAAGAGAAGCAGTGAGACAGAAAATCCGACCAGCGTCTACATTGATTATCCTTTGCCGGATCCATATTATAACACTCTATTCAATACAAGCACTGGCAGAAGCGTCCAATTCCTGCAAATAATTCCGTTGACGGAAGAAGAAGCCAACCATTTCGATGTGGATCGCATCGTAGACTACAACGAAAAGGCGTCTTATTACTATGGTATGGATACAAAGTCAGCTGTTGATTTGGATGAAGAGGAAAGAATTGCCCTCTACACAGAGCATATCCTCGACCATTTCAAGAAAATAATAATGCATAATGCGTAAATCGTAATTGTAGAGACTGACGTGCCCCATCTCTATTTTGCTAGTATTCGTCTGGAAGACGATATCTCTGTAACCAAGAGAGCCGAACGAAACAAAGAGGAGTGGCACTCTTGGGGACGGAATAGGCATAGCAAGTCGTACAGAACAACCGAGGGTGCCGCTCACTACCATGTAGCTTGCTCGGCACCCACTGGTTACTCAAATAGCGTCTTCCAGACGCAAAAATATCAAAGAAGGGGACATGCCCACGTTTCGAATTTTGATTTTATATCCTCTTCACTCGGTTAGGGTAGTACTGTAAGCCACAACATGAGCAAAAAATATTCTGTTTATACTGACAATCATATCTGTATGCAAAAAAATATTCTTCAAAACACCGGCATGTGTACAAAATATTTTTTGTTTACTTCATATATTTGCAAAATTATTCTTTTGTGCCTAATTTTGCACCATCAAAACAATAACTAACGAAACAGCGAAACTAAAATATTATATGACAGTTCAGAATTTCATCACTAATTCACAGAAAACTGTGTTCTCTTTTGAGATTCTTCCACCTCTTAAAGGTAACGGAATCGACAGAATATATAAGATTGTAGATAAACTTCGTGAATTTGATCCAAAATATATAAATATCACATCACACCACAGCGAGGCTATTTACCGTCCACAGGCTGACGGACTTCTACGCAGAAGCATGGTATTGCGTCGCCCCGGCACTGTGGCTATCGCCGCCGCAATCCAGAATAAATATGGCATTCAAGCTGTGCCTCATATCATCTGTAAGGGTTTTACTAAAGAGGAGACGGAATACGCCCTTCTCGACCTTAATTTCCTTGGCATTCACAACCTTCTTCTCCTTCGTGGCGACAGCAAAAATGTGTCTGTTCCAGCAGGACAGGAGAACCTATATAATGATTATGCCACAGATCTTCAGAAACAGGTGAATGATTTTAATAAAGGTTTGGACATATACGGAGATAAAATAGAAGGCGTTGACATCCCTTTCTCCTACGGAATGGCTTGCTATCCCGAAAAACATGAGGAGGCTCCAAACCTCAATTCCGACTTGCGTATCGCAGTGGAAAAAGTGAAGAATGGGGCTCAATACCTTGTGACTCAGATGTTTTTCGATAATCAGAAATACTACGACTTTGTGGCTAAAGCACGTGAGGCTGGAATCACAGTGCCTATCATCCCCGGTATCAAACCAGTGGTGCTGCGCAATCAGTTGAATGTCCTGCCTAAGGTGTTCCACACTGATATTCCAGAAGCGTTCGCTAATGAATTGGCTAAATGCAAAACTGATGAAGAGGCTAAAGAAGTTGGCGTGGAATGGTGTTTGAACCAATGTCGTGACCTTCTCGACCATGGTGTCAACAACCTTCATTTCTACACTCTTATGGCTTCCGACTCTGTGGCTCGTGTGGCTAAAGAGATATTCTAAACAATAGAAATCACATTTGTGTTATAAGGGCAGGCTTCATACCTGCCCCTACATGTTTTAATGGCTTGCCTAATTGAGTGGGCAAAAATCCATCTAGAAATAAAAACAAGAATGAGAAAACAACTCCAAAATAGAATCCTTATCCTCGACGGTGGATATGGCACAATGATCCAATCATTTGGAATCCAGGGCAACAACGATGCTTTGCCCATGGAGAATCCAGATGTGATCGCTAAGATTCACCGTGGATACCTCGAAGCCGGTGCGGATATCGTCTCCACTTGTTCGTTTGGTGCTCAACGTATATCACAGGCCGAATACGGTATGCAGGGAAAGATCAGGGAGATGAATATCGCCGCTGCCAAACTGGCACGTGAGGAGGCTGACAGGATGATGGAAATCACCCCAGACCGTCCTCGTTTTGTGGCAGGAAGTGTCGGACCTACGGGCAAAATGCTGTCGATGTCGGAGAATGCGGACGATCCTGCAGCTCGTTCCGTCTCTTTTGATGAGATCACCGACGCATACGAAGAGCAGATGTCAGCGTTGATTGAGGGTGGAGTAGACGCATTTCTAATCGAGACTATTTTCGATACGCTTAATTCCAAAGCGGCTCTTGTGGCGGCGGAAAGAGCCATGAAAAAGATGGGAAGACGTGTGGAGCTTATGCTTTCTCTTACCATCAGCGACAACAGCGGCCGTTCTCTGTCCGGACAAACGATTGAAGCCTTCATAGCGAGTGTTTCCCACGCTCCATTGCTGAGCATCGGTCTCAACTGTGGACTTGGAGCAGAGGCTCTGCTGCCATACCTTCGCCGTATATGTGAGGTCTCTCCATTCTACGTCAGCTGCCATCCTAACGCAGGACTGCCAAACGCACTTGGAAAATATGTCGACACTCCATTTAAGATGCGTAGTGAGTTGGCTCCATTCTTCGACGAGGGTCTGCTAAATATCATCGGAGGATGCTGTGGCACCACTCCTGATCATATCGCAGCCATTAATGAAGAGGTTGAGAAAGGTCATGCCAAAATACATAAAATCAACACTATAGATAAAAATAATCTTGTGTTGTCTGGACTTGAGCCTCTATCTGTTGCCAATCTGCCGGAGGATGACAAATTCCTAAAGATCGGCGAACGATGCAATGTGGCTGGTTCACGTAAATTCTTGAAACTGATCAATGAAAAATGTTATGACGAGGCTCTTGAAATCGCCCGCAAACAGGTGGAGGGAGGAGCAAACGTCATAGATATTAATATGGACGACGGTCTGCTCGACGCAAAAAACGAGATGTCTCATTTCGTGCGTCTGATCGCGTCTGACCCTGAGATAGCCAGACTTCCTTTGATGTTGGATTCATCTCGTTTTGAGGTGATTGAGGAGGCTTTAAAATGGACGCAGGGAAAATGTATCGTCAACTCTATCTCATTGAAAGAGGGCGAAGAAAAATTCCTCGACCATGCCCGTGTTATCCGACAATTCGGAGCGGCAGTCATTGTGATGGCTTTCGACGAAGAAGGACAGGCAACTACGTTCGACAGGAAAATCGAAATCTGTGGAAGAGCCTACCGTCTACTTAGGGAAAACCTTGATTTTCCTCCAGGCGACATCATCTTCGACCCTAATGTGCTGACTGTGGCGACAGGAATGGCTGAACATTTTGACTATGGAATCGATTTCGTGCGTGCGGCAGAATGGATTCATGCAAATCTGCCAGGAGCGAGAGTGTCCGGAGGTCTGAGCAACCTCTCTTTCGCTTTCCGTGGCAACAACTACGTGCGTGAGACAATGCACACCGTCTTCCTTGACGAAGCCATCCCACGAGGAATGGATATGGCTATTTTGAATCCTTCAGCTATGATTCCAAGCGAGAGTGTGCCTGAAGCATTGCGTCTTGCGATACGTGGCGTGCTATTCACACGTCGTGATGAAGAGGCTACGGAATTGCTTATCGCCATGGCTGAAGAAATAAGATTAAGAAAAGAGGCAGAAAAAGCGCAAAAATTATCCGGTGCGACGGTTCAAACCCCTACAGCATCGTCAACTCCAGCAGCCGCCACAACATGTGATGAGCGACTACGCAATGCATTGAAAACAGGTAACGGTTCGACACTAAAACCTGATCTTGAGGAGGCGATGACCAAATACGGATCAGCGCTTAAAATCATTGAAGGTCCATTGATGGAAGGAATGAACGAAGTGGGCCAGCTATTCGGTGAAGGAAAGATGTTTTTGCCTCAGGTGGTGAAGACTGCCCGCACGATGAAACAGGCAGTGTCCATACTGAATCCATATATTCAAAAGTCGGATGGAGACGCACATTCAGCCGGCAAACTAGTGATTGCCACTGTGAAAGGAGACGTCCACGATATCGGTAAAAACATTGTGGCTGTTGTGCTGACCTGCAACGGATATAGTGTTACAGATTTGGGAGTCATGGTGCCGCCAGACGATATTATCAAGACCGCCATAGAAGAGAAAAGTGATGTCGTATGCCTTAGCGGATTGATCACACCGTCGCTTGAAGAGATGTGTACGGTGGCAAAAATGATGCAAGAAGCAGGACTTAATATTCCGCTGATTGTGGGTGGTGCGACGACATCAGACCTCCATACTGCATTGAAAATGGCCCCGTTGTATCCGAACGGAGTTGTGATCAGAGCGTCGGATGCTGCACAAAATCCGGTAATAGTCTCACGTCTACTTTCCGACTCAAAAGATGCGTTCATCACTGAAATAAAAGAGTATCAGCAACGTCTGCGCGACGACTATGCGAATGGAAAAGAGGAAAAATCCCCTGCAGAGGCACACTCTATTCCAGCTCCAGAGAAAAAAGAGGTTGAGAAAAGTGTCGAGCCACCATATAACGGCGAAAAAATCCACGATTTGATCGCACTTTCTGAAGTCCGTCCACTTATCGACTGGAGATATTTCTACCACGTTTGGAGAGTGAAGGAGGGTAGCGACGAAGCAAAATCTCTGCATGAAGACGCAGAAGAGCTACTAAACAGACTCCAGCAAATGCCTGGATTCGGCATCAATTCACTAGAATCATTCTATTCTGCCTTTGTCGACGCGGATGGATTGAAAATCAAAAAAGATGACGAGACATTACAGTTGTGCGACACTTGGGCACCCATTTGCTGCCATATAAAAGCAGACGGTGATATTCTCGGATTCTTTGCAGCAACTATTTCCGAACCATTCATCAAGCATATAGAAGAGTTGAAGAAAGGCGACGACAATTATGAGGCACTGCTTGCCCAATCACTCGCAGACCGACTTGTGGAAGCTGGAAACCAATATTTGGCAAAGCAGTTGAGTCAGTTTGGATGGACAGGCATACGTCCGGCAGTAGGGTATCCGATGTGGCCAGAGCAACAGGACATTTTCAGATTGGCGAAGGTTGTTTCGTTCGATAAAGTCGGAATCACACTGACCGAGAATGGAGCAATGTATCCGCAGGCTTCCGTGGCAGGGGCGATTTTGAAATAATTTGGAAACTGACCAAGAAGGCAATTGGCGGAATCAAATGCCTGTATAGCCTATATTTATAAGTGTGGTGATCCCAAATTTACAACAAGAAAGGAAAAATGCGGCAAAACCAACAATTATGTCATTAAAATAGCCGAATTACAATACGGTTGATATTTCTTTTGCGAATTTCGGAACAACTGTTTTATGAGTAGGAACAACCACTTTTTTGTTTCATTTAACCGTATTACATTTGCGGAAAAACAGAAAAACAACTGAAAAAATGACGAAGTTAAGTGTAAATATAAATAAGGTTGCCACTATTCGTAATGCTCGTGGTGGAAATATGCCAAACTTGGTAAAATTCGCATTGGATTGTGAGCGTTTTGGAGCTCAGGGTATCACTGTACATCCTCGTCCAGACGAGCGTCATGTCCGTTATGCGGATGTACACGACCTCAAACCGTTGCTAACTCAGGAATTTAACATCGAAGGCAACCCAGTGCCTAAATTTATTGAATTGGTAAACGAAATCAAACCAGCACAGGTCACTCTTGTGCCAGATGCAGAAGATGCCATTACAAGCAATGCAGGTTGGGATACAATCAAACACGAAGATTATTTGCGTAAAATAGTTGCTGATTTCAAGAGCCACGGAATTCGTGTTTCCCTTTTCGTGGATCCAAAGCCAGAAATGATTCGTAAAGCTGCTGAAATCGGAGCGGACAGAGTAGAGCTTTACACAGAAGCGTATGCGACAAATTATGCGGCTGACCGAGAAAAGTCTATCAGACCATATTTAGAGGCTGCAAAAGTGGCGCGAGAATGTGGACTTGGCCTTAATGCCGGACACGATTTAAGCCTTGAGAACCTTGCATATTTCCATCAGCAGATTCCTTGGGTAGACGAAGTTTCAATCGGCCACGCACTAATCAGCGATGCTCTTTACCTTGGTATTGAAGAAACAATACACCAATATCTTGAATGTCTAAAAGCTTAATTATCTTAATCACATGAAACCAGAACTTATTGTAATGCTTACTCACAACGACCTTACAGTGAGGAATGCATACGAAATATTTGAACAATGTAAGGACTCTAAAGCCCTATATTGGGGATTCAAGGAGCAGCCGCTTCCACTTGAAGAGATGCAACGTATATTTGCCAGAATGAAAGCATGCGGCAAACGCACTGTTTTAGAGGTGGTTGAATACACAGAAGAGGAAGGATTAAAAGGTGCAGAGATGGCTGTGAAGTGTGGCGTCGACCTTCTTATGGGCACCATGTACTCTGACAAAATTCTTGAGTTCTGCAAAAAACACAAACTTGCTTATATGCCGTTTGTTGGTGAGATTGTCGACAGACCATCCGTACTAAAAGGAAGTATAGAGTCGATGGTGGAAGAGGCTCAAAGATTGAAGGAAAAAGGAGTCTTTGGTATAGACCTATTAGGTTATCGATACATTGACGACGCCGAGCAACTGATTTCTGATATGGTGTCAAAGACAGGACTACCTATATGTGTTGCCGGAAGCATAGACAGCTATGAGCGTCTACAATTCATCAAAAATGTACAGCCTTGGACATTCACTATTGGCAGTGCATTCTTCGACAATAAATTTGGCACATCTATAGCAGAGCAAATCAATAACGTGTGCGACTTTATCAACTTAGAAAAAAGAGGTCGCATTTCCCAATTCTTTCCACATGCCAGATTGTCGGGAGTAGGGGCTTAATACTAAAGGTTACAAAATAAAGTAAAGGAATCAGTCAAAACACCGGTTCCTTTTTTATGGATTTTTCTTTTTGTTTGGATAAATCCAAACCACGTTATGAAGTATTTCTTGTTTTAGTTTTCAAAAATAAGAAAATTGCTCTCAAATTTGCTACCTCATTTTCTTCACTCCGTTTTCTATATAAATTCCTGATTCTGGAACAAAAGCAAGTTTGTGGCCTCTGATTGAATATATTTGACTTGAAGAACCATCCGATGCCCTGACTATGTTGACAGAAGATGTGCTACCTATAGATAGTGTGATTGTCACATTTCCATCACCAAGAATCTCCTTTAACTCACTCTGTGTCACTCCTCTAATTTTACCCAAACGAGTGAAATTCCATGAATTAGTGCCGTAATAAATGCAAATATTGCTACCTTGGTAAAGAATCACGTCTCCTGGCTCTGTTGTTATTTGCTCATTGTTTTCAGAAAGAGAATGACCTATATCTCCCACCTTTTCAAAATCACCATAGTCATGAGCTTCATATGTCAATGGACCATTTTTCAATAAATCAATAAGTGATGCCGCAGACGAATTGTCGGCAAGATCAACAATAAGATTATGTGAATTTACATTGATAATCATCGTTTGGGATGTGACATTTGATCCAAGACTAGCATACTCAATGTCCTTTAACCATTGTTCGAGAAGAGACTTACGTTTGGCATGATTGGCATTATTAATCCAAAGACTTTTTAAGAATTTTCCATTTGGCACAAGTCGTTTTGCATCCGCCTCGACACCACTAATACCGCTGCTATGGCTACTTACAATAAGCCCAATATTTTTGTTCGCCATCATTCTACCATACTTAAACAAGAATGTCTGCATATTTGAAGACATCTGGCTCCACCAGAGTGGGGTAGCTATGATAACAGTGTTGTATTTGCTCATGTCAACATCGACTGGATCTATAGCCGGATAACTGCTTTCTTCTTCAGGATTATCCTTTATTTTGGTAAGTTGCTCTGTGCCGATTCTATAGTTATTGGCAGCATAGTCAAGACCTTTCTCTGTTGGTTCAACTTCCAATACATCAGCGTCGACTAGACTTTTGAGATCAGACACAATTTCCTCAGTATGATTTGTATAACTGTAATAGACAATCAGCGTCTTGTTCACATTCTCTGAAATGTCGTCATCTGCAGGTGGCATGGCATTGGCTTCGTCATTCTGACAGGACATCATAAATAACGTGGCCATAACCAAATATAGATTTGAAAAAATACTCTTCATAACTGGATTTTTATCTGTTAATAAGCATTCCGCTCTGCCATTTGATATTTGGATACAATGATTTAAGATCACTTACTGACTGAGTGATCGAACTTCCTCCTGAAGTTGCGAATGGAATGACAGTTTTTCCATCCATATCAGCCTGTTCGATAAACGTGTTGATGATACGTGGTGCCAAATTCCACCAAATAGGGTAGCCTATGTATATCACATCATATTGAGCAAGACTTTTACTCTCCTTCAACGCAGGTCTGGCTTTTGAATCCTTCATTTCGACAGAAGAACGGCTTTTGTTGTTACGCCAATTTAAGTCGTCAGAAGTATATTTCTGAGCTGGTTCTATAGTGTAGATATCGGCGTTATGTTCTTTTGCCAATCTTTTTGCAACACCCTCAGTAACACCAGAAGCTGAAAAATAGGCGACAACAGTTTTTTTGTTTTGTGCAGATAGTCCCATAGTGATAAATAATGTAAGAATGAATGAAATAAGTTTATTCATAGTTTTATAAATTATTTTAATTTGTATTAAAGAGGATGGAAAGGATGTTCCGCCCTTGACAATCCTCAATTATAAACAGTATCTAAGTCTTTAGATGAATTTTAAGCAGCTCTCCATTGCGACGGTGAACGACCAGTAAGAGCTTTGAAAAAACGGACAAAATGTTGTGGATATTCGAATCCTAGACGCTGGCTGACTTGGGCGACAGTCAGAAAGTCAGACTGCAAAAGTTCCTTTGACTTAACAAGAAGATGGTCATTTATGATGTCTTTTGCTGTCCTTCCAGTCTCAGTTTTGATAAGCGTGCCGAAGTAGCCATTTGACAAGCAACATTTATCCGCGAACCACGCCACGGTAGGAAGACCTTCAGATTCCGCCTTTGTTGTGATATACTCATCCAACAAAGACAAAAACTTCTTCACCACAGAATGGTTGATCTCCTCACGAGTGATGAACTGACGGTCGTAGAATCGCAGACAATAGTTCAAAAGCAACTCTATGTTTGAAACTATAAGTTCCCTAGTATGTTTGTCGATACCACGGTGCAATTCCTGATCTATCATTGCAAGAACTCCACGGAAAATTTCCACTTCAGAAGCAGAAAGATGCAGTGCCTCATTTGACGAGTAGTCAAAAAATCCGTAGCGACTCATCTGTTTTCCCAAGGATGTACGGTTGAGCAAATCAGGATGAAACGCCAGAGCGGTAAACTTTGCAAATGGCACATCAGGATTAGGCTCCACTTTAACCGATTGCCCAGGAGCAAAACTTGTCACTGTCATCTCGTCAAAATCGTATGGTGTACGTCCATATGAAAGTTTGCATCCTTTGTTTTCCTTAAGATAGATGGCATAAAGGCCGTAATGCATCACACATTCCTTGATGTGATCAACATTCTCCACTCGCATTACACTTATCAGAGGGTGAAGAGTCTCAACACCCTGATAGTCGTTGAATTCCTGTATTGTGTTAAAAAATATCTCTTGCATAAGAAGTTGTTTAAGTTTGCTTAAAATATTTTGCTATAAAAGATCACAAACCAGATCTGAGAGAGCCCAAACGAGCAGTTATATTCTCGCACTAGAGAGGAGTAGTTATGGCGTTCCGCACTTAACTATCCTCGTGTCTATATCCAATTTTTTAATTTAAATAATTTCTAAGATGTCTTCAACAATCTGTTCGTCTAGCAAACGATTGTCGGACAACAACTGATGGACATCAAACCTGTCATACAAATCTTTTTTCACACCACCGACAAGAACTTTCATGTCTGAAGCACTGAAATAAGAGGCCACACGTTCACCAAAACCACCGTCTTTACAACCGTCCTCCAAAGTCACGACCAAATTATGGTTTGCTTTAAGACTGTCAAGAGTAGTAGCGTCGACTTCATTAAGATAGCGAGGATTGATTAGCGTAGCATCGATTCCTTTTTCAGCAAGGATTTTTACCACATTTTCTCCTTTCTGATAGAAAGATCCAGCCGCAATAACAGCCACTTTCGAGCCCTTATGCGTCACTTTGTATTTTGACTCATAGCTATATACCTCGTCTACCTTATCAGATGTGTGGATCACACCGTTGCTTGGAATACGAATAGCGATAGGTTTCTTATCCTGAAGGATTGCCCATTTAAGCATTGCGAAATACTCCTCACAATTGGTCGGAGCAAGGTAAATAAGACCTGGAATACTGCATAGCATAGGAATGTCGAAAAGACATATATGGGTGATGTCGTTCATTGTGCCAGTACCTCCCCAAGCTACATTTATGACGGCTGGATTCGAATTGATACACAAATCCTGAGCTATCTGGTCGTATGTGCGCTGGATGAAAGTGGAATAAACGGTCCAGACTGGTCGCAAACCACCTTTTGCCATTCCACTCGCCATGGCTACTGCCTGTTCTTCCGCAATACCCATATCAATATGTTGTGATCCAGCTTCCTTACGTTTTGCGGGAGTAAATCCGGCAGCCGCAGGAGTGCCAGCCGTTACAGCTATAAGGGTAGGGTCTTTCTTCATTTCACGGAGCATCCAGTCGCTATAAAGCTGCTCATAACTCTCAAAAGCAGGAGTTGCAGGTCGGCTTCCATCGGCAAGGTTAAAAGGCATTCCCCAATGCCATCCTTCCTTATTGTCGACGGCAGGCTGAAAACCATGTCCTTTTTCTGTATGTATGTGCACAACAGTTGGTTTGTCTGTGTCTTTTACTGATTTGAATATCTCAATCAGTTTCTCCACATCATTTCCTTCCTCCAGATACTTGTATTCAAATCCCCACGCCTTAAACCAATTATGCTTGCATTCACCCTTACTTTCACGCAACGCACGAAGATTCTTGTAGATTCCACCGTGATTCTCAGCGATCGACATTTCATTGTCATTGACAACGATAATTATTCCTGTACCCAACTCGGACGCTTCGTTGAGTCCTTCGAAAGCTTCACCACCTGAAAGCGAGCCGTCTCCGATTATTGCTATAATGTTTTCTTTTGTTCCTTTGACATCACGCGCTTTCTGCAAACCTGTGGCTAGGCTTACAGATGTAGATGTATGACCCACCTCAAAATTATCATACACAGGACTTTCCGCAGGAGAAGAGTATCCGCTTATGGCATTCATGTCGTCAACATTGCCAAGAAAACCAGACGCACGGCCGGTAAGCACCTTGTGTGGATAACACTGGTGACTGACATCAAACACAAATTTGTCTTCAGGAGCATTGAAAACATAGTGAAGCGCCACAGTCGCCTCCACAAAACCAAGGTTGGGTCCAACATGTCCACCATGTTTACTCACACGGTTGAGCACAGCGGCACGTGTCTCATCTGCGACAATTTTAAGAGCCTTGATATCCAGTCCCTTCAAGTCGGACGGTGACTTAATATTTTCAATATACATTTTATTCTTGTTTTGGTTGTTAACTGATGCAAAGATATTCTTATAGATTATATATCAACATACCTAAATTTTGGAATGCATTACCTTTTTTTAGGATAGAGAAATTACAATAACCGAACAAGCAATCTACGGACTATTAAATACACTGCAAAAATGATCAAATAAAAAAAGACGAGGATATGCCCCGTCTTTAATATTATAAATTATCTAATTATCTCACAATCAACCTCTGTCCGATCGACAATTTGTCGGAGCGTAGATTGTTCCATCTCTTGATTTGAGCCACGCTCACTCTGTTGCGTCTTGCAATCGCTCCGAGAGTATCGCCCTGACGGACTCTGTAGACACGTCCGTTGCTTGGTCCGTAATAGCCTCTGCCGTATGACGCTGGCTCCACCTGTATACGCTGCGGACAAAGTTCCTCTTTCTTATAATTGCAGATTGTGTCTTCGTGCTCTATAAATCCGTTGACTGCCGAACTTGGCAAACAGATGGTGTAATCCTTTGAGCCTGGAATGATATCACGTCGATACTGAGGATTCAAATTTCTCAATATCTCAACATCCTGACCCAAGATAGCCGCAATCTGCTGCAGACTCATACGCTTTGTTGTATGGACAGTGTCGCAGGCAAGAGGAAACTGGATGTTTGCCGGACAAATCTTATGCTCAGCATAATATGTCATCGTGTATGTGGCGGCAATGAACGCAGGCACATATCCACGTGTCTCACGCGGTAGGAAAGGGTAGATAGCCCAATAATCTCGTTTGCCACCCGAACGACGAATCGCCTTGTTCACATTTCCCGGTCCACAATTATATGCCGCAATCACAAGCGACCAATCTTTGTAGATGCCATACAGATTCTTCAAATATTTGGCTGCGGCATGTGTCGACTTGAACGGATCACGACGGTCATCCACAAGGCTGTTGCCATTAAGTCCGTACATTCTTCCTGTGGAGAACATGAACTGCCACAAACCAGACGCACCGGCTCTTGAGAATGCTCGTGGATTAAGAGCAGACTCGATCACTGGCAGATACTTCAATTCTATCGGCATCTGCTCGCTATCAAGCACGTCTTCAAATATTGGGAAATAGTATTTGCCGAGACCGAGCATATATTCCACCTGCTTTCTCTTCTTCACAGTGTATAGCTCAATGTATCTCTTGACTATATTATTATAGTTCATCTCCATAATCGACGGAATTGCCTTCAGTCTTTCGATATAGACACTGTCCTCCAACACTTCTCCGATTGAATCTGTGATGCAGTCCGACTGCAAATAATTCTTGCGATATGCGTTGATCAGGCTGTCCAAACTGATTTCCATAGCCTCTGGCACATGAAGACATGCCACATCCTTAATTTCATCACAATCTGATGTATCCTTTTGTGAAATAGTAGAATCGACAGGTATTTCTAACGCAACATCGTCGTCTTCTGCCTCTGATTCAGCTTCATTGTCTTCCGCCTCTGCAACTTCCTCGTTTTCATTGTTATCCGCTGCAGCATAAGATAAACCTATAAATGAGTTGAAGGTAATTGCCGCAACAACGGAAATAAATTTCTTGATCATTTTATTTTCTGTTTCCAATATTCAACGTGAATTTCAACCCTAACGACTGTTGGGATCCTTTCACAGTTGCATAATGTTCATCATATTTAATTTCTGGTCTGATATTCAGTGATAAATCTTCCGAAATAGAAAAATCATAAAGGTGGGCATCCACAAATGCATCCAAAGCATTGCCGACATATAGCAATACAGATGCGAAAATACACATGTCTCTGTATCTTCTGTATGTGTTCATCTTTCGTTCTAGCACAGTCTTCTTCCAATTGTCGTCCACATTACCCAATCCTTCAAAGATAGGATCAAAATCACGTGTCTTAGGATCATTGTCCACCAAAGAGTAGTAGGCAGCAGAATATTCCTTATACATTCGTCCTTGGAAAGAGACCACATAAAAACTTCCTATTCCAAGGCCATAAATCAAAGGCACCTTCCAATATGAACGGTTGTAGATCTGACCGGCACCGGGCAATAAAAGAGATAGCCACATTGCCTTTTTAGGATCCGGCATCCAATACTCTTCACCAGCTCTTTTTCTTGATCTCCTTTGTTTCGACGGTGAGGCAACATTATCAGAATTCGACATCACATAGGCGTCGGCACTGTCCGCAACGACAACGTTATTCAGGCTGTCTGCAGTAGTGGCGACTGCTGAATTCACACTGTCTGCAACAGCATTCGTCTGCGAATGGACGCTATCAGCGACTGTAGGAGTCACTTCGTTTGCCACAGAAAGAGAATCATTGCAAAAAGCAGCGATGCAATTTGCAATGAACATAAGTGAGACTAATATTTTTTTTGTATATTCCAACTTATTCACCTCTCTGGATGCTATCCAATGTTTCTATGATCTTTTCAAGTTCATCATCACTTCCGAACGGAATGGTAATCTTTCCTGCACCCTTATTGTTGCGAACCAAATCCGACTTCACATTAAAGATCTTCTGCAAACGGTTCTTTAATGCCTCATACTCCTCTGGCAACTGTTTTGAAGGTTTGGCAGGAGTCTCAGGATCAGAATCGAACTTTTTCGACTTTTCGTCCTGCACCATCTGCTCCGTTTTTCTCACAGACAAACAGTCTCTCACCACTTTCTGATAAGCCTGGATGATTTCGTTTTCATCATCCAAACCAAGCAGGGCACGTGCGTGACCCATCTCGATCTTGCGCTCCTTCAAGCCCACCTGAACAGGCGCTGGCAAACGAAGGATACGGAGATAGTTAGTTACAGTGGATCTATTTTTTCCAACTCTCTCGCTCACCTGCTCCTGAGTGTAGTTGCACACCTGCATCAAATTCTGGTAAGCCATCGCTATTTCCACTGCATTCAAATCCTCACGCTGGATATTCTCCACAAGAGCCATCTCCTGCACCTCATTGTCTGAAATATCCTTGATGTAAGCTGGAATAGTAGTGCAACCAGCTAGTTTTGACGCTCTATAACGGCGTTCACCAGAGATAATCTGATATTTGTCGCCTACTTTACGAACTGTAATAGCCTGAATGACACCAATCTGCTTGATGGAATCGGCAAGTTCCTGCATCTTTTCTGAGTCAAACTCGCGTCGAGGCTGGTCTGGATTAGCTTCTATAAGATCCAAAGATATCTCTTCAAGAGAAGAAGATCCTTTAAGATTCTCAATTTTTTCCTCTACCTCAGCCTTTTTCTCATCGGACATATTCTTGTCGCCTAACAGAGCGCCAAGACCTTTGCCCAGACCACCAGGCTTAAATTTATTTTTGTTATTGTTGTTCAGCATCTTATGTTATTTAAGTTCTCCAGAATATGTTTTTGATGCGTTGCGAGCAAGGAACTCCTGAGTGAACTGCATATAGTTCTGAGCACCCTTACTTTCAATATCATATTCTATAATGCTCTGTCCGAAGCTTGGAGCCTCTGCCAGTTTCACATTTCTGTTGATTACCGTCTGGAATGTCATTTCGCCGAAGTAGCGAGTGATCTCCTCAATCACCTGGCGACCCAATCTTGCACGAGGGTCATACATAGTGATTAGGAAACCTTCTATAGAAAGAGACGGATTCAACTTTTTCTTTACAATCTGCATTGTATTGACCAACTTAGCGATACCTTCAAGTGCGAAATATTCAGCCTGGACAGGAATAAGCACAGAGTCGGCGGCTGTCAGGGCGTTGACAGTGACCATACCAAGGGAAGGTGAGCAGTCTATTAGAATAAAGTCGTAGTCATCTTTGATTCCCGCAAGCACTTTTTTCAAAACGCTCTCTCTCTCTTCCACCTGAAGAAGTTCGATCTCTGCTCCCACAAGGTCAATATGAGAAGGCAAAATCTTCAAACACTCAAGACTAGTGTTCTGCACTCCATCCTTTGGATTGGCTCCATCCAACATACATTCGTATATAGTATTGTTGAGTTCGGAAATATCCAAACCCAATCCAGACGAAGCATTAGCCTGAGGGTCCGCATCAATTATAAGAACTTTCTTGTCTAACGTAGCCAAACAAGCGCCCAAGTTCACAGTCGTTGTCGTTTTGCCGACACCGCCTTTTTGATTAACTATTGCTATGATCTTGCCCATAAATTCTTTGTTATAAAAATTCTAAATCAATTTCCGTTCGCAAATATAGTGAGTTTTTTTTATTATCATTAATTCTTTGTTGCTTTATTGTTTTAAGTTTTTGCAAAATTGTTGTAATTTAGCATCGTAATTTTTAGATAAGTCATACAATGAAAGGTAAAAGTTTGGTTTCTATTACAGACTACAGCAAAGATGATATTTTAAGAGTGTTGTCTGCCGCTAAAGAGTTTGAGAAGAACCCCAATCAAATGATACTGCAAGGAAAGGTTGTCGCTACACTTTTCTTTGAACCTTCTACTCGCACACGTTTGAGTTTTGAGACCGCAGCCAACCGTCTTGGTGCAAGAGTCATCGGTTTCAGCGACGCTGCCACTTCCAGCACATCCAAAGGAGAGACCTTAAAGGACACAATTAAGATGGTGAGCAATTATGCGGATGTTATCGTAATGCGACACCATATCGAGGGAGCTGCAAGATATGCGTCTGAGGTCACTGATGTTCCTATTATCAATGCGGGCGACGGTGCTAACCAGCATCCTACTCAAACGATGCTAGACCTTTTCACTATCCAGCAAACCCAGGGCAGACTTAACGATATCAACATCACAATGGTTGGCGACTTGAAGTACGGACGCACCGTCCACTCGCTTATTATGGCAATGTCACACTTCTCTCCAACTTTTAATTTCGTCGCTCCTATAGAGTTGGCAATGCCTGAGAAATATAAGTTGTTCTGCAAGGAAAACAATATTCCTTTCCAAGATTTGAAAGAACTGTCGCAGGATGTGATTGGCAATACCGATATATTATATATGACAAGAGTGCAGAAGGAACGTTTCTCCGACCTTATGGAATACGAAAGAGTAAAGAACGTGTACACTCTTTGCGCCTCAATGCTAGAGAACACCCGTCCAAACATGAAGGTGCTTCATCCGCTTCCACGCGTCGGCGAAATCGCCAATGATGTTGACGATACACCACAGGCTTACTATTTCCAGCAGGCTAAAAACGGGATGTATGCCCGTCAGGCTGTTATTTGTGACGCTCTTGGTTTAATTTAATCTCTTGCTACAATGACTATCGACAATAAAGAATTAAAGGTCGCCGCTCTCAAAGAGGGTACAGTAATCGACCATATTCCTTCAGACAAGCTTTTCAAGGTGATCGCTATTCTTAACCTTAAGAATACACACAGCCAGATAACTTTCGGATACAACCTTGACAGCGCCAAGCTCGGCAAAAAGGCTATCATTAAAATCTCTGAAAAATTCCTAGAACAGACAGAGGTGAACAAAGTTGCTCTTATCGCTCCTCATGCAAAGATCAACATTATCCGTGATTACAAGGTGGTGGAAAAAATGGCTTTGAACTATCCACAGGAGGTTGTCGGAGTGGTGAAATGCCTGAACCCTAAATGTATCACAAACAACGAACCAATGAAGACTAAATTCCGTCAGCTTCACCCGTCAGCAGAGACATACGTCTGCCACTATTGCGAGAAGACTGTTGACGTTGAGGATATCGTTGTGTTGTAATGAAACTGACATTCAAGCCAGGAAATATGATATACCCAGTGCCTGCCGCACTGATTTCTTGTGGTGACGACGCTGAAAGCTACAACGTATTCACCGCAAGCTGGGTGGGCACCATTTGCACTAATCCTCCTATGTGCTACGTCTCGATTCGTCCGGAGCGACACAGCTACGAGATTATCAAGCGTACGGGGGAATTTGTCATCAACCTCACTTCCAAATCAATTGCCAAAGCCACAGACTGGTGCGGCGTGAAGTCGGGTAGGGATCATGATAAATTCAAGGAGGCTCGTCTGACTCCCCAAAAAACAGCGGTGGTCAATTCCGTCTACATAGAGGAATCTCCGCTTTCAATTGAATGCAAAGTGCGTGAAATTGTGAAACTTGGCAGCCACGACATGTTTATAGCAGACGTGGTGAATGTGTTGGCTGACGACAAATATATTGATAATCAGACTGGAAGATTCCAGCTTGACAAAGCTGACCTGATCGCTTACTCACATGGCGAATACTATACGCTCGGAGAGATGATCGGCACTTTCGGATGGTCTGTAAGAAAAAAGAATAAAAAACAAAGAACTAAATAATGGCAAAATTTGTAATTGAAGGCGGCTACCGTCTATCCGGTGAAATCACACCGGCTGGCGCAAAAAACGAGGCATTACAGGTGATTTGCGCCACATTGCTTTCTGAAGGTGAAATAGAAATCAGCAATGTGCCTGATATCCTTGATGTCAACAACCTAATTCAGTTGCTAATCAACCTTGGCGTAAGTGTAAGAAAGATTAGCAAGGACACTTATATTTTCTGTGCCTCAAATGTAAATCTTAACTATATTGAAACTGAGGAGTTTGCCAAATCATGCACAATGCTCCGTGGATCGGTGATGCTTATCGGACCTCTTTTGGCTCGCTTCGGAAAAGCTATCATCCCTCAGCCAGGAGGCGATAAGATAGGAAGACGACGCTTGGATACCCACTTCCACGGTTTGATCGAACTTGGTGCGGAATTCAACTACGACGCTGAAGGCAGCCTCTACCGTGTAGGCACAAAAAATGGTCTGACCGGCAAATATATGCTTCTTGAGGAGGCATCTGTGACAGGTACCGCCAACATAGTGATGGCTGCGACTCTTGCCAAAGGCACTACAACTATCTACAATGCGGCATGTGAACCATACGTGCAGCAACTTTGCAAGATGCTTGTGAAGATGGGCGCTAAAATCTCAGGTATAGGTTCCAACCTGCTCACAATTGAAGGAGTGGACAAACTTAACGGATGCACACACCGTCTGCTTCCAGACATGATCGAGGTGGGAAGTTTCATCGGTATGGCAGCTATGACAAAGTCGGAAATCACAATCAAGAATGTCAATATGCCAGATTTGGGAATCATCCCGTCTGCATTCAAGAAAATAGGTGTGGATATGGAAATCGTGGGAGACGACATCGTTGTGCATGGCTCTACACCAATGGTGATAGACAAATTCATCGACGGCGGAATCCTTACTATTTCAGATGCTCCATGGCCTGGATTGACTCCAGACTTACTATCTGTATTCCTTGTTGTTGCTGTCATGGCAGAAGGAAGCGTCTTGATTCATCAGAAGATGTTTGAAAGCCGTTTGTTCTTCGTCGACAAACTGATCGATATGGGTGCGCAGATCATTTTATGCGATCCTCACCGTGCCACAGTGATTGGTCTTGGCAAGGAAGGCAAACTTCGTGGAGCTAAGATGTCGTCGCCAGATATACGTGCTGGTATCGCACTTTTGATCGCCGCTTTGAGCGCGGAAGGAACAAGTACAATCTCCAACATCGACCAGATCGACCGTGGATATGAGCAGATCGACGAAAGATTGAAAGCTCTTGGTGCACGCATATCACGTGTCGGATAATGTGTTCTATTTTATTTAAGTGTAATCATGAGAAATTGGACAACCATAAAAGAATATAAGGAGATCATCTTTGATTTCTACAACGGAATAGCCCGCATCACAATCAACAGAGAGCGTTATCGCAACGCTTTCACACCGCTTACTACCGCTGAGATGTCTGACGCATTGGCAATATGCCGTGAACATTCCGACATCAATGTGGTGGTGCTGACAGGTGCAGGCGACGTTGCCTTCTGCGCAGGCGGAGATATGCACTGCAAAGGTAAAGGTGGATATATCGACGAGGGTGGAGTGCCACGTTTGTCGGTGCTTGACGTGCAGAAGCAGATACGCAGTCTGCCCAAACCAGTTATTGCCGCTGTGAATGGTTATGCCATTGGTGGAGGACATGTGCTCCACGTTGTCTGCGACCTTACTATCGCATCTGAAAATGCCAAATTCGGACAGACAGGTCCTAGAGTCGGCAGTTTTGACGCAGGATTCGGTTCATCGTATATGGCATCAGTGATTGGTCAGAAACGTACACGAGAAATATGGTTCCTTTGCCAGCAATACACAGCACAACAGGCTTTGGACTGGGGATTGGTGAACAGAGTTGTGCCATTGGCTCAACTGGAGGATGCATATGTGGAATGGGCAGAAAAAATGATGGAATTGTCGCCACTCGCACTGCGTATGATCAAACGAGGACTAAATGCAGAGCTTGATGGTCAGGTAGGAATCCAGGAGTTTGCAGGAGACATGACAATGCTCTACTATAATCTAGATGAAGCACACGAAGGTTCGAAGGCATTCTTGGAAAAGAGAAAACCTGATTTCTCTAAATATCCAAAATTCCCATAACAACAAGATTGATGGCAATCATTCACCATCAATCATCAACCATCAATCTATTAAATGAAAGTTTCCATTACTCCATATAAACTGATTTTCAACGAGCGTGTGTTTACATCTCGTGGATCACTTGACGATCATACCGCATACTATATCAAAATCACCGATGAAAACGGCAATTCTGGTATGGGTGAGTGTGCTCCGTTATATGGATTAAGCCCGGAATATGGCGAATGTCTATATGATATTCTGAAGTCAAAAGCTGCAGAGTATGAGCGTCATGGAGACTTGACAAAAATTGATTTCACGAATCTTTCCTCCGCAAAATTCGCATTCGAATGTGCTGAAATGCAGTTGAAAAACGGAAGTGAAAAGATTTTCGACACACCTTTCTGCAATGGGAAGGATGGGATACGCATCAATGGACTCGTTTGGATGGGGGAGATAGATGTGATGCTGCGTCGGGCAAAAGAAAAATATGATTTGGGATTCCGTTGCCTGAAATTCAAAATCGGCAGCAAAGACTTCAACAAAGAGATGAATCTGCTCAAAGCTATGCGAGCAGAGTTTGGAAACACAATAACCATGCGTGTAGACGCTAATTGCGCCTATACACCTGATTTTTATCTACAAGAGGTGGAGCCTGTTCTTCATTCTCTTGATATCCATTCCATCGAACAGCCGGTGAAAGTAGCAGACGTTGCTGGTCTTACATACTGCTGTGCGAAAAGCCGAGTCGACATTGCACTTGATGAATCGTTGATCGGGACAAAAAGTGCGGATGAGATGGCTGGGTTGCTCGACACTGTCAAACCTCAATATATCATTTTGAAACCGACATTATGCGGTGGACTCTCCTGTGCCAATCAATGGATAAAAACAGCCAAAGAGCGTGGCATAGGCTATTGGGCGACATCAGCGCTTGAAAGCAATGTCGGTCTGCTTGCCATCGCACAATGGTCGTCAACAATCAGTGTGGATATTCCGCAAGGACTTGGCACAGGAATGATCTACAGCAACAATATCGACAAAGGTCTGCATATAGAAGGCGAAAAACTATGGTGGAAGGGAACAACAGGCAAATGAGATTCGCTATCCTAGTTTCTTCCGACCAATTCTTCGACGGGATATTCCAAAGTGCGTTGCTGAAAGAAAACAGCAACGGCTCTTATGATGTCGTGCGCCCAATATCTTTCGGCGACTTTGTAACAGAAGAACTGAATGAAACTGAAAAATTGTTGGTGCAAAAAACGACTAACTATCTGCCTGAAACCATTTTCAAACTGTTTGTGCGGAAATCAAAATACTCTATATCCGCATACAATACAGAAATGGCAAAGATGAAAGCCGTCTACGATGACAAGGCAAACCTTCGTCGCAACGAATCCATTTTTGCAAAAATCCTCAACTATACTGATTCACAGGCAAAAGAAATATATTCAATTCTGGCGGCAAATTCTGATATTCTTCTTGCAGTGCGTCAACCACACGCAAAACAGATCCTGCAATCTGATATTTTCACAATCACAGACGAGAAATCTGTGGTTCATCCTAAATTCTCATACCTTCCAGACGGTTCTGTCCGCTATAGTATGAGCATTTCCCATTCAGGACAAATAATTCCACTCAGCAACATTGAAAGAAAAGATGTGAAGGTGGTATGCACAAATCCATGTATGGCGGTTTTTATGTTGGAAAACTACGCATTTACATACGGATCCAGAATTCTTGTTTTCGAAAACGCCAAATCAACGATTCTCAATCCATTTTTTTCTAAGCCATATATTGAGATCAAACAAGAGAATGTGGACAAATACTGTCGCAGTTTCATTTCAGAAATGCTATCGAAATTCGACGTCATTCTTGAAGGAATCATAAGTGAGACCGTCAATGTTTTCCCAACTCTAAGGCTGACAATAGATAAATCGTTGAATAACCAAAGCATTCTCCGTCCGACGGTGGAGTATAGATTTAAGGAGGAAGATGCCAACGAAAACAATAACATTATATTCAAATATAATCTTGATAATTCCGCTAAAGGAATTGAATATGTAGGAATGGCGGATGGTCGTCCTAAATTCTTCATTGTGAAGAGAAACACGGACATGGAGAATAGCATTCTCGAAGATGTGCTGGAGACGGGATTGACAAAATACGACAACTATCTGATATGTGAAGACAATAGTTCAGAGCATAATATATATCAATGGATATCAGATTATAATGGTTTGATTGACAATGTGATAATAGATGCGCCTAATTTTATACCATTGGAGCCTCGACTTGTTTATCACCACGATGTCATCGGCGACTGGTATGATCTGAAGATGTTTGTTGAGGTGGGAGAGGAGAAAATTCGTTTCAAGGAAATAGCAATGCTCATAAAAAGTGGCGAGCATATCTTTCATTTTGGAGACGGCAGGTTTTTTATCATCCCCGACATCTGGTTCACAACATACGCCGATCTTGCCAAGGTCGCTTCTGCATCCAAAACAGACGATGTGAGATTGCATCGCTCGTCTACAGCACTGCTTGAGACAGTGTTGGAAAAGAAAGAGATTCCCACTCTGACGAATGTAAACGTGGAGGTTCCAGAGTTTGTGAACGCATCACTGCGCAAGTATCAGGTGGAAGGATTCCATTTTCTTGTAAACCATTACATATCGGCCATCGGATGTATCCTTCTTGACGATATGGGATTAGGAAAGACGTTGCAGACGATAACTATGTTGGCATACGTACACCGTGAAAGTGTGGAAAGACGGAAAAGACAACCGATTCCAACATCCGCACCGTCTGACACGACACAAATGACACAACGCTCATTGTTCGATGATTTCGAGCCGACTCCCATCGCAAATAATGATATTCCATCAACCAATGACGAGACAAAAAGCTTGCAGGCATCGCTTGTCGTTGTCCCTGCCGCATTGCTGACAAACTGGAGACGTGAATTTGAGAAATTTTGTCCGTCGCTCACCGTCTACACTCATGCGGGAAAAGAGAGAAAGAAAAATCTGAAATTCATTTTCAAGACATACGATATAGTATTGGTTTCCAGCAATCTTTTCCAAAAAGACTCACATCTATTCGTGGAGATGATGCCAGAAACGGTGGTGATAGACGAAAGCCACAAGCTGAAGAATGCCAACACGAAATTCCATCAGGCAATGCGAGGCATCAAACCACATTTTGTAGTAGGATTGTCAGGAACACCGATTGAGAACAGCATCGTCGACCTGCATTCACAATTTGCCATCGTCAATCCATATCTTCTCGGCTCACTTTCAGATTTCAAGAAGACATATATGAAAGGCGACGAGATTTCCGCCGAATCACGTGAAGCCATCGGACGAATCATCGCCCCACACACATTGCGACGCACACGAAACGAAGTGCTTGGCGACCTGCCACAACTGACCGAAATTGTCTGTTCACTTGACATGGACGACAAACAGGCAGAAATGTATGAGATAGAGAAGAGCGCAGCCCGCAATGAAGTGATGAAAATAATCAATTCTGAAGACTCTGGAGTGAAAGCACTCACAGCGCTGATCCGACTGCGTAAACTCGCGCTGCATCCAAAGATGTATGAAGAGACATATAATTCAGACAATCCTAAGACACGATGGATCATAGATTTTCTAAAAGAAGTGCAAGAGGAGCATCATAAAGTGATAGTTTTTGCCACATTCTCCACATATTTTAACTATCTTGCAAAAGAATTGGAAGCGGCAGACATTTCATCGCTGATATTCACCGGTGAGACAAAAAATCCAGACCAGGTGCTCGACAAATTCCAGAATGATGATTCAGTGACGGCATTGCTCACCACGTATCAGAAAGGAGGCACCGGATTGAATCTTACAGCAGCGTCGTATGTGATCCACGCCGAACAATGGTATAATCCGCAGCTCACAGACCAAGCCACTGCCAGAGCACACAGAAGCGGACAGACAAAACCAGTGACATCATACCATCTGCTTCTTAAAGACAGTATTGACGAGAAAATTTACAACCTCGCCAAGAAAAAACGTGATGTTGCCAACGGCACATTGGATATGGCCAAGATGTCGGCAGAAATGGCATTGGACTTGATTTAATGGCTGGCTTAAAGCTGAGGCAAAAAACGAGGATTGTAAGGGGCTATGTTTGATTAACATTGGCCCTAACACATTAAAACATGAAAAATAAAAGAAAATGAAATACATATCACTATCATCGTCATCAAGTGGAAATTGCTATTTAATTGAAGACGGTGATACACGATTCTTGATTGATGCTGGATTATCAGTAAAACGTATAAAAGCACTTTTGGCAGACATAGGTGTAGAACTTACATCCATCAAAGGAGTGGTGCTTACACATTCGCATCGAGACCATACAAAAGGAGTGCCGACATTAATTTACCGATATAACCTGCCCCTATACTGCACAAAGTCGACACTGCAAGATTTGGAAAAGAATACAGGCAGAGAAGTGGACAGAGCATTATGGAGAGAAGTAGAGTCGCATAAAGAGTTTGAGATTGGAGGATTCACACTTTTGCCAATGCCCGTCACGCACGACACAAGAGACTGCCACGCATACCTTGTGAAATTGGGAGAGAAGACACTTACACTAGCCACCGACTTAGGAAAAGCGACGGAAGAACTGATGGAAGCAGTGAAAGTTTCCGACCATCTTATAATCGAGTCAAACTACAGCGAGACACTACTGCAAGTAAGTTCATACACTGCATTTCTACGAGGCAGAATAGATTCCGACTGTGGCCATCTGTCAAATGTTCAGACGGGAGAGATCGTGGAATACGCATGCAAAAAGGGTAGAGTGAAACACATTCATCTGGCTCACATCTCCGCCAATTCCAACACACCAGAAACAGCGTTAAACTATTCGAAGAAATTCGTGCCAGACGGAGTAGAGATAGATGCTTTGCCACGAAAAGACAAAAGTGAAATGTGGGAGATATAGAATGAAGAATCTAGCAATTAGAATATTATTGGCATTAATAAGTTTGATTCCATTATCAACTTATGCAGGAGAAAAAATTCCAGCCGTTAGATACGATACAATAACGGATGGAAAAAATCTTGTAATACGCGGATACGACAAAAACGGATTAATATATAGTGAAACATACATTGGTCCCGCTTATATATATAAAGGACACCATTATTACACTAAATCATTAGACTATCTCGACTGGGATAGAGATGAAGGGTATAAAGAAACATGGATAAGCCAGCATTATAAAAAGAAAGCCACCAGATATTACAAAAAAGGATATAAGACAAAAGAGAGTGGTGCACCTGCATATTTGGGATTGCATTATTTTTTAGGGTTAGGAGTTAAGAAAAACCAAAAGAAAGGAGTAGCATTATTAAAAGAAGCATCAGAAAACGGACAAGAAGAAGTAAACGATCTATTAGGATTCTGTTGTTATCACGGAATTGGAACTAACCAAGATATATCACAAGCAATACACTACTGGAGCGAAAATGGTAAGAAGCATAATGAAAATAGTGGAGCAAAAGTAGAATACGAAATCTGTAATATAAAGGATCAAAGTGTTGATTCTACAATAGTCAGCCAACTAAAGCCAAAAGATAATATTGATTCTCTAATGCATTATATCTCAACCATAGATGATCAATACAACAAATATTATCACTATAATGTTGTTTGTATAGCCCCAGACTCTTTAGGAAACGATTGGGTAAACTATTCAGTTATATGGGAAATAACAGATCCAGATACAGATAAAATGCCATATCTCGGATATGTTGTAAACGACGGATTTGTCACTTACATAACAGGAAAAAGTGCACTCAAATATTTTGATTATTCAGATTCCAGCGACACGGCAAACTTTATCCACAAAACAGATCTTATACATAAGGGAGGAAAGGAAACCAAATCTTTAGATGATTTACCACTATATCATTGTGGAGCTACAGCACTATTATATAATAACAATTGTTATATAGTAGATAAAAAACATTGGTCTATAGCGATGAACTATCTTGACATTCGTATGTATAGAGAAATAGAAGGTGTATCCCTATTTCATTATAAAAGCCCCATATATAACTTTATAAGTAAATATAAAGAATAGCCATTCCATCCCCGTCTGGAAGACGGCATCTCTGTAACCGGGGGTGTCAAGGGAGCTACGCAGTAGCGACTGACACCCACGGTTCTCGACAGCTGGCACCCGCGGATCAACCCGTCTGGAAGACGATACCTCTGTAACCGTGGGTGTCGAAGGAGCTACGCAGTAGCGACTGGCACCCACGGATCGTATGTGGGAGCTACGCAGTAGCGACTGGCACCCGCGGATCTCGACAGCTGGCACCCGCGGATCAACTCGTCTGGAAGACGGTATCTCTGTAACCGTGGGTGTCGAAGGAGCTACACAGTAGCGACTGGCACCCACGGATATCGACAGCTGACTGTCACACAGTAGCTGACACCCTCTGTGCACGGAGGAGCGACAGCCACCACGACTCACACAGTAGCCACTATACACTCATGGTAGATGCATCTCTCGATACCATACGGGATCTACATCTGCTATGCCATAGGACCATCTGCTATGCCATAGGACCATCTGCTATGCCGTGAGTGCCACTTCACTCTGCCGTGAGTGCCACTCCGCTTCGCTCCGTTCGGCACACACGGTTACCCAAATAGCGTCTTCCAGACGCGAAGTGTTTTAATCATCATCTTTAAGAAATAGATCAGTCTTAGGATCAATGCTCCATTCTGCAAGCATAGATTCATACTCACTGCGAAATTCCACACCTCTGTGATGCACCTTCTGATTCATTATATAGTGTCGTATCATCTCTTTGTCACGCTCACAATACGTGAATGCAGCATAACCGTTTGCCCAACCATTGAACATAGGAAATTTTGACTTCTGTGATTTAAGCCATTTGCTTGTCTCCGTTTTGAGAACCTTCATAAACTCACTTACAGCTATATCCGGACGGATAGCAACTAACATATGCAAATGATCACTCATACCTCCTATGCGAATCAACGTACACTGCTTTTCTTTGCAGTAGCCATGAATATACGCATAGAGTTCTCGCTCGTATTCTTCTGTTATTGAATGCTCTGAACGTTTGGTTCGCCATACAATGTGATAATAAAGAACAACATGTGCCATTACTAATAATATTTATGAGATAGCATTCAGTCTACCTCTGGTTACTAATTCCAAAATTCTATAAGTATATAAGACCCCAACCCGTCTGGAAGACGGTATCTCTGTAACCGTGGGTGTCGAGGGAGCTACGCAGTAGCGACTGGCACCCGCGGATCAACCCGTCTGGAAGACGGTATCTCTGTAACCGTCGGTGCCGAAGGAGCTACGCAGTAGCGACTGGCACCCACGGCTCTCGACAGCTGACACCCACGGATAAACCCGTCTGGAAGACGGTATCTCTGTAACCGTGGGTGTCGAGGGAGCTACGCAGTAGCGACTGGCACCCACGGCTCTCGACAGCTGGCACCCGCGGATCAACCCGTCTGGAAGACGGTATCTCTGTAACCGTCGGTGCCGAAGGAGCTACACAGTAGCGACTGGCACCCACGGATCGTATGTGGAAGCTACGCAGTAGCGACTGGCACCCTCGGATCGCACATGGGAGCTACATAGTAGCGACTGGCACCACGGCTCGCAACATACGCATTATTCCGCTGGTATGGGTAAGTCGTATGGAGTCTCATCCATTGCCTCACACATTCTGTTGATGAAGTCTGCTGTGATGGCGGTCTTCCACTTTGTTGTCTTCACCGTACGGGTGAAATCAAACGTAGGATCAAAACGGTAGTTGTCTGTTGTGGCTATCTTCACATGCTCATTATCGTCGTCGACATACCAAACCAATTTGTCTGGTATATCATTGAATGGTGCTTCCGACACCAAAATCTTATGTAAATCTGATTTGCAACTGTCTAATGTCTGCTGCAAGATTCCCCAACGCTTCAAGTCATACTTGCGGATCATCTCTGCTGTAAACTCAAATGCTCGCTCATTACGAATGGCCTTCGTCATACCTTCATAATCACGAATACCGGCAAGATACTTATCCATCACCACCGTCAACACGGAATCTGGAGCTCCAGAAAAAGCTCTGCTTCTCACTTTTTCCAAAGCTTCTTTCGCCTCAGACGTTGCGGTTTGCGACAATTCCGTCTCACACTCTGCATACATCAAAAGTACGTCAGCATAGCGTATCACAGGAAGATCCACACCTGAATATTTCTGCTTTCCTGTAATGACTGGAACTAGCCACTCTCGACGAAATTTTCCAATTGAAATATTGTTTGGCGACACCACTTTCTCCTTACCAGAGCCTTCATACTGTGTGACAGACAAGGAAACATCGCGTCTGACATCAAAATGATTATATTTATGGAAATGCGACGCTGGGACAAGCACTCCACATTCGCTTGAACCGTATGGAGAGCCCTCAGCATGTTTCTTGCCTACAAAATACCCAAGTTCACCGCTATTGCCTTTCGACATCGCTATCTCGAAGATAATCTCATCACTGTTCTTATACGACATTATCTTGCGGAAAATCTGCTCATAGTCCGACTCCAAAGCGTAACGCCCTCCATCAATCACCTCCTTACACCAATTTTTCGCCATCTCAATATAGTCATTTCGGTCGGACGGTGCTGATTTGTGATCAACCGTCATGTGGAATCCAGCGCGATAAAGAGCTATTCTTGCGCCCAAAGATCTTGCCACATCCTTTGAAATTCTTGATGGAGAAGACGACGATGCAGGAAGCAGCTCGATCGCCTCTGTGATGTCTCTTAAAATATGGTCGAGGATTTCTTTACGGTTTGTTTTAGATGTATAGTCTGAATTTGAGTCGATTATGAAAGGCACATCTCCCCATGAACGGACCAATTCATAATAGAGTAGAGCTCTGATTGTGAGAGCCTCTCCTTTGTATCCTAAAATTGTTGTTCTGTCATCATTTGAAGACGAGAGTAATTTGCTGCCGTTGACTCCTTCTATGAAATTATTAGCCTCTCTGATAGCAATATATAAAGATTCCCAAACAGATTTCAATTCGGTGTTGTATGGGGTGGCGACATATCTTGCGATAGCACGTCGGCCATTATCAGTGTCGCCACTAATACACTCTGTATCAGAATTAAGACTGAGATAATACGACAATTTCTTGCCATACAAGTTTCCTGATGACAATCTCACATAAACGCCATTCAAAGCCTGCAAAGCAAGCGGTGTGGCATCAAAAACTTCAGTTTGGGATAGGGTAGACGGGGATGTTGATTCAAACTCATCTTTACATCCGGTATTAGCAATTAAGAGTGATGCGGCAACAACAGAAGCCACGCATCTGTTTTTACAAATGCGTAAGATTCTCATGGTAGTTGTGTTAAATTGCCTATATATCATCACTTAATTATTTTTCGATAGCCTTTTGCCATCAGCCATTTGCTTTAAGCTTTAAGCTTTCAGCCATCAGCTAACTCACCAACCCCATCTCACCTGCAATCTTGTGCATCAATTCAAGAGCTGCATCGCGGTCGTTGGGAATAATTCCGTCTAATATAGCATCTTTAAGCTTCTCCTTTATCTCTCCCACCTGACGGCAAGGAGGCAAATTGAAGGTTGTCATGATCTCGTCGCCTGAGACAGGAGGCTGGAACATACGTATATGATCCTTCTCCTCGATCTCTTTCATCTTTTCACGGAGATTCTCATAATTCTTATGGAATCGTTCTCGCTTTAAAGCATTATTGGACGTGATATCCGCATGACAGAGAATCATCAGATCATCGATATCATCTCCAGCTTCGAAGAGCAGACGTCGGATTGCACTGTCAGTGATGTCATCTTCAATCAGATTGATCGGACGCATGTGGAGCAACACAAGTTTCTGCACATATGCCATCTCATTTCCAAGCGATAGAGTCAGTTTTTTGAATATTTTCGGCACCATTTTAGTGCCGACGTATTCATGACCATGGAAACTCCATCCATGTCCGTCCTCCCACTTCTTGCATTTAGGTTTACCTATATCATGAAGCAAAGCCGCTATTCTAAGCCACTCATTGTCGCTCACCTTGGCAGTAGAGTCTACCACCTGCATTGTGTGGTGGAAATTATCCTTGTGACCTCTGCCGTCTCGCGTCTCAATACCAGAAAGAGCAGCTATTTCAGGAAGGACATGCTTCATCAAACCCGTGTTGAGCATGTGGTAAAGCCCGACGCTTGGACGTGGGCTCTTCATGATCTTCACAAGTTCATCCTTCACTCGCTCCATAGAGATGATCTTGATTCTCTCGCTATCCTTAACGATTGCGTTGTAAGTGTTTTCCTCAATATACATCTCTAGAGTCGACGCGAATCTTACGCATCTCATCATTCGCAACGGGTCATCGGAGAAAGTGATGACGGGGTCGCATGGAGTACGAAGGATCTTGTTTTCAAGGTCAGACAGACCATTGAACAAATCTATAAGTTCGCCCTTCTGTCCGCAAGAGAGGCGGATACACATGGCATTCAAAGTAAAGTCTCGACGTGTAAGGTCATCTTCAAGAGTGCCAGGCTCACATTCCGGGTTTCTGCTGTCATGACGGTAGCTCTCTTTTCTTGCTGTGACAAACTCAAGTTCATTTTTTCCCCATTTCACCTGAGCCGTACCAAAAGTCTTAAATACAGAAAGATGAGCATACTTGCCTATTTTATTCTTGACTGCAGTGCTTAAAATTTCGCTTGAATCTTTACCAATTGTAAGGATATCTATGTCCTTGCTTGGACGACCAAGAATAAGGTCTCTCACATATCCGCCCACCACAAACGCCTCAATACCAAGGCTTTCCGCGATTTCAGACACTAATTGTATACTCTTATCTTCAAATATTTTGCAAAAATCTACCATCATCAACTAATTACGCTGACAAATTTAGGAAAAATTTATAAAAATAGGAAATAAGGAAAGCAAATATGGAATCCTTTCGATATTGGCTCTAAGCCATAAGCTTTATGCCATTAGCCATTCGCATTTTCCCTATACTCGCTCGGTGTCACTCCATATTTCGCCTTAAACACTCGTGAGAAATATCTTTGGTCGGAAATACCAATCTCAATGGAGATCTGCTGGATATTCATATCTGTGGTCTTCATCAATTCCACAGCCTTACGCAATCTGACATCACGGATCACTTCATTTGGAGTCAGACTGAAATATGTCTTGCACTTAGCGGATAGGGCAGTGCGTGAGATTTTCAACTTGTCGGCAAGAGTATCCACCGTCGCATCGAAATCCGGAATGATCTCGGTAATGGCGTCGATAATTGAGCTCGCCTCACGCATGTCTGGCGAATCCGCGTCTTTCTTCTCCACCACGATATCCTTGTCGGCCTCTATCAACGATTTCTGATAGAATCGCTGGAGCATCTCTCTTTCGGAAATGATGTTGGCGATCCTTGCTTTCAGATATGCCATGCTGAACGGCTTGGTAATATAATCCGTCGCTCCGGTTTTCAACAGATCAAGTTTGCTCTGCATATCTGTCTTAGCTGTCAGCATCACCACAGGTATATGTGAAGTGTCGGCAAAACCTTTGACTTCGGCGCAATACTCCCGGCCATCCATATGCGGCATCATGATATCCGTTATCACCAGATCAGGCAAAAATTCCTTCGTCTTCTCAACTCCAATTCTGCCATCTTCCGCCTCGATCACAGTGTAGTCTGCAGACAAAGTATCGACTATGAAGCGTCGCAACTCCGCATTATCCTCATTGATAAGAATTGTGTAACTACTATGCGAATGGGTGCTTACAGTTTGTGTGGAAGTCTCGTCGTAAACATCTTTCTCCACATACGACGCATTGCTCATCGGAATAGTCACTGTGAATTTCGAGCCCTTTCCTTTCTCGCTGTCGACGGTGATTTTTCCACCATGTTTGTCGACAATCTCCTTTACAATCGACAGTCCGATTCCTTTGCCTAGCTCCATGTTGTGGCTGTTCGTCATAAACCTGTTGAAGATCGACGACAACTCTTTTTTATCAATTCCACAGCCGTTATCGGTAACCGTCAGGATCAGATTATCGCCATCCTTATTTGCTCCGACTATGATGTTACCGTCGACAGGTGTGAACTTCATCGCATTCGACACAAGGTTGATCATCACCGTCTCCAACTTATCATAATCAGCGACGACAGGAGCATCACCAACATTATTCGCAAAAGATAGGGTTATATTTTTTTCTTGCGACTTTGTCTGGAATATCTTCGAAAGACTCTCAAAAATGTCTGAAATCTTAAACTTATTAAGATTAAGCTCAATATGATGGGATGAGAATTTGCTGAAATCAAGCAATTGGTCAATCATCTTCGTCATTCGCTGAGTATTCTTCCTCATCACACCAACCAGTTTTTGCTCGTCATCCGTAAGTGTCGGGCTTGAACTCAATTTCTCAATCGGAGCGGAGATCAGCGTCAATGGAGTGCGTATCTCATGAGAAATATCTGTGAAGAATCTCATCTTCTCCTCGCTCAATTCAGCGTCGAGCGCGATTTTAGTACGCAGACGATAGTAACGTGAATAAGCGAACATAATTCCTGCGACAACCGCACATAGCATCAGAAAATATAGGAGATAAGCCCAAGGAGTCTCCCAATTGGATGGTAAGACGGTGATATTCAATGTCCTTTCGTTACGACTCCAATTGCCATCACTGTTGGTGCATCTGATAGTCAGTTTATAATCGCCGTAGGGAATGTTAGTGTAAGACGCTACTGGCTCGTTCGTATAAGTCCATTTGTCACTGAATGGATACAGACGGTAAGCGTAACGTACTTGTGTGCCGGAACGGTAGTCAGTGCTGGCAAAACGGATAGAGAAATCTTTATTGTCGTGCTCCAGCTCCACATTGCTGACTGTGTTAATATCATCCATATTTTCATCTGCATCCTCAGAGCTCTTCAGAAATCTGAACTCCGACAAAATGATGGACGGATCGTATTCAATATGGTTCAATTCAGATGTGTTGACTATATAAAAGCCTGAATTCGACGCAATTGTCACCATGTCTTTCGTATGACGCTTGATCGAATTACTACGCAGTACGGCTCCGTTGCCGAAGTTAAAATACTGTGTTTTGTCGTTCTTGCTGTTTATCACAACAAATGATTTCTGAGTCAAAACACATATTCTTGAATTCTTGGTAGGGAAGAGAGCCAACACGATCTCAGAATCCAACGGCTCTTTTATAAGATCCAGTTTCTGCAACTCCAAAGGCACACCGAGCATTCTGTCGCTTCCACAATAGTATATTCCTCCGCCGAAAGTGGAAATCCAAATTTTATGCTCGTCATCTTCCTTAATATCAGTAATATATGAATACTGAAGATTTGTTGTTTCTGAATTATAGAAGAAGAATTTGATATCGCTTGGTTTGTTAAACTGATTGTCCAGCAAAGTGATACCATCTGGAGAGCCCAACCATACGACTCCCTGATAGTCTTCAAACAGACAATTTATCTTGAATAGAGTAGGAGGGTAAGAATATTTCCATTCATTCTCCATCGTGATGAAACTATCCCTTGCGGATTCCACAAGCAGCATCAGACCTTTTCTCTCAGTCGCCACCCATAGATTTTTACGTGAATCCTCGAGTATATCCGTAACAATACAGTTTTTCTTCTCATATTTAGTCGTTTTGTATCTGTCACCGTCCTTTGTCACCCTGTAGACTCCATTGTCGCCTCCAAGCCACACACCTCCATGTCGGCTGATTTCAATAGTGTTGATCTTGTCAAACTGAGTGTGGAAGGCTTCAGTCGTGCCAGTCTCCGACAAAAAACGGACATTGTCATTCGGCGACATTATTGCGACTTCCGAGCTCTGTAATGCGATCCAGATGTTGCCTTCCGAATCTGTGGCAGTGCACACAACGTCATTGAATGTAGAATAAGAATCAACAGTTGTGATATTCTTGCGTATGAAAGAGGGGTTTCCCTCCACTTTCTTTATTAAAGCACCACCTTCAATATTCCAGCTAACCCCCACAGTATCAGCGGCATAAAAGCTGTTGATGTTGAGCAGTTTGGGATTCACAGCGTCTACTTCATCCACCTGCCCATACGGAATCTTCAATATTTTGTTTGGGGAAACAAGATAGAGGTTTTTATCCGCATCAAGTGAAATATCAGTGACATAGAAAAAATCAGATGCGTTGATACGTTCAGGAGACGGATAAAGTCTGAAACTTTTATCTTTGGCAGAAAACAAAAAAGCCTGGCCGTTATTGTTGAGCAAGGCAAACGTAGTGTTGTCAAGGCATAAAATCTTTGTAAACTGATTACTAATAGATGTGTTGTAGTCCGACGGGTTGGCACGGTAGGTTTTGAATTGATAGCCATCATACCTGCAAATTCCATCAAGTGTCGACACCCACACAAACCCATCATCACCTTTTGCCACACCAGTAGCCATAGAAGGCAGACCGCTGTTGTGCTCCGAAAACCTTTCGGTGTGCATAACTTCGGCATTAGCATGTAAAAGAAGAAAAGAAAGGATCAGTGTAAAGATTTTTCTGAATGACACTATTTCTTCAATAATTTAGTTGTTGTCAATTAGGCACCACAGATTTTCATTGCAAATTTGCTGTAGCTGAGAGGAAAAAAAGCATCATCTCATTTACGACAACGAAATCATTTGAAATAAAATCCCCTTACAGACGGGAATACGCCTATAAGGGGGATTTTTAATGCTTATTGATCAATTCCAACGCAGCATCGAGGATTTTCAAATCATCCAGCTCGACAAAGCCTCCGTCGGGGCCTTCTTCGTGATGAACGCCAGAGATTGTAGGCACACCGTCTTCTGCAGACGCATGAAAGTAGAACCTCACTTCGTCTGCGGTAATTCCCAAACGATTCGCGATGATGTCGATTGCTCCATGAGGGAGATTGTCGCGCAACATTCTGAATTCGGTATACGTTAATCTCTTTTTCATCTAGCGTTGAAATTTTATGGGAATTCAAAATTCTTAATTACGAATTATGAATTACGGATTATCTATCAAAGCTTACTCTCTGACCCTTCTTCTCGTCGTTGATTTTACCCTCGTCATAAACAAGATTACCATTGACAAATGTCTGAGTCACCTTATACTGAAGCTGTTCGCCGACCATTGGCGACCAACCACACTTGTAAAGCAAATCTTTCTCTTCGATTGTGTACGGATCATCCGGAGAAACGATCACAAGGTCGGCATAGTATCCCTTTCTGATGAAACCACGCTTCTCAACCTTGAAAATCTTAGCCGGATTATGGCACATCTTCTCCACAACCTGCTCACGGGTGAAATTACCCTTCTTTGCAAGCTGCAGCATCATTGGAAGTGTGTGCTGGATGCTTGGAATACCGGAAGCGGCTGTCAAAGCGTCGCCCTGCTTCTGGCTCAATAGGTGAGGGGAGTGGTCAGACGCTACTGTGTCGATGCTTCCCTGCTCAAGTCCCTTAAGCAGATTCTCACGGCTCTTCTCCTTCTTGATTGCAGGATTACATTTGATCTTTGCTCCCAAACGGTCGTAGTCTGTCTCATCAAACCATAGGTAGTTAGGACAAACCTCAGCTGTGATCTTCTTGTTTTCTATATCAACATTACGCTCAAACAAAGCAATCTCCTTCTTTGTAGACAAGTGAAGTACATGAAGCTGAGTGCCATGCTTCTTAGCCAAGTCGATGACAAATGAAGTGCACTTGTAGCAAGCGTCGGACGAACGGATGAACATATGCTCCGAAATAGGCACCTGACCCTCTGGATATTTTGCCTTGATAGCCTCTGTATTTGCCTTGATCATAGCCTCATCCTCATTGTGAGTCACAACAGGAACCTTGGCTGATGCGAAAATGTCCTCTAGGCTCTGCTTCGAGTTGACCAACATTCCGCCAGTGCTGATACCCATGAATATCTTGACTCCAGCCACCGACTTAGGGTCGATATTCTTTATTTCATCTACATTATCGTTTGTTGCTCCGATGTAGAAACCATAATTGGTCAAACACTTCTTGCTTGCGATCTCAGCCTTCTGCTCAACCAATGCGGATGTTGTAGTCTGAGGATTTGTGTTTGGCATATCAAACACAGTAGTGACACCTCCAGCTACAGCTGCACGGCTCTCACTCTCAAAATCTCCTTTTTCTGTAAGACCTGGCTCACGGAAATGAACATGAGTGTCAATCACTCCAGGCAAAACCCATTTGCCATCGGCATCGATGACAGTAGCATTCTTCAGCACACTGTCTGGAATATTGTCTCTAAAAATTTTGGAAATCTTCTCTCCCTCGATTAATAAAGATCCTTTATATGAGGTGCCGTCGTTAATTATTTTGGCATCCTTGATCAATATTGTACTCATATATTAAATAGTTTTTCCTAATTTCTAATTCGATTTATTTTGTTTCTGCGGATATTTCTTGAACAGGCTTCTCAGACGTAATCCCATCACACCAAACAATGCCTCTCCAAAAATGCCACCTGACATCTTCGACACTCCCAACACACGGTTGATGAAAATGATAGGAACTTCCTTGATGGTGAATCCACATTTGTAAGCAGTGTATTTCATCTCAATCTGGAAACCATAGCCTTTAAGTTTGATTGTATCCAAACCAATTGTTTCCAATACTTCACGACGGTAACATTTGAATCCCGCAGTGGTGTCGTGGATGTTCATTCCTGTGACTATTCTTACATATTTAGATGCAAAATACGACATCAAAACTCGTCCGATCGGCCAATTCACAACATTCACACCCGTCACATAACGAGATCCGATCGCAACGTCCGCACCTCCCTCGTTGCATGCCGCATACAGCTTTCTCAAATCCAACGGGTTATGGGAAAAGTCTGCATCCATCTCAAAAATGAAATCGTATTTTCTTTCGATTGCCCACTTGAAACCAGTCAGATACGCTGTACCAAGACCTAATTTTCCTGGTCTTTCTACAATAAACAGACGGTCGGAAAATTCATCCTGCATCATCCTCTTGACAATGTCTGCTGTGCCGTCTGGCGAACCGTCGTCAATGATCAATACATGAAAACCCTCAGGCAATTCAAAAACTGCCCTGCAGATATTTTCCACGTTTTCTTTTTCATTGTATGTCGGTATAATAACTAAGCCGCTCATTTTATTTACCTATTTCTATTGCAAATATAGTGAAAACAATTTAATATAAAATCGGTTTGCCATTCTATTAAATTTGTTTTTAAACATAAAATCAAAATTTACCAGGTAGAGACGTCACAATGTGGCATCTGTACAGACGTCACAATGTGGCGTCTCTACAGGCTTTGGATTTCAATATTTCATTATTTTATGGCAAATCGGACATCTCAGACAGTTGCTTTTATCGCAATAGTTTTTCCTTAACTCTATCAACGCCTGACTCTCCGACGCATCTCTCACATCAATGCCAAGTTCCGCCCATGATTTAGTTATATTGTTGATTTCCGCTGGCACCGTCTCCAAAATCTCTATCGCCCATTCTTTCTTTCGATTATCATTAGTCTGCACTCCATATGCAAAGACAACAGGTGCGACAGCATTGATTATCAACGCATTCTGCATCTCAGTACCAATTTCTTTATTTCTCGCCTTGCTCTCTTTTCCAAATTTGTAATGAGTGAGCCAATAATCAGAGACCTCCACATCAAACATCTTCTTTATATCTTCAATGTCACAACAGTCGATAATATGCGTGAACATTCTAAGGCGACGGAAGAGAAGTTGGGAAATCTGTGATATTCGGATAGTTGGGAACGACGGCGGACGCATCTTACTGTATCTCCACTCCGTGCCGTTCATTCTTTTGATATCGAAAGTTGCCGACGCGGATTTATAAAACAGACGCAGACGTTCAACGTAATCATCATCTCCGTCGTCAAGCATTCCTGCGGCTCCATAGAGTAGGGCTTCTATCTTGTACTCCTCATCCGCTTTTTTTCCGATTATGTCGAGCGGTACACGTTGGGCGAGTGTTTCAAACGGCTGTTGGTTGACATTTCCTCCCATCGTCCGGCAGATGAGAATATAAAGCATCTCATCCCACGTCGTATTCAGATTCTTGATATTTTGAAGCAGAACATCCGCACGTCGCTTCATCCGCTCAAACAATAAAGCACTGAATCTCAAACGTATATCTGATATAAATTCCGTCTTCCAATATTGGGAACATTTTATATCTGCAGGCGACGACGCGATATCCTGGGCTATTTTAGAGGCTTTGTCCGATATTCTAAGCACCACCGTCGGAATACGTTCTCCATTCTTACGCAATATAGCCTCATCCGCTTCCGCCACCACATGAAGGATAACATTGTCGTATCTGCCATCCGCATCGTGGTTATGCCTCATCCAATCAGAAGATTTGACATGAAGCTCAACATTGCCCACCCATGTGAGACGGTCGATCCTGACTGTCGCATTGAAAAAATCCGGACCAGCCGACTGATTATGCATACCAGGATTGATTATTTCGACGGAATCCCCATCCGTAGTGACGAGCGGTTCCTTATAAAGCCTATGCTTCCAAATGTACTGTAATACCTCTTCCTTCATATTAATTAACACTCGTTAATTTTGATTTTATGCAAAGATAATTCTTCTATTTAATTTTTCATCCAACATTTTCAATTATTTGTTTGTCAGACAAGTTTTAGTCAGCAATAAAAACTAAAAAAAGCCGGACTACATGCGTAATCCGGCTATGATAAATGCAAATCTTATTTGAAACTATTTTTTCATCACAACTTTATAAGCAATTCCGTCTACTACCAAAATAACAATACTTTGATCTTTAGTAGCAAATTCAACTCTGTCTCCAATGACTTTCTTTTCCGCTATCTTTTGACCGAGCTGAGTGTAAAGAGACACGATGCTTCCAGCTTCTGCATTCACCACCAATTTGTCGCCATCAATATAGTATGGCAACGCCTTATTGTCAGCTATATTTTCAGAGTCTGTAATCTCAACCTCTATAACTATCAGTTTTATAGGAGCACTTTCACATTTGCCATTTGTCTGTTTTACATAGAATAAGTATCCATTATATCCAATCTCTTCGAGATAAGACATATATTGATGTTCAGATTTAGAGACATCGACAACTGGAGTCTCATCTGTCCATGGATCACCTCCAGTTTGCGACCAAAGCAAGCCATATTTCTCATCCGACTTTATGATATACTCATCAAAATATGTCAAATATATATCGTGACCAACTTTTTTAAGTGAATCTTCAGAATAATAACTTTGTCTAAGTGTAGGTCCCATAATCTCAAGATAACCTTCATTGAAATGTTGATTTTCCTGAGTGATTAATTTAGGAGCTGGAATATCACATTCTGGAATCAAACTAATAATCTTAACTGACTTTTGTGAAATAGAATAAATGCGACAAACTTCGTCGTAGCTTACTGAATTAGGATTCTCATAAATAAAATCCATCTCTGATTGAGGCACAACGACGACGCGGAAATATGACGTATCAGCAATTAAATCAGTAGATTTGATCATGCAGATATTCTTCGACGTTGGTTCAGACACATTTGTCCAATTCTTATTGTCAGTACTCTGCTGGAATAAGAACAGATGATTGTTATCATAGTATTTTTCCAACGTTTTTGTGTCTGATGTAGTAAGCACTATATTAGTATCCTTACGTATGATAATGTCATCATTATCAAATGATTCATCCGCAAATAAAGCCACATTAGGAGTCACACACGTCAACAGACGAATATCGTCAATAATCAGATCATTGCCTCTATCCCAAGAATCACCGATAGTCAACACTTCAAAGATCAATGGATACACATTATGTTCCAGTACATGTTGAAATGACAACTTTATCCAACCAGAATTTGCTTTGGCAGTACCTTCTGTTCTGCAAAGGACTTCACCAGTCGCACCATCCTTAAGTTGAAGAGCGACAACTGGATCATCAACACCACCGCTAAAATTCGCAATACAGACTTCTCCTCTTAATTCCTTACCTTTGCATATTTCTTGATCATCTATCGTTTTTGAGTATATTGCTCCTTTGTAATTGTCTGCGACATTTACGAATAGGGCAGCACCATTTTTCTTGTCTGTCCTAAAGATCGAGTGATCAGAAGAAACTCCATTAAACCAAGATAAAGAAGTATTATTACCAGCAGTTATACCACTACTTCTTGGAACGACGACAGCATAATAGCCATCGTTAAAAGAACCAACTGAATCAAAAACCATATTGGATAATTCTGTCAAATTCCAATTGACATCTGCACGCTCAGGCACATACGAATCAGGTGTGACAGTTACATTTCCCTTTGAATCCACATAAGTATGCTCATCAATAAAATATCCAAAATCTTCATAGATTATATCCATACGTGGCAAAGGGACTATATTTTGGTTCACATCCATTTCACAACATACCATAGAATATATTGAAATAGTGTCCGACGTTATATCGTCAGTATTACAATAGAAAAGATACTTACCCATCTCATCAAGAGAAATCTGTAATTTCTTATTGTTGCCAACAGACTTAAATTCACCGCCTGGTGATTTCATCATCCATTCGAAAGTGTTGGCTCCATAATCATGATCTAGAGAAAGTATTGTAGGATCTCCGACACACACTTCCAAACCTTTATCTGACAATGGTCTAGGAGCTGCATAACAACCTTTTACCTCTATATCAGAAATTCCGATTGTCGTACCACCGACGCAAGTATACCCAGAATAAACATCTAAAGTCAAATAGTCAAGTTTGTCCGTTAAAGCTCCTTTTAAAGTAACTTTTTGCGACTTTCCCGGTTCTAATGTCACCGTCTCCACGTTTTGAATTTTTGAAGAAACAGGATTATATAATATTCCTGCGAAAATATCAATTGGGATCATATACCCAGCTAAATCCTCACCCTTCGCATTTACCATATGGATATTAAATGACACCTCATAGTCAGAACCTGGCTTCAATCCAGAAACCTTGTAGGTAAACAGGTTTTTCATACTATAATCACCATCATTCGACGGAATATGTACAACATACATATTCTTATCCAAATCAATATAATTGGGATCTACATCGTGTGGATTAGATGTGATTCCATAGAAAGCAACGTCTTCATTAGTAGTATCTGAAAGTGGACTAAAAACTTTTCCATCAACTATAATTTTCGACGACGCATATCCATTCGTCATAACATCTTCAATTGAGCCTTTACCAATAAACTCGTCCTTAAACTCAAAGTTGCATGACGACACTTGCTTATCACAACCTTCTGCCATCATTGGTAGGGGAAACGATCCCAAACCAAGCAAGCAAAAAAATTTTAGTAAATTCTTTTTCATATAACAATTGATTTATTTTTGCAAATGTAATATATAACATTATAAGTAAACCAGAGATGACAATATTTGTTTTCAGCAATCCTTAAAAAAACTAAATATGCTAAATAAGCTTATCATAAACATTTTTTTCATTAAACAAAAAGGACCAGCATAAAGCCAGTCCTATTACATAACATTTTATTCCTAAAGCCAACTTAACAGATTTCCAAATAAACGACAACCAATTTCACAGCTTCACTCATACACTCTCCATTCGTCTGCTTGACATAGAAAACATAACCTTCTCTACCGCTTTCTAACTCTTGAAGTCCAAGATCATCATTTCTGACATCAACAGATGGAGCACCGAGTATCCATGGACCGTTTTCTGTTTTCGACCACAACAACTGATAACTATCATCAGTCTTTACGACATACTCATCAAAACTAGTAATATAAAAGTCCTTGTTGATTTTTAGGATTGAATCTTCAGTCATTCCACTAAATTCATCATATCCATGTGACGACCTTCTTAATGTAGAACCTTCTATCACTAGACCAAATTCTTCGTATTCCGGTTTTACATTTACCAATTTTGGAGCCTCTATATTACACTCATTTGATAGAAATTTAGATCCGTATGGATTCTGAAAATAAACCACACCTTCTTCTTTCTGTGAAAGTTCCAATACCTGAACATCTTCCGCATCTGTCGAATTGATAGGACGAATGTAATAAACCTTCGATTCTACACCCTTCACCTTTGATGTAAGATTATAATCACAAATGCAATTTGCAGCATCACTACCTGCATTGTATGCATTGAAGATTATAGTGTCGCCACTGAAACTGATGTCCATTTTTGGAGCAGCGGCACAATTGAATACTACATTCTCAAGATTCAACTCTACTTCTCCCTTGGCAGAATCATACTTGTAAGCAATGGATGAAAGTCTGATGGTCTGGTCGTCAGTTCCATCAGCACGGGTTCCGTCTCCTAATGCATTTCCTAGACAATCACTTGCACCTACAAATTCAGCCGACAAATTGGATGTTGTACTTCCTCCATTGTTTGTTGAGTTGTCACCATTGTTCTCATCCTCGTCGTCACACGACATGAAATTGAATACGGCTATAGCAAAAATGCCACAAAATAATAATGTCTTTTTCATAGATTAATCTTTAATCGCCGTAAATAACTTCTGAGAAATAAACCACACCTTCATTCTTTTGTGAAAGTTCAAGCACTTGAACATCTTCCACATCTGTCAATTCTTCAGGTCGGATATAATAAACCTTCGACTCTGCTCCCTTTACCTTCGATGTCAGATTGAAAATGCAGAAACATCTTGCCAAATCCCCAGTACTGGCATTGTATGGGTTGAAAATTATAGTATCCCCACTAAATCTGATGTCCATTTTGGGAGTAGCGAAACAATTGAGCTTTGCATCCTGAAGAATCAATTCCAATTCACCATTGGCAGAATCAAACTTGTAACTAATAGAAGATTTTGCTTCCAAGAAAGAAGTACGTGTGGCATCTTCATTATCAATGCCATCCATCGCATTGTTTAGACAATCACTGGCACCGACAAATTCAGCTGACAAATTGGATGTTGTTCCACCTCCATTGTTTGAAGAATTATTGTTCTCTTCTTCGTCGTCACATGACATAAAATTGAATGCGGTTATTGCAACCAAACCGAAAAATAAGATTTTTTTCGCATAGAATTAAAAATTTATGGGCACAAATGCCCGAACCCTATTATTAATTTATCATTGCGAATATAGAAAAAATTGATTGATTCAAACAAAATTATTGACGAATATTTTCATGATGTATGTTAAACAAAATAAAATAGACACCGCAATGCGACGTCTCCATGCATTTCTATAGCTTAATAAACGTGAGTTCGACAAATTGTAATCTGCAAATCATTTTCCACTTTCTGATTGAAATTTCACCTCTTTTTCTCAAAAAAAGGCAAAGCCTTTCTCCGTAAACCTTGTGTCTCTGTGGTTTTATTAAATTTTATGTGCTCGCCTTACGGCTCGCACGTGGTGAGGGGTTAGGGCGTTCCGCCCTTAACAATCCTCATTTATGACACTCCAACTACCATTTTTCTACTATTTATTAATTTCGTTTCGAATTCACGTTAATTATTTAAATAGCAAAGAGACGCAACAATGTCACGTCTCTACAATAATTTAAATTTCGAATTTATAATTGTTTAACGGCCGCCACCACCGCCACCACCACCGGAGTGTCCACCGCCGCCACCAAACGACGAATGTCCGCCTCTTCCTGAACTTGAAGACGATGAATGTGATGAGAAACTGTGGCTGACACTTGAAATTCCAGTATACGAATTGAAATCGCTCACCACATGTCCTGACTCATCTATAAGTAGTGATCCCAACAACGATACAGCGAAATAATCCGGACAATATTCCTTCAAATCTTCTATCACTTGATCTGCCATACCAAATAGAGTAGCGAATACAATATACTCGTCCCACATCTTCATCTCATACTCGTCGAACATCATCTTTTCTTTGGCATCACTCGCGTCTACACTAGTCGTATCTTTATGATATATAGTCGAAACGGAGGTGTTTTGAATCTCTGGTGTGGTATGCTCCTCATTGTTTTTATTCTCAATAAGCAGTGTCTGATCACCATTGTCTGAATAAGAATAGTCTTTCTGATAACCGTTTTCGACAGGAAGGATCGACTCTGATGCCCTTTCTCCACTTTCATCCAACGGTTTCACATCCTTGACCCCACGTCTACTTAATTCCAAGAAATCATTCAAATAATTCTTCAATCCTACAACTTCCTGATACTCTTGCGGAGTACACTTACTCTTATTCTCCTTTTCAACAGCCTTCAGCAAACTTTTTGCATCACTTTTGTTTTTGTTCAGATAAGTTCTCAATTCGCCTTTTTCAAGAATAAGATTCTCTCCTGACGCATTTTTAAGAATCCTATACATCAGTTTCATGCATTTCAGATCAGCCTTATTCTCATCTTTCACCTTATCCCAATCCATCTCACTTGCTATCTTCATTCGGTTCACAGTCTTTCCTTTTTCTACAGTAGACGTAATGGAAATAGCCTTGTAACACATCAATCTGACCAAATAGGCCGCATACAGATCATCCTTGTCTTTGGGAAGAATCTTGTAGTTGTTTTCGTCGAGGATATAGAAAGCACGGTTCAAATTGCCATTCAACGGAACAGCTCTGAAGTATTCGCTCTGTGCACCTTCCATCAGTTTTTTGCGACGGAGATAGATGCGTAGTGGACGTAGACTGACCACATTCCAAAGCAGACCACATCCATAATACAATACAGCGGCAACAAGAAGATAAAACAAACCGTAGCCCACCATACAAAGGAAGCCTCCTACTATTATGATGCCAATTAACAAAATTATCTCCCAGAACGTAAGATCCTGGTCTTCATTGTTTTTCCATAGCACATTATTGCCATTGGCATAATCTTCCTCAGTGTAGTTTTCCAGATAATCACTTCCTTCAAGAGCCCTCCACTTCATAGTGCCGATTGTATCGTTCACCACGTTGGACGATAGGAAAGCATCTTTCGGGAAAAGACACATCACAACCATAGAATTATCTGTGGTCAATGGCTCAATGTTTTCAGCCACCACCTTGCCATCCACGAATTTGCAGGTGCCGTTGTAACGGAATGCCCAGATGCGAGCGTTTTCTGCAGAGAGTGGGGTAGAGTCTGCCATTGAAATGGTTGTGCGTGTGAATTTTGGACCAGACGACATGTCATGGTTGACAAAACAGTGGTTGAAGCCACATCCGTCTTCAAATCTCTTGACAAATCCGTTGATTTTATACTCAGCTGTCCAGCAATGTGGTCCGGACGACCCCACACCCCAGCACAGTTCACAATCATTTCCTTCCAGATTATGGACGCCACATTTTCCAGCCTTCTCGTCTCTCGAACGGTCTACATCCCATGGAGTGTCATCAGAAAAATAGTATTTCTGATCATTGTCGAAAACCTTGAAATCGGAAATCACCATGTTTCCGAAATTCTTCATCGAGAGATACCATTCGGTATTGCTATTATCCACGTCGACTTTCCAACGCTCCTGGACATAGGCATCACCAGAACGGTCAAGCACGACACGAATATCAATAGTATCTATTTCCGACGCCATTAAAGCAGACGGTGCTGTCGCCAACAGCATTCCAACTATTGCAGTCTTTCGCATTTTGTTAAAATTTATCATTTAGTCCATTTTTTAGAATGCTTCAAAATTAGTTAAAAAAATGACGAAGCGGCAAAAAATCCAAATTGTTTTTGTTTTGCTTTATTAAAACAGAAGACGCAACTCTACAATAAACTAGACACTAAAAACAGTAACATAAAAATAGAAATAGCTGAAAGAATTGATGTGAAAATCAAACCTTTTCGTTGCTGATGATCTTCGATATCTGTCCTTAATACTGGAATTTTTGCCGATTCCAATAGCTCTATAAATAAGGTTGCGAACGTCAACATTATAGAAGACAACAATCCGATTCCTCCTATCCACGAATTGACTTTAACAATAAAACATACAACAGATAAAATAAACATCATTGCAGATGAAACAAACAACATATTCTTAATTTGCTCTAAATAAGATGTCTTTGTGACTTTATGTTTCAAAGATGCCAATTCATCAATATCAAACCGGAAGACATTCGCAATTAGATTCGACGACGGGTAAATTTCCTTTTTGTTTCCAAAATGCTTGTCATACCATATTTGGTCTCGTTTCCCTGTAAACTGGCGAACCAATTCATCAAAATCATTTTTATCAACTTTTAAGCCATCTATACACAAATAAAACAAACGATTCATTTCTGAACCAGAATCATATGCAGTTATTCTACCATCAAGAGCAGCAAGACGACAAAGTAAATACGACACATACAAACGATCTTCCTTCGATAAATATAGAGACAATTCTTCTGCTATTTCTTTTCCATACCAACAACCATGTTCAAATTCGAATGAACCTCCTTTTTTTATAAAATTTCGATAATTTCCGTATTTCAAACATTGTACTCTAAAACAGTCTACGTCTATTATCGTTTCGTTTGTAAAATATTTGAGGACCTCGATTGCATCTAGCTGAAATTCATGAGGTATAACTTCAACAATATAACGAACTATCATATTCAAATTATCGATGTCGATTTTACCCTCAAAACGGAAAATTCGAACAGATAGATCAATCATCAGGTAGACGATGCTGATATGGAAACGTTTTGCATCCTTTGCCAACAAAGCCCTCATCTTTTCTTTGTCTCCAGAAAAAAGACGATACAACTCAAATTCCTTTTTGAGATAATAGATCAAAATAGCAGAAATGACTATTGCATAGGCATATAATACGATGTATAAAATGTAAAAATGTTGTTCCATAATTTGAAAGTATGATAATAAAGACGACTACATTCACGTCTCTACAAATCTAATTGATTATCACATAAAGCAATGAAATCTATTCAACCGTCTCTAAATCATCAACAGGAACTGCAGTAGAGAAAGATTCCGTCGCCACATCTTCCTTTCGATCAACCAAACTATAGCTGTCGTAGTAAAGCAAACCAAAATATCCCACTTTGTAATAGAGCTGTATGTCTTTTCCATCTGCGGAATAATATGTGGAACGTCCGACCTCCAACGAAGTCATAGTCTTGCTGTTTTCCACACCTTTCAGTTTCATTCCAGACAGCCATGGCAACGTCTGCAGACAAAATGAATTCAAGAATGAAACATTCTTTTTGCCCTCTGACTCTATCTTCTTGCCACGAAAAGAAACCGGAGTAAACCTCACATGATAATGTGTTGTTGTATGATTCTTGCTACGGGTTGTAGTAGTGTATGTATCCGTCACAGGCACCGTCACCACAATTGATTTTCCATTGCTGAATATCTCATTTCCATACAAAAACAATGTGTTCGACACTTCCCACAAAAGAGAAAAAACGACAATCAACGAAAGGATCGATGTCATAATCAAACCTCTCTTCTGCAAACTATTCTCAATCTTTGTTCTTAAAATAGGAACCAAAGAAGATTCCAATTCAGTAATGGAAAATAATGTGATTATAAACAATAATATCACAAATATAATTCCGAATATAAATAACCAGCTTGGATAGAGATCGCACATCAAATCACTCTCAAAATGTAAAAAGATCCAGAGAAGAACGCCCATCAATCCACCAGCGAAAAACAAAGCCACTTGTGTCGATCCTAGCATAGACACCTTGGAGACTTGCTTATCCAATAGCGACAATGAAGACATATCCATACGGAATATATCAGCCAACACATTTGACGCCGGATAGAAAATATCTTTATTCATGAAATGTTGGTCGTACCATATTTGATCAGTTCCAGTGGCGAAATGGTGTATCAGGCTATCGAGTTCGTTTTTGTCTATTTTCATGCCTTTCACACAAATTCTATCCAACATGTATTTCTCCGACTTGTTTCCATTGGTGGTGATCAATTTGTCGGCAGCGGCAAGAAGATACAGAAGGTACATCACATACAAACGGTCGTCTGCGGTCATATATTTAGCCAACTCCTCAGCCAATCTTTTGCCGTGAAGATCATGTATGTAATGGAAAGAATTGTCGCCTTTTTTCAGACAATTCCTTCCTCGCATAAATTCATCCACATCCACCAATGATTCTGTTCTTCTATGTTTTCCGCTACCTTTCTCTCTGTCTGTAAGGTATTTAAGAGCTTCTATCGCCTCTTTATGATATGTCTGAGGTATCACTTCACGGATATAACGGACAATCATCTCCAATTTATCACGCTGGACTTTATCCCCGTCAGAACGAGTCATATATGTCATCAAGTATACGATGCTGATATGGAAACGTTTTGGATCATTCGCCATTACAGCACGCAAGCTGTCATCTTTCGAAAACAATTTATACAGTTCACTTTCCTGATTGTAATTCTTAAGCAGGTAATAGGCTATACCAAAGATTATAGCAAACGAAATCAGATAAATAACATAAAAATATTGTTCCATAAATAAAAAATTTAGAGCAAAAAGAATCTTTCATCCCCGTCTCAACAAACCATCACACAAATTTAATGGATTTTATTTTATTTATTGTGTAGCTGTTTATGTTTTATCTATATCACTATATACTTAAGCAGAATGAATACGAAAAATACAACTTCTTAAAACGTGATGTAACCGAAATATTATTCTATCTACCTATTTGCAATCACTATGTGATATTCTAAACTACACCTTTAGGTGTTTTATATCGGCAGATATAAATATTATGACGGGACATATTCCCCTTTAGGGGATATATCTATTAATATTACAAGTCGAATTGACATTATTTATATGTGCTCGCCTTACGGCTCGCATTTTGAGAGGGGTTAGGCCGTTCCGCCCTTAACAATCCTCGTAAATCAGCCACCTAATGGGACAACCAATTTTTGTTGTAATATCAGTTATAAACTAAGAAAAACAAAATACAAAAAAGGAGACGCGAATATTCACGTCTCCTTCATTTATCTTAAATCTTGTGAGAAATCAATTACTTGATTGCGTCAAGACACTCCTTGATTCTACGGAATGCCTCCTTGATGTTCTCCTCTGATGTAGCATACGACATACGGATGCAGTTCTTATCACCGAATGCGTCACCAGACACACAAGCAACATGACCTTCCATCAAGATGTACATAGCCAAATCATTAGCGTTGGCGATCACGTCACCCTTAGGAGTCTTCTTTCCGAAGAAGCTATTACACTCTGGGAATACATAGAATGCTCCATCAGGAATAGAAACCTTCAAACCTTTGATTTCCTTAACCAAGCTGATTACTAGATCACGACGTCTCTCGAATGCCTGACGCATTGTCTCAACGCAAGCCTGCTCACCTAAATATGCGGCCTCCGCAGCCTTCTGTGCGATTGATGATGGACCTGATGTATACTGACCCTGAAGCTTCGAACATGCCTTAGCAATCCAAAGTGGGGCAGCGATCCAACCTAGACGCCATCCTGTCATCGCATATCCTTTTGACACACCGTTGATGATAACGACACGGTCGCGGATGCTCTCAAACTGAGCGATGCTCTCATGCTTGCCGACATAGTTGATGTGCTCGTAGATCTCGTCGGCGATTACTATGATATTTGGATGCTTCTCGATAACCTTAGCCAAAGCCTCAAGTTCCGACTTTGAATATACAGCACCTGTAGGATTCGATGGAGAACAAAGGATAAGACCCTTTGTCTTTGGTGTGATTGCCTTCTCCAGCTGCTCAGCTGTTATCTTGAAATTTTGGTCAAGACCAGCCTCTACGATTACGTTTGTTCCCTCAGCAAGCTTCACCATTTCGATGTAGCTGACCCAGTATGGAGCTGGAACGATAACCTCGTCACCCTTGCTGATGATAGAAAGGATAACATTACATACAGACTGCTTTGCACCGTTCGAACATACAATCTGATCTGGAGTGAACTCTAGATTATTCTCTTTCTTAAGCTTCTGGCAAATCGCATTTCTTAGTGTAGCGTAACCAGTCACTGGTGAATAAAAAGAAAAATTGTCGTCGATAGCTTTCTTAGCTGCCTCCTTGATGTGGGTTGGGGTGGTGAAATCAGGCTCTCCAACACTAAGGTTGATGACATCTACACCCTGAGCTTTCAACTCACTGCTCTTCTGAGACATAGCCAAAGTCGCTGATGGCGACATTGCTGCCAAACGATCTGAAACTTGATTCATTTTTCTTTTCCTAAATTTGTGTAATAAACATACATTATCGACTGCAAAATTACACTCTTTTATGTTACGCAACAACAATTTTGCCACTTTTTTTCGTTTTTTTCCAAAAATCTTGCTTTTTCTGACTTTTTGCGTCAATATCTATCCTTTTTCTTGATTTTTGACAGCATTTTTTGAGATTGAGATGACGGAATTGTTTTAATATGAATATTTCAGCGCCGATAAGACATTCTTTCATTAAATTTTGTCACTAGCAACCGCGTTTTACTTCTCAACTTCAATATTCATTAATTTTGCATTTAGAATTTAGAATTTTTAATTACTTTTGCACACAAATTATATATATACTAAAAAATGCTTACAGTAGAAAAAATTGGCGGTACGTCCATGAGTCAGTTTCAGGACGTTTTGGCTAACATAATCAAAGGAAAGAGAAAAGAGAATGAGTTGTACAACAGAATCTTTGTAGTTTCTGCATACAACAATGTCACAAACTGGTTGCTTGAGCATAAGAAAACCGGAGCCCCTGGTATTTATGTTAAGTTTGTTGAAGACGGTGACTACAGCGCCGCTCTTGATGAGTTGTGCGACAAACTAATCCAGCTTAACCGTGGTTTCGCAGACATCAAGCTTGACCAGGAGGTTGCTGACAAATTCATCAAAGATAGAATACAGCAGGCAAAAAATTATCTTTACAGCATGCACAACGTGGCTGGTTCGGGCTACGTCAACAAGGCAAATATCTTCTTGGCAGCTCGTGAGATCCTTTCTTCTATCGGTGAGGCTCACTCTGCGTTCAACTCGGTGAACATCTGCCAGAACAACGGAATCAACGCCACATTCGTTGACCTTTGCGGTTTCAACGACAGCGAGTCGCTAACTATCGACGAGCGTATCAAAAAAGAATTCTCCGGAATTGATTTCAGCAAGACTCTTTGCATCGCCACTGGATACACGAAGGGTATCGAGGGAATAATGCGCGCGTTCGACCGTGGTTATTCTGAGGTGACTTTCTCTAAGATCGCTGTTGAGGTTAAGGCCGACGAGGCTATCATACATAAGGAGTTCCACCTATCTAGCGCCGATCCTAAACTTGTCGGCACTGAGAACAGCATCGTTGTGGGCAACACTAACTTTATGGTGGCTGACCAGCTTGCAGACGTAGGTATGGAGGCAATCCACCCTAAAGCAGCAAAACCACTTGAGCTTGCCGGCATCAACATCAGAATCAAGAACACATTCGAGCCTGAGCACCCAGGTACACTTATCTCTAAGAACTACATCAGCAAGGAGACTAAGGTGGAGATCGTATCAGGTACAGACAAAGTGTTGGCTATCGAGGTTCACGACCCAATGATGGTAGGTGAGGTAGGATATGACTTGAAGGTGATGCAGGTATTCGCAAAACACGATGTAAGCTATATCCTGAAGACTACTAACGCAAACTGCATCACAATGGTAGTGTGGGACAAGCAGAAGAGCAAAGACCTTATAAAGGAACTTAAGGAGACATGCTACGAGGTAGTTGTGAAAGAGGCTGCTATCGTATGCTGCATCGGCACAAACATCGCTCACCCAGGAATCCTTTGCAAGGCTGCTCAGGCATTGTCTGACTCAGGCGTAAATATCGATTGCTTCGCACAGTCGCTACGTCAGGTGAACATGCAGTTCGTAATCGAAAGAGGCGACTACTCAAAGGCTGTTGTTGCACTCAACAACGCACTTTGCGTAAAGAAATAAGATGATAAAGGAGACGGGAGCATTTCCGTCTCCATTTACATTCTTCATTTTTAATTTTTAATTCTTAATTGATACAAGATGGGTCTATTAGACGGTTTGAAAAAAAAGAACGAGGATAAGCAGGCTGAAATCCAAAAGAATGAGGAAGACTACATATCTTTGATCCGTGTATATATCCAGGCATTTGTGGCGGAAACTTTCGGTATCTCAAACATCAACCAGATGCCTGATCTGAGAGCTTTCAAAGTAGCGTGCAAAGTGCCGACTCAAAATGGAAAACTCGGTCTCGGCGAAAGAATAGAGGCGAGAAAGATGCTTATGGCAAACTACGGTTTGAGCGAGGATTTCTTCAAGACAATCAACCGCTCAATCACAAAGAACTGCAAGAATCTTCAGCAGGTCAACAGTTTCTTTGTTGTTTTCCAGGGATTTGTACAGGATTTCGTACAGCTTCTCACAACACATCTCGGATGGAAGCTTCAGATGCCTAAATACTTCGACGGAATGATCAGAAAAGTCGTAGTTGACGGAGTGAAAGACTTGATGGAGAAGAACGATTGGGACAAGCTTGACGCGGCACAGACAGCAGCCCGTCTGCGTGAGAATGTCAACAGACTTGGATATACGCAGTCGTGGATGGTAGAGTTTATCTATCCGTTCATCATGATTGCCAAAGGAGCGACTACTGTAAAGCAGTAATATATATGAATTTTGTCTACGTTGCGATAGGAGGTGCACTCGGTGCGATGCTGAGATATTCGTTGAATTATCTTCCCGTGTCGACGGCATTTCCCTTCAAGACGTTGATTGCCAACATTTTGGGATCATTCATAATCGGAATGATAGCAGGAGTGGCGGATATAAAAGGAGTGGACGACAGATTGTCGCTACTGCTGAAAGTTGGTTTTTGTGGCGGATTCACAACATTCTCCACCTATTCGTTGGAGACAGTCACATTAATAGAAAAAGGGGATTGGGGAGTAGCAGTTATATATGCGGCGACAAGTGTTATAGTTTGTGTCTTGAGTTGTGTTGCGGGAATAACATTGGCAAAATATATTGCATAAATTGATCTTGATAAACAAAAAACATATATTAAATTGCCTAATATAAAAGTCTAAAAGTCATGATGACATTCGAAGAAATCCAGGAAAAATGCATTCAAAATAAAGAGAATGTAGACAAATGGTCAAAACTTCTTTCTTCGGTTTTGGTCTGCGCTCTTTTATTTATTGCTTATTACAATGTGAATACCTGGGGTAAATTTGTTTTGATAGCGCCAATCGGTATCTCAATCTATCACTTTGTGATTAAGAAGACAAACTACGACAGAATATTCACAAAGTTTCCTGCTGTATTAGGAGTAAGTTTAATCATAATATTGTCCGTATATTTGTTTTATGAAACATCCTTCTTTGCAGACGGTTTAACTGTAAAATGTTTGATAAGATGGATATTACTGGCTATTTGTGCATGGTTGATTGGATTCTCAATACATATCATTAGTATCAACATTCTAGATTCTACGTTTTTTGCAAATCCTATTCTAGAATATACTACAAAAATCGTTAAATTTGAAGAGGAAACACGACGTAGAAAACATTATGGAACTGTACATTACTATTACGCATATTTTTACGACTATTCATTCAAACTTAATAAGACAAGTATATCAAAACTAGAATACGATACTTGGCGTAAAGGAGATGTGGTGAGAGCAGCACTTCAGCCAAGTATCGAGGGTATTAATGTTGAAAAAGTAACTCTTTTGAGAGATTTCAATGGTTTGACAGATTGGGAGAATGATGTTCAAAAGCACAGAATCGAAGTTGAACAATTCGGAAGTTCACAAGAAGAAAAAGATGCAGCAAAAGGTAAAGTCAAAATACTGAGTTTCGTATGGCTTTTCGTTTTTTTGACTGTTATATTTGCTTTTCCTTATACTGCATATGAGACTCAATTAAACGAACTTATGACTCTTTGTCCTCCTTTATACATTGGTTTAGCAGTAGGATCCCTTATTGTCATCTGTTTAATTTCATATAAGGAATATAAAAGAATCGTTGAAAAATACACACTAGAAGATGTGAAAATATGGCGTGATTTCTTTGTTCCAAGAGGATTGTTATATTTCTTAGTTGTATTTGGGATTTTTGGTATGATCCTTTCTATCTACAATGAAGCAAATGATGAATATTTCGATGAAGTTTGTACTGTCTCCAAATTAACAGATGACAATAAATTGACCTTTGAACGACCAGACGGAACAATCCGTACACAAAAGGAGGCGTGGTATAGATTATCTGAATTAGAGGAGGGCAGCAAAATCGAAGTATCATTCCGTCGAGGAGCATTAGGATTCGATTTTTATATAAAATTTAATAAAATCGAGAACAAGGATTAGGAAGCTATTTATGACTTAAATAACAGTACAAAAATGGATTACACAGACGAGGAATTTTATATGCTTGCTCTCTCATTTATGGATGAGTTCACAGCATATCAGAAGATCAAAATGTTGGAGGAAAAGGGTAGTGCTGAAGCCGTTTTTCTGGATCTTGGAAAGACGGAATTCTATCCACACCACCGTCGACAGCAATTACAAAATGTCATCAAAAATGCCGATATGGAGTGCGAATTGATGGCAAAGAATAACATTCATGCCATCTTCGCTAAAAATATTGAATTTCCATTCAGATTGCGTAACTGTCCGGATTATCCGCTCGTGCTTTTTCACAAGGGAAAATTGGATGCAAACCGCAGATATGCTTTGTCAATTGTAGGGTCGAGAAAGGCTGACAAAAAAGGTGAGAGGCGAGTGTGTGAAATGCTTGAAAATCTCGCTCCATATAAAGATAATATGGTGATTGTCGCAGGGGTAGCGTCGGGTATAGACGCAATGGTTCTCAATCATGCTCAATCACTTGGTTTCTACACAATATGCGTCATACCACATGGATTCGGACACAGATATGACTGCAACGTCGAAAAGAGAATAAATTCAGCTTCATGTGTCGTATCTGAAAACAGATTTCTTTTCGGATACGGAGACAGAATCTATGAGCAAAGAAACCGTATCATTGTTGGTTTGTCAGACGCTGTTGTCGTGGCTCAGGCAAAAAATGGAAACGGTGCCGGATTATACGTCGGAAAAGCTCTCGACTATAATCGCGACTGTTTTGCATTCGTTTATCCAAATGAAAATTCACAAAATGAAAAATGCAATTTATTCGTCGAACAAGATCAAGCAATTCCTCTTTACTCATCTAAAGAATTTTTAGACAAAATGATCTGGCCATGGGAATGTATCAATTCATAATTCGTAATTCATAATAATTGTGGTATATTAATCCATGGTTGGAAACATCATTCTTAATTCTTAACTTTTAATTCATAATTCTACAATCAAAAATGTGGGGGATTACTCTTCCAAAACAAAATTAAACATAATATTAATTATAGGCAAATATGGATTTTCGAAAGGATAGATGACTAACCACAATTTTTTTCTTATTACTTGATATTTGACAATACAGGTTTGACAAAACAAGTTTATTAAAATTAAATAAAAACTTACGCGTCATTACACAATTTAATTTTTTAATCAAATCTAACTCTACTAAACAATGCCTAATTTTAAGTATTGCCCAAACATGTTTCGCAATATAATTTTGCATCCGAATAAAAATTAATCACAAATCAAATTGTATGAATAAAAAATTATGCTTTGTCCTGATGACTTCTTTATTTGGTGTATTCCAAAACTTATCAGCTGACGAAAAAGTTGTTGTTACTGACATTAAAGGCGAAAAAATTTCTTTTCTGTTGTCAACAAATCCAATTGTATCGTTTGATGCTTATTCTCTAATTTTGAATACAAATGAAGAGACTGTATCGTATCCACTTACGGAATACAGATCTTTCACTATAGAGAGTAATCCTTCAAGTGTGAAACAAACTACTCTACTCCAATCACCTTTGTTTTTTATTAACAATGGTTTATTGGAGGCAAGTGGTCTGAAACCCAAATCTAAGGTTTTAGTATGCAATATCTCAGGTATGGTTATAACAGAAGGAATCACCGATGAAAACGGATACATTTCTCTTTCTTTAAACAATCAGAAAAATTCCATATGTGTAGTCTCAACATCTAATGGCAGTTTCAAAGTCTGTGTCCGTTAACATTCTTATTGTAGGTTTAAAAAAAAAAATTAAAAATGAAAAAAAGTTTTACATTTGCTGCTTTAGTATTAGCAAGTACAATTCAAGCACAGAACATTCGTGTCAATCTTAATGACGGAACACACGTTGTTTACGATAAAGACTCAGTCTCAAACATAGAGTTTAATCCTTCAGCATATACAGGAAAAATGTATTATGCGACAACAGACATGACATTTGCTGAATTTTACGAAGGAGAACTTCGTTTGCCAGCAAATGCACTTGTTGCCGATGGTGTCGACGTTGTCACATCAGCCACTAATGGCAAAGCGTCTCGATTCTCTGCATGTGTCGTATCAAAAGAAGGAAATCAGATTTTAGGTGTTAAAGACGTGAGTGTCAGCATGACTGAGGATGTCTACAAAGCTCTTACAGAAGAACAAAAATCACGTTTCACATTTGTTGAAGATTCTGTTTTTGCCTCTTCAAAGCAACTTCTTTCCAATGGCAAATTCAGTGCCTACAACGCAGCTCCTGTGGTAATGGAAGGTATTTCTGTCAGCCTTTCTTCAGGAAGTGCCGCTAATTGGGGAAATTACGTTATCTCTTTGGGGATCGACCGCACAGCCATTCCATCAGCAGATTTGCAGGGAGCTGTCATCACAACAACTACAGGTCAGAAGTTTGCCCTTACTCCACTTAACAATCTATGGATCAACACTGCAGAATTGGCATTTTGTGTAAAAGACTTTGTTGAACCCCATGGTATTCATCGCGCATTCAACCATACTGCCGGTCTACAGGGTAAAACAATATCCAATATAACTTACTACCTAAAGGGAAAGGATAATGTGTCTATTCCATGCAATGTGTATGTAAAACAGCAGACATTCGCATCAATTTCAGTCGACGGTGCTGCATTGGCTAAAGTCAACCCTACTGTCAATCTGATTATGAATGACATTCCTTCTGATGCTGATTATACTATTGCTTCACTGAAAAAAGGATCAGGAAGAAGCGCAAAAACTCTTGATGCAGGAAAATACAGTTATGAAAACGGAATTCTTTCCATACTCGACACTGCAGCTGTCGGTGATGTATACAATGTCACTTTCAATTCCAACAAGTATGTGTCATTAGGAACATCTATCAAATTCAGCGACGAAATTCTGCCGACGGAATTGCAGGAAAAATTGGCAGGCACATACGTCGAACTATTTTCAGAACAAGGCACTTTAGCTGCAAAATGGGATAGCCTATGGATTGCGGAATGCGCAAAATATGTCGGTGAGGAAAATGCTGATTCTTCGGCAAAGATGCTCAAATACTCCATGCTCGGCACACTGACAGGTGCGGAAGCTACAGCTAAATTTGGTGACGGAAGCACAGGTTTCGCCCCAGACATCCAGTTTTCTTGCCATTTCTTGAATTCTGTCGCAAGATTTGTGTTTGACGGTTGCACAATCAAAGGATTGGCAACTGATAGCACTGAAATTTTTGCTCACAATTACGTAAAGGTTGGCTATAATGCGGAGCATAATTTCCACATTTATAAATCTACAGACAATAATGATGACGAATTCAAGTATTTCTTTATCTGTCCTGACAATCCAAAGGATACATACCATATAGAATTCCGTTATGGTAGTGATGAAAAAGAATTGCCAGATTTCTTCACTGGAAAATATGCCTACTGGATGGCTGCTGGCGTGTTGGAAAACAACGACAAACAGTGTGAAGAGTCTATTCGTCTATTTATAAAAGAAAATCTTGAACCAAGAGCTGAATAGCCGAATGAGAAACATCAACATATTAGGGGTTGTTCTTGTATCTATTTTGAACTCTATCATCGTTCATGCCCAAAGTTATCAGGCTTCAAACTATGACGGGGAGGTGTTTAACACTACTTATCATATAACATTCGAAGAGACACTTGAAAGCAAAGAGCGAAAAGAGAATTGGCACGACAGCATCAGAAAACTGTTCAAAGACTTTGATTACTCATTGTCTATGTTCAATCCCAAGTCTGTAATATCTGCGATGAACAACAACAATCCAGATGCAAGAGCAAACCAATATGTGAAGACTGTCATAGAAAAATCTTTGGAAGTTTCCCGACACACGTCCGGAGCTTTTGATATCACCGTCGCCCCATTGGTAAATCTTTGGGGCTTCGGCTTTAAAAACAGAGAGAAAATCACTGCCGAAGCTGTAGATAGCATCTTGCAATTTGTAGGATATCAAAAAATTCGGCTCGATAGAAAAGGACGTCTTCACAAACAAGATCCACGCATTCAACTCGACGCTTCAAGTATAGCCAAAGGATATATGTGTGATATCATAGGAAATTGGTTGAAAAACAAGGGAGTGAAAAACTATATGGTGGAAATCGGAGGTGAAATTACACTTCATGGCAACAGCCCCAAAGGATTCCCCTGGCGAATTGGAATAAACGTTCCTGAAGAAGATATCTTTCAACGAGTCAATGGTATAGAGAATATTTTAGAAATAAGCGAAGGAGGAATCGCAACTAGCGGCAACTACCGTAATTTCTACTATCAGGATGGAAAACGTTATGCTCACACAATAGACCCCAAAACTGGTTATCCTGTACAAAAAAACATACTTTCCAGCACAGTAATTGCGTCTGATTGCATTACAGCAGACTCATATGCGACAGCGTTTATGGTGATGGGGGTAGAAAAAGCTCTTGATGTGCTTGCCTCGGATAATTCAATCATGGCTTATTTTATCATTGCCGACGAAAATTCTACCCAAAAGTATAAGGTTGTGTACAGCGAGGGACTAAAAAAAATGTTAAAAAAATGACTATAAATAAAATGTGGATTATCGAAAGCCTATGTTTGATAGATATTGGACTCCCCCTCCTCTCTAATGCGAGCACATAAATAATAACTGATCATTCTTACTCGCAAATGTGGTGAAATTCATTAACATTCATCAAACTTGAACAAGTTTCCCAATTTTTGAGTTAAATATCTTGTTGATATTTCAAAACACGTTCCATATATATGTTCTTCATCATAATACGATATTTTTTTGAACAATCTGTTTTGATAATTGGTACATTTGAGTAGTTAAATGTCTAACCAAAATTTGATAATATGGAAAAATTTATGACAGCTCAAGAGATTTGGGACACATTTGTCCGGCTCAGTCATTCACAAGAGTCGTATGCTCAGCTTTGCGACAGTATTATTAACAGTGGTGAGAAAGATGCTGTGCTTGAAGAACTTGCGGCAAACAACATCAAGGATCAGAATGCACTGATTAGATTTTTTGAAGCATAATTAATCACTAAGATGATCAAAATACAACAGAGACACTGCGATTCGCAATGTCTCTGTTTTTTTTATGAGGATTGTTAAGGGCAAACAATCCTCGCAAAAATCATACGTAAACTATGACAGAGCAAATAAAGTTTATTAACTTTGTGAAGCTTTTTATTAAAATATTTGGCTATAAAGTCGAGGACAGTTAAGGACGGAATGCCCTAACCCCCTACACATCTGCCAGTTCGCAAGAACGAGCAATTATAAAAATTAGGCCTTTGTTTTAATCAATTACAAAGCAAATTTGCGAATCAAAACTTATAATTTATTTATATGAAACATAGTCTACTTAAAATCTTTCCGATTGTTTTATTTCTACTCTGTAGCGTGTCATGCGTGTCTGCCTCTCATGATCACAACATCAGTTTCTACCATTGGAAATCAAACTACCAAATAGACAATGATGTCAGAAATTATATGCGTGGCCTTAACTGCCAAAAGATATATCTTCATCTTTTCGACGTTGTGAAAGAAGGTGAAATATCACGTCCAATAAATATTTTTCAAGTGACTGACAGTTTGAAAAATGATTCTTCCATACACTTCGTTCCTGTAATCTTTATCACAAACGAGGTTTTCTCGAATACGGACACAGCTAAAATCAATAGCCTCGCTCAATATATTAAATATTTCACTCATAATATGGTCCACATTTATTCAAATATTGACAAAAACACTATCGATGAAATCCAATTCGACTGCGACTGGACACCATCCACCAAAGAAAACTATTTCACTTTCTTAAAATGCATAAAGAATCTTTATCCAGACGTGAAGATTTCAAGCACAATTCGTCTGCATCAGATAAAAGATATGAAGGAGACGGGAATCCCTCCCGTCGACAAAGGATATCTTATGTGCTACGCCACAAGCAATGCCAATGACGGAATGGATTCCAACTCTATCCTGAATATTGATCTTCTAAAGAATTATACCGAAAATCTGAACGACTACCCTATTGATTTGGATTATGCACTTCCTTTGTTCTCATGGGGAATCGTCTCGAATAAAAAATCCCAGATTAAGCTAATCAACGGATTAACCCACAACGATTTAGACAGCATCAGATTCAAGAGAATCAGTGAGAACAGATACAAAGTTCGTGAAGATTGCTTTATAAACGGATTGTATATCAACAAAGGTTATACTATTGAAATAGAGCAGATCACCCCTACTCTGTTGCGAAACGCTATCGAATATCTCGACAACAAGATTCAAAAAGATTATAACATCGTATACTACCATCTGAGCAAAGGATTCTTGAACAGATATACGATTGACGAATTAAAATAATATGACTTAAATTATGAATAAAACTTTATCCATACTCGCTTTAACGATTTCTCTCATATCACCACATAATATATGGGCTTTGTGTGCTGATCCAACTGACGAAGAGATTATGGAATGGAATATAATAAATTACATATTCCCAGAATATGTCAGTCAAGATTGGAATAATTTCGACTATCTCATTGATGACAATGAATCCATAGAATTCCAAAATTTCTACAATCCATATATCCCTTACTTTAAGATATCACCTAATTACGGGAATCTTGATGAATGGGCTAAATATTTGGGAATAAATCAAGACCAGGCATATTATTTAGTGAACAAATCATCTAAAAAAGAGATCGATTCCCTGTTGGTATTTGGGAATTGTCGTAACAAGAAATTGGAATTTGCCAATAGTAAGTTCTGCAAGAAAAAGAAAAACGCTCTGAAATACATTTCGTACGCTAAATTTCTAGAACCATACATGGCTAGAGAAAGCGGACAAGATATGAAACAATGGCAAGAATATGAATTTTGGTATTATTGGGATTATAGTTACTGCCCCAGAAAAAAAACGGTTCATGATCTTGACTATGAAACAATCATCAACAATCTGATTGAAGCATATAAAGCCCAGAAAGACAAAGAGTTGAAATTACGATATGGCTATCAATTGGTTCGTTTAGCTCACTATAAGCACCATTATGAGGATGCCGTACGCTATTTCGACACATACGTCGAGCCTCTTAAAATCAAACCTGAAATTTATTATTATGCCCTCAGTCAGAAAGCTGGAGCTCTTAACGGACTCAACAAAACACTGAAAAAAAATCCGGCAGAAGAAGGAAACAGCAAGGTGGCTATGGATTTCCTCCGCGTCTTCTCGAAATCAAAAGACCTGAAATATTCAGCATATCTGTCTTTGCGTTTTTCTGAGAACGGAAAAGCTTTGGAGAATCTTTACAACCAATCCAAATCTTTGAACAATGAGGACGCTTGCAGCCTATACTTCCTGTTGGGACATGACAAATTCAACAACCCGCTAAACGAGTTGGAAAAAATCGAGAATCTGGATCCTAACTCCACTCTGGCTGATGTTCTGATGGCTCGATATATTTCCTCGCTGGAACGACATTACTATGGATTTAGTGATAAGTTGGGAGATCTTAAAATAGACAATCCTAATTTAGACCAAGCACTTAAAATAGCGGAATCCATGCGTCTGAAATCATCACACAAGGATTTCTGGAACTTATGCGCAGCTCATCTCAACGCATATTCCCAAAACTATCCAAAGGCAAAAGAGTATCTTTCTTTGGTTAAGTGCCAAAGACCTGTTTATCAAGCTCATATAAAACTACTTTCATGCTATATCGACATCTTAGAGCCAGATTCTTTTGACATCACAACAGCAAACATCATCTTCAAAAAACATCAAAAAACATTAAGCGACTATGAATATCTAAGATCTGTCGTGGCAAAAAGAATGGAAAAACAATTCCCTCTCATCGCATTTCTTTTATTGCATGAGACTAATGAATTAGGATTGTCAAGCGAGAAATGGGAAAAGATGATACATTACGGAGAGAGTAAGAATCATAATGAGTTTGAGAAATGGTTGTTGCAAAAAAGCAAATACAACACAAACGAAGCTTATAGCCATCTCGCTTTAAGTTATCTATATGAAAATAATATTCCTGCGGCTTATAAACACAAAGAATACGTCAAGGAAGAATATCAGATAAAAAGCGTATTATGTTATAACATAGCTTATATATATCAAAGAAAATCTGAAGACGAGAATGATTTCCACTACGACTACATCAAAGAATTTACAGACCAGAATTTCGAAAAGATCACTTTTTCCGACCTGCTTGAGGAATTAAACAGACTTTATGAAGCGTCTCAATCAAATGATATCAGAGGAGCCAAAGCTGCATTCCTATTAGGCAATTTCTATTTCAATACTTCTCGATGGGGATACTATAGGACACAGTTGTTTGGTCATAGCGAAGACTGTAGATCATGGGAAAATTATGATTATTCTATAAACGACGCAGATGAAGGATACTACGAATTAGCAAGTGAAAAAGAGTTTAAGGATCGGGAATTGATGGCTAAAATCTTGTTCTCCATCACCAAATTAGATGATAATGAAGAAAACGGAGATAAGTTCGAATATATTGAAGAAAAATACAAGAATACAAAAATCCGAAAAGAATTTGTATCAAAATGCTCCTGGTATCGCAATTATGTGAATGAATAAAATAGGGCGAGGTTCATACAAAACCTCGCCCAAATATTATAAAATATCAATGCAACAACACTCTCGTTCCGACTTTTGGTTCCCCGGATATTTTCTTGTTGTGTTTCTTCAACTGCTCCAGCTGAATTCCGTAATACTGAGAAATCGAATGCATCGTCTCCCCCGGCTCAACTATATGATAATCAAGAGCTCTGTAGCTTCTTCTCTTTCGTTTCAAGAAGACATATTCACCGACTTTCAAAGTGTAGTTAGACGGGAAATCATTCAACGTCTTTAGTTTATCCACCGTCATATCATACTTCTTCGACAACGAATAGAATGTGTCTCCCGACTTTATCTGAACGCATCTTACACCATTGATTTCCACACGGTTGTCTCCCTTACGGATATCCACATTGTCTGCTTTTCTATCCTTTTCAGGATTCACCTCTTCCCTACTGTTTCTGCGTCCTTTATCATCGTTTGGCACCACCTTGTCCTTGTTTCCTCCGTCATTCCTCTTGCTGTCGTCCTGATAATTGGCATCGTCATATACATACAGTTTATTCTGCTCAATCACCTCTATCAACAACGACGGATACTTGGGATTCGTAGCGTAACCACATTTTTTCAAACCATTCGCCCACCCTTTATAGTCGGTGATTTTCAACTTGAAAAGTGGAGCATAATGGGCTCGCTGCAAAAAGATAGAATGATCCACAAAACTCTGAGCAGCATTCTCGTACACTCTGAAACAGTCTCTTCGCTTGTCATCCTTCTTGTGGTATGTCTTGCCTTTATAATCGCTTGTACACTTGATTCCAAAATGGTTGTTGGCTTTGACAGCCAGGTCGCTCCTACCGCTTCCACTCTCCAAAATACCCTGTGCCAACGTAATGCTTGCAGGGATTTTATATTGTTTCATCTGTTCTATCGCAGTCTGCTTATACTTGGCAATATAAGCGTCTGTTTCTGCCGATTTATAGCTCACTGCGGATGTGATAGCTACTATAAATAGAGAGAATGTCGATAATATAAATTTGATTTTCATGGCATTGTGTAATTAAAAAGGCTGCCAAAGAGAAAACCTTGACAGCCTTATAATGTAAGTTAATTGCTAAGTCATAATTCTTAACTTTTAACTCTTAATTTTAATTTTTACTCGAATGCACCCATTCTTAGCATGCTAACCTCACGCTCTGTAAGGAATCTCCACTCGCCTCTCTTCAATCCCTTCTTTGTCAAACCTGCGAAGAATACACGGTCAAGACGCATCACACGGTAACCAAGTTTGTCGAAAATACGACGAACGATACGGTTTCTACCAGAGTGGATCTCAATACCGATTTTCTTGTGGTCAGCTTCATCTACATAGCTTACCTCATCTGGCTTGATTGGGCCATCCTCCAAATCAATACCAGCAGAGATTGTTGCCATATCCTCCTCTGTAAGCTCCTTATTTAGAGTCACCTGATAAATCTTCTTCTTATTATACATTGGGTGAGTCAACTTAGAAGCCAAATCACCGTCGTTAGTCAATAGAAGAACTCCTGTTGTTGGCTTATCAAGACGACCTACAGGATAGATACGCTCCTTACATGCTCTCTCAACAAGCTTCATAACTGTAAGTTTTGCGTTTGGATCATCAGTAGATGTAACACAACCCTTTGGCTTGTTCAATAGGATGTAAACCAACTTATCTGGAGCCACAAGCTGATCGCCGATCAACACTTTGTCTCCACGCTTGATCTTTGTTCCCAACTCTGTGATTGGAGTGCCGTTTACAGATACAGCACCAGCCTGAATCAATTCGTCTGCCTCACGACGTGAGCATACTCCTGCATTAGCAAGATACTTGTTCAAACGGATATCTTCATTTGGATCCACCATAACAGATTTATATTCAATCTGACGATGTCCAATATTTCCTTGCTTACGTTTGTTCTGTGGACGTCCACCACCACGGTTATTGTTGTTGAAGCCACCGCCACGGTTGTTGTTGTAGCCGCCGCCACGGTTGTTGTTGTAGCCGCCGCCACGGTTGTTGTTGTAGCCGCCGCCACGGTTGTTGTTGTAGCCGCCGCCATTGTTGTTGTAGCCGCCGCCACGGTTGTTGTTGTAGCCGCCGCCACGGTTGTTGTTGTAGCCGCCGCCACGGTTGTTGTTGTAGCCACCTTCGCCATTATTATCGCGATTGTAGCCACCATTGTAACCGTTATCACCGTAACCACCACGATTGTTATTGTAGTAGCCACCGCGGTTATTGTTATAACCGCCATCGTTGTTGTAACCACGGTTGTTATAACCTCCGTCATTGTTGTAGCCACGGTTGTAGCCACCGTTCTGCTCGCCTACTGGAACACGTGTATCACCAACTCTTCTTCTTGGAGCACGCTTCAAATGGTTGTCTGCTGTGAAATTAGGGTTAAAACTTCTTCTTTCACGCTGTTCTGCACCGGAATTTCTCTCGAAATCTTGTTGCATTTCGTCATCAAATGGTTTCATTTGTCAAACAATTTTAATTAATACTGTCCTTTATTTAATTTATGGGGTTTACTAAGGAGTAGCAACCGCTACCCCTATAGTAAATTTTTTCTTTTAATATTAATTTAACTCTTCTGTTGTCTCGTCAATCAATCTGATCTTCTCCAACAATAGATTTCTCTCGTCTTTCAACTTAGAGATCTTCTTCTTCATTCCATCAAGCAACGGAGAAGCACCCTTTGATTTTGAGAAGAATCCGATATTGTTTTCCGCAGTGGCAATCTCAGAATTGAAGTTCTCAACCAATTTCTGCAATCTCTTGCGCTCGTTGTTGACCTTCGCCATACCCTGGCTTGCCAATGTCTCGATATTTGTCTTGAAGAAATCCAATCTGTTGATGCTACGGTCTTTGTTCAACTTGTCGAACACCTCATCAATTGTAGATTTGTATTTCTTGTAAATATTATCCTTCTCCTTGAATGGCACATGACCGATTGAGTTCCACTCTGCCAAAAGTTTCTTGAAATCAGCGAACGCATTGTCGTTGCCTTCAATCTGAAGACTTTTGATTCTTTCGATCAAATCCTTCTTCTTTTCCAAATTGACTGATTCCTCCGACTTTCTGCTTGCGAAATCAGCTTCCTTCTGCTCGAAGAAATAATCACACGCTGCCAAAAATCTCTTCCAAACAGCATCTGAATTCTTGCGTGGAACAGGACCTATTGTCTTCCACTCCTTCTGGATTTCGACAAACTTGTTAGTTGTCTCCTTCCAATCCTTGCTGTCTTTCAACGATTCTGCGATCTCACACAAAGAAATCTTCTTCTTCAAGTTCTCCGACTGAGTCTCCTTCATCTTCTTGAAAAACTCGTTTTTAGCCACAAAGAATTTGTCGCAAACGGCTCTGAATCTCTCGTAGATCTTGTCGTTGTCTTTCTTTGGCGCGAAACCTATCTTTCTCCACTCCTCCTGCTTAGCGACAATGAAATCCGTCATTTTCTGCCAACAGTCGAAGCTCTCTTCGTTTTCTACCTTTGCATTCTCAACCTCTTCACAAAGCTTTGTCTTCTCCACCAAATTCTGCTCCTCTTTAGCATGAATCTGCTCGAAATACTCTCTGTGACGCTTGTTGACAGCTGCAGTCGCCTCTTTGAATCGCTCCCATAGCTCCTCACGTTTCTCACGTGCGACAGGACCGATCTCTTTCCATCTTTCATGGTAGTACTGCAACTTTCTGAATGAATCGACTACGTCTTTATTCTCAGCCAAACCTTCAGCAAGTTCACAAATTGAGATTTTTTCCTCCAAATTCTTGCGGAAATCCAAATCTCTCAACTCGTTAGCAGCACTCAAAGAGTCGTAGAATGTCTCAATCCAAAGTTTATAATTGCCATTCACCTCGTCGGCTTTTGCCTGAGGCACAGCTCCTATATTCTTCCACTCGTTCTGAATCTCACGACAAGCGTTGAAATCCTGACGTGCGTCCTTTGAATTCTGTGCTAGTTCTTTTAGTCTGTCGATCAGAGCCAACTTAGCCTTAAGGTTCTTCTCCATTTCGGCTTCCTTCTGGGCCTGCTCCTCCTTCTTTCTGCGCTGGTATACAACGTATACAGACTTGAACTCATCTGCAGGAAGCTCCACAGGCTCGGCGTTTTCTCCTCCTTCTGCCTGCTCACTTCTAATCTTATCTATATTTTGATTGTAGCTCTTATAATAGCAACTCTTAATATCTTCTATATCCCTTTTGATAGCGCTAACACTACCCTTGCATTCTGTTATCAAAGTGCGGGCTTTTTCTACCAACTCCGCCTCACTAAATGAAGAATAATCAACGATTTCATGAACCTCCGCATCTGTCATAACAGTCTCATTTTCAGCAAATAGATTATCAGATGCTGCAGTTTCTTGCGCATTTTCAGGCTGTGTAAGAGTCTCTTTTTCTTCAAGTGTACTCATTAAAATTCCTTTTACTATTTTTCAAAAACTATGCAAATATAATTAATTTATCAAACTATCAACACCAAAGTCAGAAAAATTTATGGAATTTATATTATCAATTCAAGTTTAACCTATCTATCATTATTATTTCCATTTGATACCATCAAAAAACAGAGACTCTTTGCCCATATATCATGTTTAAGTTTTATCATGAAAAGAAACGACAAACAAATCAAAAAAAAAGAGAAAAATTCATTTATTCGGTAAGACGGTGCATTATAAATAATGTAAGGATAATCCTCATTTTTTATTTTTTTAATAGTTGCAACGGCGTTCTTTCTAATGAAATCTTCATTTAGTATGACAGATTACACGCAAAATATATAATCGTCCTACTATTTAACCAAATTTTTCATATATTTGTACTTTGATATTTGATACAACTTAAAACAGACAAATGACTTCTGAAGATTTGAAGAATTATTGGGCCAACTTTATGGTTGCGTTCAAGAAATACTGGGGCATCTTTTCTGTTGTGTTCAAAAAATACTGGACAATTTTTAAAGATGCTTTCAAAAGTAAATGGTATGTTAAGGTCCTTACAGCAATTGCGTCGCTGATATTGCTGATTTTCCTATTTATTAAAGCAGTCGACGTGAATTTCCTATGGATGTTTGGTGAATCTCCATCTACGGAGGTGCTTGCCAACCCTAATTCTGTGGAGGCTTCCGAAATTTATAGCGACGACGGTGTGCTTATCGGAAAGTACTTCACTGAAAACCGTTCTTCCGTAGAAATCGAAGATATTTCTGATGAATTGCTGATCACGCTTGTCCACACTGAGGATGAACGTTTCTTCGAACATCACGGTGTCGACTATTCTGGTCTGCTTGGTGCTTTCAAGGACGCTTTGCTAGGTAATGCCCGTGGTGCAAGCACAATCACCCAACAGCTTGCTAAGAATCTGTTTAAAATGCGTTCTACATATAATAATGGCATCTTATGCAAGGTACCAGGGGTAAAGACACTGATTATCAAGGTGAAAGAGTGGAATGCCGCTAAACGTATTGAGGAAAGATTCACAAAATTGGAGATTCTTAAGATGTATCTCAACACTGTCTATTTCGGATCCAACGCTTACGGAATCAAAGCGGCGGCTAAGACTTACTTCAACACTACTCCTAAAAAACTTAACTGGGAACAGTCGGCCTGCATCATCGGTCTGCTGAAGGCCACAACTTATTATAATCCTGTCCGTAATCCGGAAAACAATGAACGTCGACGCAGAATCATCATCAACAATCTTGTCTCTCACAAGATGATCACTCAGGAGCAGTGTGATTCTATCCTGGCTGTACCTTTCTCTCTGAACTTCAAGTCGGAATCCAATCTCGACGGAATCGCCCTATATTTCCGTGACGCGGTGAGCAATGAGCTTCAGGAATGGTGCGACGAGAATAATGTGAACCTCTATACTGACGGTCTGAAAATCTACACATCCATCGACTCTCGCATGCAACGTTATGCTGAGCAGGCAGTGTCGAAGCAAATGGAGGAAAACCAGAAACGTTTCTTCAAAAACTGGGGAAAGCAAAACCCTTGGCGTGACCGAAACAAAAAAGAGATGACCACCTTCATCGACGAGACTATCCGCAAAACATCTCTTTACAAATCTTTGTCAAAAAAATACGACGGAAACAAAGATTCAATATATGCCTGCCTTAACAAGCCTCACAAAATGAAGATTTTCAGCTATAAGTCTGGAGTGAAAGACACTGTGATGAGCAGTCTCGACTCTCTCCGCCACATGGTGAAATTCCTGCATTGCGGTTTCGTGGCTATCGAACCTCAGACTGGTCTGGTGAAAGCTTGGGTTGGCGACGTGGATTACAACTATTGGCAATACGATAAAGTGCTTGCCAAACGTCAGCCAGGATCAACATTCAAACTGTTCGTCTATACTCAGGCAATCAGGAAAGGAATGTCACCTTGCGACCTACGTACAGACTCAATCACATCATGGATGACCGAGGAAGATGGAAAACCTGTGCTTTGGCAGCCGCAGAATGCCAACGGTATTTTTTCAGGAGAACAGCTGACACTTAAAACAGCTATGGCTCGCTCTATCAACAGTATAGCCGTACAGCTGAATAAAGAACTCGGCCCAGAGAATGTGGTGGATCTGGCACACAAGATGGGTGTGGCAAGTCCGGTGCGACCTATTCCATCGGTATGCCTTGGTACGGAAGACGTATCACTTTTGGAAATGGTGTCAGCCTACTCCACTATCCCAAATGAAGGTGTGCACATGAAACCAAGAATCGTAACTCGCATCGAAGACAAGGACGGCAACGTCATCTATAAGAATGAGCCCAAGGGTGAGAAAGTGCTTGATTACGAAGAGGCATTCTTGGTTCGCGAGATGCTTCGTGAAGGATTGGCAGATGAACGCGGAACCTCCCGTCGCCTTTGGAACTACAAGATCCATGGAGCCACAGATTTCGGAGGAAAAACAGGAAGCACATCCAACTATTCCGACGCATGGTATATGGGAATATCTCCAAAACTTGTGGCAGGAGCATGGGTAGGAGGCGAATACCGCTGCATACATTTCAAGGACGGAGAGCAAGGACAAGGAAGTGCATCGGCACTGCCAATCTTCGGAGCCTTCATGGAGAAAGTGATGAACGACAAGAAATTGGCACGCTACCGTGGCAGATTCGGTGAGCCAAAACAGACTATCTCCCGCACTTACGACTGTGCGGAAATTCTGGAAGAATTAGAAGAAGAAGAGGCAAAGAATGAAGGAGCGAGAGGATTCTTCCGTCGACTGTTCGGACGCGACAAACAGGAAAATGTAAGACCAGATTCCATCAAAATTGATGTCAAGAGCCGCAGAGAATTGCGTCAGGAACGACGTCAGGAACGACGCGAAGAGAGAAGACGCAGAAGAAACAGAGACTGAATCAATGTTGAATTTATAAATGCAAATGCTAAATGGCGTCTGGAAGACGCTATCTCTGTAACCGCATGCACCGAACGCAGTGGTGCTTGCGGATTATGACACAAGCAGATAACACATGCAGATATGCCCCACGCGTCTGGAAGACGCTATCTCTGTAACCGCATGCACCGAACGCAGTGGTGCTTGCGGATTATGACACAAGCGGATAACACATGCAGATACTCCCACACGTCTGGAAGACGCTATCTCTGTAACCGCATGCACCGAACGCAGTGGTGCTTGCGGATTATGACACAAGCGGATAACACATGCAGATATGCCCCACGCGTCTGGAAGACGCTATCTCTGTAACCGCATGCACCGAACGCAGTGGTGCTTGCGGATTATGACACAAGCGGATAACACATGCAGATACGCCCCGCGTCTGGAAGACGCTATCTCTGTAACCGCATGCACCGAACGCAGTGGTGCTTGCGGATGGCACATGCAGATATGCCCCGCGTCAGGAAGACGCTATCTCTGTAACCGCATGCACCGAACTCAGTGATACTATGCGGATTATGATAAAATGTTAAACCTTTAAGAATTTATGTTTAGTCACAAATCAACTACGTTAAAACGTTATGGGAAAAATGTGAATGAGTGCAAATGAGTGTTTCATACCTTTGCTATCGTTATTCTAAAACTAAAACAACAATAGCATGAAACACTTAGCAAATGTATTAAAGACTGCATTATCTGTAGCAGCATTCTTTTGCTTAGCAACAAACACAGCATTCGCAGGAAACTTATCTGGCAAGTCGGCAAATGAACTTGCCAAGATGATCCGTGTGGGTTGGAACCTAGGAAACTCACTTGACGCAACAGGTCAGGGAGCAAACGCAGAAACTAGCTGGGGCAATCCACGCACCACAAAACAGATGTTCGACAAGGTTAAGGAGGCCGGATTCAACGCTGTCCGTATACCTGTGTCGTGGAGCACTCACGTCTCTAATAATGGCCAATATCAGTTTGCTATCGACGGCCAGTGGATGGCAAGAGTGAAAGAAGTTGTCAACTATGCCTACGACAATGGTATGTTTGTGATCATCAACATCCACCACGACAACGACCAGTGGCATATGTTCCCTTCTAATCAGTATCTCAACCAATCAAAAAAATATGTCACTGATATATGGACTCAGGTGGCTAAGGAGTTTGCCGATTATGATCAGCACTTGATTTTCGAAACAATCAACGAACCTCGTGTTGTAGGAGATCCAAACGAATGGTATTTCGATCCATCCAATCCAACGGCATCTGTCAGTGAGGCAATTGGATGTATCAACCAGATCAACCAAGCCGCAGTGGATGCGATCCGTAATGCAGGAGGCAACAATATGGACAGATTGGTAGGATGTCCAGGTTATGTTGGTTCTATCGATGGTGTGACTACAAATAATTTTAGAGCTCCTAACGATAAGGCTCAGAATAGACTTTGGATTTCTGTCCACGCTTACACACCATATGACTTTTGTATGAACCCATCTATACAAAACCACTCTTGGGATCAAAAGTTCTACTACGATATCCAGTGGCTTTACAATTCAATAAGAGACAAAGTCATGTCGAAAGGTTATCCAGTTTATATTGGAGAAACTTCATCTTCTAACTACCACAATGTGGAAGATCGTAAACAATGGGAAAGATGTTTCTTTGGATTCTCTAAAGACTACGGAGTCCCTTGCTTCTTATGGGACAACAATCAGGAATTCAACCAGAAAGATGGAGCAGAAAGCCACGGATATTTGAACCGTAATTCACTTCAATGGTATGAGCCATCGCTTATCCAGACCATCATGGAGACATTGGGCTATAATCCGGCATCTGTAAAAGATGAGATCGCAAACGAATGGAACGCTTACGCAGAAGGCAAGACAGTTCGAATCAAATCAAATGTCGAGATCAAGAATGTAGACGTGATTTCTATCAACGGAGCCAAAATCGCAAGTCTAGTTTCAGGAGGAAACGAGTGTTCTGTAGACGTGAATCATAACGGAGTTTACATCGTTGTGATCAGCACAGAAAATGGAAAATCAGTAAAGAAAATCATTATCAAATAAATACTATCCTTACTAAATGCGGAGGGGAGATGATGTGAAGCATCTCCCCTCTTTTTATTGTAATAGTAAGTGAAAAATCAATCGTCGTGATGGTGATGATGATGAGAACCACCGCCTCCAGAGTAAGGTTTGTTCATTTCTTCCTTAAATGCTTCAATAAGTTCTTCTTTAGTAGGGAGAAGCGGTCCTTCTTCTTCCTCAACTTCATCAACGATACTTTTAAAAACTTCTAACTGTTGTTTTCTAATTTCATTTAATGAATCTAGACGTTTTGCTTTGTCTGAATATGATTCTGACACTTCATTAATCTTAGATTCTGTAACTTCTATAGCAAGAGCCAAAGCTCCAATTTTTTTGAGAATTTCACTCTTATCCACATCCACATCCACAGGAACAGGTATCGCTTCAACTTCCTTAGGTAGACTCTTTCCTTTCTTGCAAGTGCAGCATTTGCAACAAGTCACATTAAGAGAATCACATCCACATGCACACTTATCTTTGTTGATTAATTTATCTGCTTCTGATAGATAAGAACATGAAGACATACCTACTCCTAATAGAGATACAAAAGCAATAAAAAACTTTCTCATTTTATAAAATTATATTGTTATTTTGAATATTCTTATTTTACCCAGTCAAATAAGAAAAAAAGTCAAAAACATCAAAAAAAACTGTCGAATGGCATATTTTTGTAAGCAGATATCAACAATTCGCATAGAATTATCAACATTTTAGCTTACTCGCCCACCCTTGGTTCAACAGCATCTCCATTGCCGCCTCATAACCAATCTTGTAGATTTCGTCTGCTTTATCTGTTCCAAACATGCCATATTTGCATGCTTTCTCAGTGTTGATTATCATATCACAGACAGCCTTCTCCGACTCTGTGCTGCTTCCATTTATCACGAGGTCGAACACACGGTTGGACACTGATGCTATTCCCGTCGTCACCTCTTGATGGCATATTGGATTGACATGAATTCCCACCAAATGTTCACAATCTTCTCGCAATACTGTAGCCGCAATGTTGCTCATTATTCCACCGTCGATATATAATTTTCCGTCGATCTTGACCGGATTAAACAACAATGGAACACTTGATGAGGCTATAAGAGGCTCGATAAGTTCTCCTGAAGAAAAATATGCCGTGTGCCCCTCTATCAAATCTGTGGCGGAAACAACAATAGGTATATTCAAATCCTCAAACGTGCGTGAACGCATCATATTCTTCAATTTCTCCTTAAAAGGACGGACAGCGGTCAATCCACCACCCTTACCCTTAAAAATATTGAAATTGAAGTCGACCATATCAAAAAACTTCGCTTTCTTGAAAAAAGCAAGGATTTGCTCCACAGAATTTCCATCCGCATACAATGCGGCGATGAGAGATCCTGCACTCACTCCCGACATCACGTTTATCTCGATGTCATTCTCCTCGAATGCCTTTATTGCACCCAAGTGAGCGAGACCCTTTACTGAGCCTCCGCTTAATGCCAAACCAACTTTATACTTCCTCATACCCTATCTCTAAACTCTAACCTAAAATAAATTCTCCGCTGTAAAAGTGGTTATTTTCTAACAAAAAAATGCCGTTCTCCTTGAAGCTTCTGCATCGTCTCAACATCCTGATCTTTTATGCAAGAATCCGTTTTTCCGAAATTCATGCAGTTTCTATCTGTCGACGTGTATTTACTCCACACCACATCCATAGGATGATCACCATCGTTGGCATAGTTAGGATTTCCACTCCAAATGAAATTACCCCAGTATTTACGCATTCGTTTGCCCACTGCTGCAGCTGTAGTTTGATCTCCCAAATACAACGGCATTCTGAACCACGGCTTCATATTTCCGAATAGAAGTGGCAGCTCCGCCACATGGCAAGCCCCCCAACCAAACAAACGGAAGATCACAGGAGCATAATTGAACTGATATACATAGACTGGATGGTTGACCGAGATCGCATCCGCAACATTGTATTTCTGGACCTTATACATGATATCTCCGGCAATGTCACAGTAATCACGTGTCTTAGGATTCTGTGAGTATGCGTCAATAACCTTCTGACGATATTCTTCCGAAAAACTTGGGAATATTCTCTTCAGCACCTCGTCTCGTTTGAAGCCTTTCATCACTTTTCCAAACACTCTCGCCTCATTGGCATTGGAACCAATCAAAATCGGCTTTCCTAAATCAGCGAATGATGATGTCGACGGAAATTCTTTTAAATATTCGCCGTCCACAACTGGGTTGACGCTGCAAATTCCGAATTTTTTCTCTCTTACGTAAGCGTCAATGGATTTGATCACTTTTGTAAGCTGTTTATAGTCGTATTTATTGATCTCATCAATATTAGTGACCCCTGCAAATTCCAAATATTTTTTAGCAATTTCAGTAGCCTCCTCCGGAGTGTAGAAGGACTCCAAACATGCACTTTGGGAAATAACTTTGTGGAATAGATCCTTAGCCGACGGCACACACATCATTGCAACGGCAAGAGCAGCTCCAGCCGACTCGCCCCACAATGTCACATTATTTACATCTCCACCATAGCTGTCGATATTGCGTCTCACCCAACGCAATGCCATCTCACAATCCTTAAGCCCAAGATTTGATTCAAACTTGTCTGATATACCAGTCAGGTACAAGAATCCATGCAGTCCAAGACGGTAATTTATTGTAACTACAATACAACTGTTCTCTACAGCGAACGTCTCCGCATCATACAAACCCCGTTTTCCATGCTTCACCACAGTACCCCTGCATCCCCCATGCACATACGAACCGCCAAACAGCCATACCACAACAGGAAGTTTGATACCAAGCGATACGCATTTAGGAACATATACATTCAGATACAGACAATCTTCACTGCACCCAAAATACATAGGATGCTGGATAGGATCGTTGGCAAACTTAGTTGCGTCAAGTTCACCAAACCATTCAAGCTTCTCAATCGGAGCCTTAAATTGTAGATTTCCTACAGGAGCTTCAGCATAAGGCACGCCAAGATATTTCATGCAAGAATCTTTTAAGCGGCCTTTCACTTTGCCTTGTGGTGTTATAAGTACAAAATTATCCATAATCACTGCAATATTTTAGGTTTATCTGCGACGGAATTCCGCACAGACAATCGCTGTAGCCACCGACACATTCAACGATTCTGATGTCGGCACTCCAACAGGATAGTTAGGAATATATAGACGGTGGTCTGATATCTTGTCTATTTCCGGTGTCACTCCATTACCTTCGTTACCCATGACAATGATACCGTTTGATGTCAATTCCGTCTCATACATATTTTTTCCATCCAAAAAAGTGCCATAAATCGGCATCTTATATTTATCTTTCAATGTCTGCAAAGTAGACGGTAAGTCGACATAACTTACTGATACCCTTGCTATTGCACCCATTGTAGCCTGGATGGTTTTGGGATTATACACGTCTGCGGTCTGCTGTGAGCAAAGCACAGTGTTGATGCCAAACCAATCTGCGATTCTCAAGATAGTGCCGACATTCCCTGGATCCTGTACTCCGTCGAGAGCCAATACCAATGATTTGGAAATCGACGTGAAATCAAGTTTACGCTGAGGCATTTTCAACAGTGCCAACGCTTTTGGCGGTGACTGCAACTGCGTCATCTTTTCTATTTCAGCATGAGTCGCCATCTCGACATGAGCTTTTGTCAAAGTCTTGATTTCATCGTATGCCTCCTCTGTGGCACAAACAAACTCAGCTTCAAAATACGGAAGGATATCACGCAAAATCTTCACACCCTCTGCCAAAAACAGCTGATGCTCATCACGCGTCTTCTTCTTTCCAAAAGAATAGACAAATTTTATCTGATTCTTTGAAATCATCCCGTATTTTTTTAACTCAAACTTGAAAAAATGGGCATTAAAAATTATAAATCACCATATTGCGATATGCAATCATTCCACATTCACAAGACGGATATCATACAGCATAGGAAGATATTGCAAATCTTTTGATGTATATCCTCCTTCTAAAGAAGTGTTATATTTATTTCCAATCTTGAACGACACGACAGCTTCACACTTTCCTCCCTTATTCAAGTACATCACAGACTCTTGAAATCCCTCGCCATAGATATCCGAAGTATTTCCAGTCAAAAATAATTTAACAGGATTCGGGGAATTTTTCTCCATAGCACTATAAATCTTTTGACCTTTCAAATCATTGACAGAATAACGGACATAAACATTGGCGGAAACTTTAGGTTTTGTCGCCGTTGTATCTCCCAACGACACCTGATGATAGTAGAGGCCAGAAGATGTACGGTAGAAAATCTTTCTATTGTTGGAATCCAACCATTCTCCAGAAACAGTCTCTGGTTTTTCATGCACAATGACTGCATTTATATCCTTGAAATACTTGTCAACAGCCTCATTCTCTGCATCTACGTAATCAGCAAAAGTATCTGTTTTACAAGACCAAAACGACAATGATGCCATCAAAAGTATAATCACGTTTTTCAACTTCATATCTTATATATTATTTCTTTTGTATATCAACAACCATTAATGTAATTCGGCAATAGATCGGAGTGCGAGAAGCTATACACTGCCCTTTTCCCACTATGCCATAAGCCAAATACGACGGAATGATAAACTCTCCCGTCTCTCCCTGATGGAGCATCAATACAGCTTCGTCCATACCTCTGGGAATGTCTCCCGTGCCGATAGTTACGATCTCAGTACGGTCTGTATAATTGCTGCAAAACTCCGTCGCATCAAATGCTCTCAACGAATATGTAATTTTCACACCCTGCTGATTCTTTGCCTTTGCTCCACTTGGATTGGAAGCTAGAATCTTGTATCTGATTCCTATATTTGTTGTATCCAGATCAAGTTTCATAGAGTCGACATACTGGCGTATATACTCATTCTCAATATCCACCAGTCCTCGGTTTGCCTCCATTATATTGGCTTCTGTATAGTCGACAGGTTTCTTGTTCATCGGCACTTGTGCTGGCTTCTCAGCACACGCGACACACAGACAGGCAAGTATAAAAATTACAATCTTCTTGATCATTTGTATTCCTCTTTACTTAACTCCTGATCAATCATCGCCTTATAGTTAGGCAAAGCGGCATTAAACTTTTTGATAGCCTCGTCGAGAGACATATCAGATGTAGATGCACCAGCAGCATTCACATGTCCGCCACCATCAAACAGTTCTGCCGCAATGTCGTTTACCCTCACGTCGCCACGTGAACGAAGAGAGATCTTGACTTTGCCATCCTCCTCCTTGAAGAATGCTGACAAAACGACTCCCTTGATAGACAACGGAATATTCACGAATCCCTCAGAATCACCCTTCTGATAGTTGAAACGTGTAAGCTCTTCTTGCGTAAGAGACATGACACTGACACCCATCTTCTCGTCGACAATCATCTTCTCACTCAAAGCGTAACCCTCTAGCTTCAAACGACTTACCGAGAAATTACTGTTGATTCTGCGGTAGATATAATCCTTGTCAATTTCCTTCTTAAGCAACTCCGAAATAATTGTATATATTTCGGGAGAATTTGAATTATATGTGAAAGCTCCGGTGTCTGTCATCATACCAGTGTAGACACAAGTAGCAATTTTCTTCTCTATCTCAGGAGCATATCCCATTCTACAGATAAGACGGAATATCATCTCCGACGTAGACGAGATATTAGGATAAGATATGATTACATCGGCGAAATTGCCAGGATTAGTGTGATGGTCGATCATCACTTTCTGAGCCTTCGCATCAGCAACGTCTATACCCATGGCATCTATTCTCGACAAAGTATTGAAATCCAATGCCAAAATCAAATCAGCCTTGACTATCAGTTCCTTACAGATCTTTGTCTGATCTTTGTAAACAAGAATCTCATCTGCTGCAGGAAGCCATTTCAAAAAGCCTGGCATTTCATTTGGAACAATCACTACTGCTCCTTTACCAAGTTGACGCAAGAAATGGCATATTGCCAATGATGAACCAATTGCGTCGCCATCTGGAGATACATGTGTTGTGATAACCACGTTCTCTGCGTCCAAAATCCTTTCTTTCGCTGCTTGAATAAGCGCCTCGTCAATAATTTTAGTAATCATATTACCCCCTTTTTACGAGTGCAAAATTAATAAAATATTCGCAATGTTTGACAACATCAATATTAATATATTTAACACAATCAGTCTTCAGACTTCGTTTACCGCCTTACGCCATATCTCCACATCCATGATCCTGACCGTAACATCAGCGACAACATGATTGGATAGAATGCTGGATGGAAACTCTGCAAACATGTATGCTTTGTGAAATAGTCGTTGTCCACCCAAATCCATATATCTGATACCAACGCCATAAGCAATGATATTGACACTGAAACAAATGCAAAAATATGAAAATATTTTAATGCAGGTCGGAATCTCTTCACTAAACAAAACACTGGACATAGCAGATACAATGGACTGAAAAACAAAATATTATAATTTGGGAACACACAGGCATGTTCTGATATGAACGATAAGAAGAAGACTAAGATTCCTAAGATTCCATACAAAGAATAGAACGCTGAGTCAAACCATATATAATCGTCTTTCTTGCGTCTGTAATAAAATATAGTATGAGCTACAACCAATAGGAACATCACCCAAAACACAATGTTCGGAGTAAACAATGTCCATTGACATTCGCTTTTTGTATCAGAACGATGCAGAAAATTGTCACTCACGACCAATGGTCTGCGGTTGCCCAAAGAATCCACTATCTCAGCTCGTGTAAACACATTATGCATGTGCACAGGCTCAAACATACGCAGCGAGTCCGACATGTTGCGGTCGGTCGGTTCTCCCAGACATATATATATACCGAAATTGAACCATGGCGAATTGCTCAGCCTTTCCCCTATATTCTGACGGTAGGACTGCGCTGTCAACGTGTCGTCTGTGAAATGATAATCTATGGTTCCGTTGACACATTTCTCTAACATCAGACGTGGACGTGTGGCACAATTGTCGAAAAAGAAACTATACCTGTATACACAATTTTCCGACATTTCATTCACCTGCAATGCTTTATCCAGACGGTCAACCTCTTCGTCTGTCAAATTCAGCACAGCTTCTCGTACAGATACTTTCTTATATTTAACGGCTTCTCTAAAAGAGTATTTGAATGGTTGCGAACCAACCATGTAATCGGTCCTGCCCAATACAAAATTGTATACGAATTTTGTATAGTCGCCAAAACTGAACAGTCCGTAATTGTAGATCCAGTCATCACAAAACGGATCTTTCTCTGACCTAAATGCAGGAGTCACTCTTAATGCAGAATGTCCCCACGCTGTATAAACAGTCTTCTCCGTCTGGTAGTGAGTCACCAAACTGAAAACTGATTTTTCGGCATGAGTTGTCAACGACATCACCGTCAACAACATGGTAATCAGATATTTGATATATTTTTTTGGCATATAGTCAAGCATATAATACTTTACCGGCATAAAGCCAGTACGTCATCATTTTCCTACAAATTTATTTATCTCTGTGTATAGACGCTGCAACGGAAGCCCCATTATATTATAGAAACTGCCCTCTATAGACACCACTCCAATATAACCGATCCACTCCTGCACACCGTATGCTCCAGCCTTGTCAAATGGTTTGTAGTGATCCACATAATACTCGATCTCCTCGTCTTTCAAACGAGCAAATGTCACATACGAGACTGCATAAAACGGATGAGACTTCTCCTTGGTTCGCAAACAGCAACCAGTGAACACAGCGTGAGTGTTGCCGGAAAAATCCTTCAGCATCTGAATTGCCTCTGCCCTATCCTTTGGCTTGCCATACACCTTACCGTCAAACCATACTATAGTGTCGGCGGCAATAACTATCGTATTGTCGTCCATCTTCGGCAACATGCTGTCTGCTTTTTTAGAAGCTATATACATCGGAATCTCGCCCCCCAACAATGTATCAGGATAACTCTCGTCGTCAGTCAACGGCGATGCACATTCAAAATTCAACTCCAACCCCTTCAACAGCTCTCTGCGTCGTGGCGACGTAGACGCTAAAATCACTTTGTAATTTTCTAACATTGTATTTTGTATCACTTTATTATGCAAAGAAAATTGAAAAAATTGAATTTATAATTACACATTTAAAAAATTGAATATAAATTTGCATAAAAAGAACTAAAAAATGGCGAATAACAACGAAAACAAGAAAAATAAGCAGAGTCTCAACGATATGCTGATGAACATTCTGTTCAACATCGTGATTCCGGTAATGATCCTGAAAAAGGTGCCTGAACACTGGGATAATGAAAATGCAGCGGTCGTGGCTCTTTGCGTCGCCTTATCTTTTCCTATAGGATTTTTCATTTTTGACTATATAAAGACTAAGAAAAGCAATTTCATCTCTATCCTTGGATTCATATCTGTCCTGTTGACGGGAGTGATTGGAATTTTCCAGATTCCAAACGAGTATCTCGCCATCAAAGAGGCTTCCGTGCCGTTTATCATAATGACTGTTTGCCTGGTGTCTTTAATCACCCCATTCCCAGTGGTAGAGAAACTTGTTTACAACGACGCTGTGTTCAATAAAGATCTAATCAACAACAAATTAGAAGAGAACAACAACTCAGATCAGATGCACAAAGTGATGAGAAATTCAACTCTGATTGTCGCCGCATCGTTCCTTCTATCCACAATTCTAAACTATACACTTGCAAAAAAAATCGTGGTTAGCGACCCTATTACCCAAGCCGCACAGCGAACTCAGGAAATCGGCGACCTCACTTTCTGGAGCTACATATTTATCGCTCTTCCTTGTACAATCGTCATGGGAATAGCCATATATTATATAGTGACAAAAATCTCAAAATTGACCGGACTAAAAACAGAAGAGATGCTCAACGGCGATTTTGAAACCGAAGAAAAAACAACAAATGACAAATAATTGGTAGAGACGTCGTAATACGACGTCTCTCATTAATTTTATACAAAGGACAACAATGGCTAATACACTTACTGCAAAAGAAATAGCAAGCATCACCAATGGAAAACTAATCGGTGATGGAAACAATATAATCAGCAGATTATCAACTGATTCTCGTACACTTTCTTGGGAAAACGAGACTCTTTTTGTGGCTATCAAAACTCCCAAACGTGACGGACATTCATTCATTCCTCAGCTCATCAACCGTGGAGTAAAAAGTTTCTTGATCACGGATGCATCCATTGTCAACAGCGACGAGGCTTACGTATCTTCTGTTGATTTCATCCTTGTCGACGACGCAATCTCCGCTCTAGACAAATTAGCCAAATTCAAACGTGACCAGACCAAAGCTACTGTGGTTGGAATCACAGGCAGCAACGGAAAAACAATAGTCAAGGAATGGCTTGCCCAACTGCTTTCAGCCGACAAAAAAGTGGTGCGATCACCTCGTAGTTTCAACTCAAAAATAGGAGTGCCTCTATCTGTGTGGGGATGTGAAAAAGATTGCGACTACGCTATCTTCGAGGCTGGAATTTCAGAACCAGGAGAAATGCAAGCTTTACATGAGATTATCCGTCCTAATATCGGAATTTTCACACATTTAGGTGAAGCTCACAGCGAAAATTTTAGCAGTGAAAGAAGCAAATGTTTGGAGAAAATCAAGCTGTTTGAAGGATGTGACAAGATAATCTACAATGCCGACAACCGTCTGGTAGACATCTGTATGTCGGGAGCTTTCGACGCAGACAAACTGATCCGTTTTGGAGAGTCTGACAATGCTGATGTCAAAGTTGAAAAGATAGAATCATGCGGAGCCAACACAACAATCTCTTATTGCTATAAGAATAAAAAAGAGTCGATCATAGTACCGTTTACAGATAAAGGAGAAATTGAGAATGCCCTATCCTGCCTCACTTTCCTTCTTTTGATTGGTGAAAATCCAAACGCAATCAAGACAAAGATGTCCAAATTGGAGAATATTGCGATGCGTCTGGCTATCAAACAGGCTGAAAACGAATGTATTATCGTCGACGACAGCTACCAGCTCGACCTTGGTTCACTTACACCAGCAATCGATTATGTAGTGAATGTGGCAGCCGGACGCAAACTGAAATCTGCAATTATCCTGTCCGATTTCCCAGGCGTGGCAGAAAACGAAAACGGATTATATAAAGAGTTGGCCCTCTTGGTCAGCCAAAAACATATCGACCGCTTCATCGGTGTAGGTGCCACACTCTGCAAATACAAATCATTATTCGACAACAACATACAGACAGAGTTTTACACATCAAAAGATGAATTCCTCTCGTCGATCACAAATAAGATACATTTTAAGAAAGAGGCTATTCTGATCAAGGGTGCAAGAAGCTTCCACTTTGAGGATATAGAGGAGCAGCTTAGCGAGCGTATCCATGAGACACGTCTGGAAGTAAACCTTTCCGCACTCGCACGCAATTTCCACTATTTCCGCAGCCATTTGAAGAAAGATACAAAGATGGTAAGTATGGTGAAAGCCAATGCCTACGGAACTGGAGACATCGAGGTGTCAAGATGTTTGGTGGCGGAAGGAGTTGATTATCTTGCTGTTGCAGTAGCCGACGAAGGTGTGATGCTTCGTAAAGCAGGCATCGACACCCCTATCATCGTGATGAATCCAGAGAGAAACAGTTTCGCCAAGATGTTTGAATATAATCTTGAGCCAGAAATCTACAACTTCTCAATCGCCAAACAGATGATCGCAGATGCGGAGAAACGTGGAGAACGAGATTTCCCATTCCATCTTAAACTGGACACTGGCATGCACCGTCTTGGATTTGAAAAAAAGGATCTGCCAGAGTTAATCGCTCTGCTCAAATCGCAGAACAGCATCCGTCCAAAATCAGTTTTCTCACATTTGGTAGGTTCTGACAGTGTTCAATTCGACGATTTCACACTGCATCAGATAGCATTGTTTGAGGAGATGACAACTGTTTTGAAGGCAGAATTCCCAAATATACTCCGCCACATACTTAACTCAGCCGGCATCGAGAGATTCAGCCAATATCAGTTTGATATGGTGCGACTTGGAATCGGACACTACGGTTTCTCAGGCATCGAAGGAAAGACACTTGAGGAAGTATGCACATTGAAAACCAAGATTTTGAACATCCGTGATGTAAAGAAAGGCGAAACAATCGGTTACGGACGTCAGGGAGTGACAGAGAGAGACTCGAAGATTGGAGTAATCGGTTTAGGTTATGCCGACGGACTAGACAGAGGACTCGGATGCGGAGTCGGCGAAGTGGTGGTGAGAGGCAAGAAAGCCAAGATCATCGGCAGAGTCTGCATGGATGTATGCATGATCGACCTTACAGGTATAGACGCAATAGAAGGTGATGATGTGATAGTATTCGGCCCTGAAAATCCAATAGAAGGCGTTGCAGCCAAACTAAACACAATATCATATGAAGTGTTGACAGGAGTCAACAACAGAGTGCAGAGGATATATGTGAGGGAATAAAAATCAAATATATTGATTCACACGTAGAGACGGGGCATGTCCCCGTCTTTTTTGATCCCGAGAGTGCCACTTCACTTCGTTTCGTTCGGCTCTCCCGGTTACGGATATATCGTCTTCCAGACGAATGCTAACAAATATAGATGCTCCCCGTCTTTGTCGTTTTAGCGTCTGGAAGACGCTATTTGAGTAACCGGAGGGTGCCGAGCGAGCTACATAGTAGCGAGCGGCACCCACGGCTGTTCTGCACGACTGGCCATGTCTTTCTCGCTCCCGAGAGTGCCACTACACTTCGTTTCGTTCGGCTCTCCCGGTTACAGATATATCGTCTTCCAGACGATCTTGACTAAAACTCCCTTCTGCTAATGATTTAACATCTTCAATGTCAAGATCTAAAAGAGATGATATTTCTTCATCACTCTCACCTATTGATCTTAACCTTAACACATGCTTCTTAAATTCGTTTGTATAACCTTCTGTGAAACCTTTTACATACCCTATCGCCCATCTCTCTGCATAGATATCACCATTTTCCTCACAAACATCCTCAACATAGTCGAAATCCTTGTCATCCATAGATTTACGGAAAGACTCTAAACAAAGATTGATCATTTTACGATTCTTCAAAGGAATCGAATAATCTTTTGAACGTTCTGTCAGAACCTCCAAAACCATTTTTTTGAATTTTTCTAATTCCATACTGTTATAAATTTTAATTAATAGCATTCATACAAGATAGTTGTCCAACTATCTTATTATCCAATTCTCTATTTCTATGTTTCTTAGATTTATAAAATCAGAGACTTTTTCTGTTACTAGGACATACTTATTTACGATGGCAGTTGCCCCAATCAACAAATCAAAATTGTCATCAGCAGGAGTTCCCATCAATTGTAATCTAGTCTTTTCTTCTGCAAAAACATCTAAAGCAGAATCAATCGAAACCACATCTATAGCATTAATGAAAGCATCTAAATCTTGAGGAGGAAAATTTCTTCCTTTTCTTCTCATAAGTTCAGCACCATACTTTAGTTCTGCTACTGTAATTGAGGAAATGCAACAATTATCTAATCCTACACTTTCGATTCTTTCATCTATTTCATATTTGCCTCTAAGGAAAAAAACACAGACATTCGTATCTAAAAGAAATTTTCTATTCATACACTTCTTCAAAATCATTCTTAAACGTCCTTGATGATTTCAAAGCCTTTATGATTTCTTCGTCAGATATGGAATCGTCTTTCCAAATTCCACAAAACTCACTCGCACTGTGCTTCCTACTTGAGCCTTTCTTCAATTTCGTAAGCATCTCCGTTAAGACACTAATGACAGATTCAGACTTGCTTGATAAAGCTTCTGTATTGATTTCTGCCAACAATGATTTTCTGATTTCTAATTCTAATGTTGTCATAATCCTATTTTTTTGATTTTTCGCAAAGATAATACTTTTTACAAAATCTCAATCTACAAATTTGATTTTTTCATCAAATTGACAACGGAGTTAACAACAGAGTGCAGAGGATATATGTGAGGGAATAAAATCAATTATATTGATTCACTTGTAGAGACGGGGCATGTCCCCGTCTTTTTTGATTCCGAGAGTGCCACTTCACTTCGTTTCGTTCGGCTCTATCGGTTGCAGATATATCGTCCACTGCTTTGTCTCTCTCCCCGAGAGTGCCACTTCACTTCGTTTCGTTCGGCTCTCCCGGTTACGGATATATCGTCTTCCAGACGAATATATTTCCACGATAATAAAAAAACGCAGCAATGCTGCGTCTCTAATTATGCATTATGAATTGTGCATTATGAATTAATACTTAATCTTGTGTCTGTTCGCTCTTTTCTTGCGATACTCCTCTTTCATCTTGGCGGCACCTGATCCATGAGTGCCCTTCTGATAAGTTGTCTTCTTGGCTTTTGTCTTCACTTTATCAGACTTCTGATTCTTGTTGTCGTCAGATGCCTTCTTCTTGAAGACCATGCCATTCAATATGATATCTTCGATTGATCCGCTCATAATCTAATTTTTATAATTATAATTTTAGACGCTCGTCACGTGTGGAACATAACCCATTATAAAGACGCACGACACGTGTGAAACGTACCCTATAATAAAGACGCACGACCGTGCGTCTCTACGGAATCGGAAATTAATCCAATTTCAATACTTCCAAGAATGCTTTCTGTGGCACTTCCACGGTTCCGATCTGCTTCATACGCTTCTTTCCACGCTTCTGCTTCTCCAAAAGCTTTCTTTTACGCGAAATATCACCTCCGTAACATTTTGCGGTAACGTCTTTGCGAACCGCCTTGATTGTTTCCCTGGCAATAATCTTCGCACCGATTGCGGCCTGAATTGCCACCTCAAACTGCTGGCGTGGAATCAATTCCTTCAACTTCTCACACATTCTCTTACCAAGTCCGTAAGCATTGTCAATATGTGTCAAAGTGGAAAGGGCATCCACTGGCTCTCCGTTTAGCAACACGTCTAGCTTGATCAACTTGCTCTCTCGCATCTCACTTGGATGATAGTCGAACGACGCGTAACCTTTCGATATACTCTTCAACTTATCATAGAAGTCGAACACGATCTCTCCTAGAGGCATATTATATATGAGTTCGACGCGATTGCCGGATACATAATCCTGACGAACCAACTCACCTCGTTTGCCCAAACAAAGGGTCATGATCGGACCGATATACTCGGCTGCTGTAATTATCGAAGCTCGGATGTATGGCTCCTCTATATGGTCGATAAGAGTGATGTCTGGCAAACCGGATGGGTTGTGCACCTCAATCATCTCACCCTTCTTTGTGTAGACGTTGTAACGCACATTCGGCACGGTTGTGATGACATCCATGTCGAACTCACGGTCGAGACGCTCCTGAATGATTTCCATATGAAGCATTCCCAAAAATCCGCAACGGAATCCAAATCCCAAAGCCAAAGATGATTCTGCCTGGAATGTCAACGACGCATCGTTGAGCTGCAATTTCTCCATCGAAGCACGAAGGTTCTCAAAATCCTCCGTCTCAATTGGATATACACCGGCGTAAACCATCGGCTTCACCTCCTCAAATCCTTCAATCGCATTCTCGCATGGATTAGAGACGTGGGTGATCGTATCTCCTACCTTAACCTCTGTACTTGTCTTGATTCCGGAAATGATATATCCAACGTTTCCTGCCGACATCTCCTTTCTCGGCTCCATATCCAAACGGAGGATTCCAATCTCGTCGGCCAGATATTCCTTTCCCGTCGCCACAAATTTCACCTTCTCTCCTGGATGGAATGTTCCGTTTACCACTTTATAATAAGCGATTATACCACGGAATGGATTGAAAACAGAGTCGAAAATCAGACACTGCAATGGAGCATCTGGATCTCCCTTTGGCGGACGAATTCTCTCCACAATCGCACGTAGGATCTCATCAACACCCTCTCCCGTCTTACCGCTGGCACGAATGACCTCACTTCTGTCGCAACCAAGAAGATCGACAATCTGATCCTCCACCTCTTCCGGCATTGCTCCAGGAAGGTCGATTTTATTCAAGATTGGAATGATCTCCAAATCGTGCTCAAGGGCCATATAAAGATTGGAGATTGTCTGTGCCTGAATTCCTTGCGACGCGTCTACAATAAGCAACGCACCCTCACACGCGGCAATAGAACGAGACACCTCGTAAGAGAAATCCACGTGTCCTGGAGTGTCAAGAAGATTCAGGACATATTTTTCTTTTGATTGAAATTCTGCCTTATCGCCAGTGTAAGCATAATCCATCTGAATAGCATGGCTCTTAATCGTAATTCCCCTTTCTCTCTCAAGTTCCATGTCATCCAACACCTGGGCCTGCAAGTCTTTTCCCGTGACTGTTTTGGTCATTTCCAAAAGTCTGTCGGCTAGAGTGCTCTTACCATGGTCAATATGTGCGATAATACAAAAATTTCTAATATTTTTCATCTTATATTTAATTTGAGTGCGAATTTACTTATTTTTGCCTAAAATACGATATATAAGACTGAATTTAGATGGATAAAAACGCAATTTCTCTATATAAAGAGGTTTGCAGCAACGTTTTTGCTGACAAAATCAACGATGCGCTGCTTTGTTTGGTCACTCTCATCGCCACTCTGAAAAATTTAGGGATTGACGACAAACAAAATTCTCTTTCTTTGAAAACTGAGCAGCTTTCCAGAAATCTGGAGTTTATTCTCAAATATGCATTCGACGCTGCGATCGACGAAAATACATTTGGAATGCTACTAAGCACCAAACAGGATATTCTTGTTATCGCAGATGACGTGATGAGCCATCATAACACGTCAAAATTTACATTTATAAACGATGTAGATAAATACAAATCCGTTTACAAATGTAAGGATATAAGAAATCTGTTTTTTGAGATTGAGGAAATCAACGGACAACGGATGTTGAGCGAGAATACAAATGTAAATACAAATGTAAACACAAAAAGATTGTCTGAAATCAGATGTGAAATATTCCGTCATTTACTTTTGTGTGACAACTTCACAAATGATGATTTAGAATTGTATACACGCTATTTCGACAATGAGTTTATAACAGTATCCGACAAATGTGTCTTTACATCTGGATTGATGTTCGGTATGCTTAACCGATTCTGCATCAACAGATTCAAATTGATATTGAAACTCTGTCAAAACCACGACAATCGAATAAAGGTACGTGCCGCAACAGCTCTGCTCCTGTGCGGATATATCTACAACACCCGTTTACAATTATATCCAGATGTATTCGAAGAGGCCAAACGTCTTTCTGCAACAGATAATCTGTCGAAGGTGCTACAACATATCCATTGCCAATTTATCCGCTGTAAATACACTCAGCAGACACAGACAAAACTTAAAGAAGACTTCCTTGACAAAGTGGATATGAACAACCTCTTTGGAAAAGATGATACGGGCATTAACACCGATATTTTCAATAAAGATTCCATTAGTGAGGACACCATTAAAGAGTACGCTCAGATGCAGTTTATGGGAGAAGATCTTTTAAGCCATACAACGCTGTTTTTCACGAATTCGTTCTTCTCTGAGATATCTAACTGGTTTATGCTTCTAAACGAGGAATCTGAGCTGTTTAACGAGCTAAAAACGACCACTTCAAGCAACCAGAAGATGCTGATTCCACTTGTAGACAACGAATATATAAGCGATCCTGATAAATACGGATTGATTTATACTCTGCAAAACATGCCAATGGCTGATACATTTGTAAACAAGATGATGGAAGCCAAAGGTATCGATACAGATTCTTTGGTAATGACTCATGACCAATTGGCACTCAATACAAATGTAATCAGATACATTATAGGACTAAGCAGATTCTATGCGTCGTTCTCTCATGCAAGTTCTTTTGTTAATCCGTTCAATTCTAGTTTACATTTGTATAATATCGCTTTTTTGCCGAATACAAATAAGTTTATAGAACCAATTGGCGACCTGTTTTTTGAAAAAGGAGCATACAATGAAACTATAGAGGCATACAAAAAGCTCGGTGATTTACAAACGGAAAAATCAATACAAAAAATAGGTTTATGCTACCAGCAGCTTGAAGACTACACCTCTGCCCTTGCCCACTACAATCAGGCTCTGCTATACAATGGTGATGACGTGTGGACTCTGTCGAGAAAAGCATTCTGCGAATATAAACTAGGAAATCTGACAGAAGCTAAGTCTACAATGGTGCAAATCATTGAGTTGGATCCCGACAACATCACAATACGCAAGAAACTAGCTAACCTGTCGTTATCTGAAAAAGACTACGACACAGCGTTGAAACAATTGTATTATCTGGAATTCAACCTAAAAAAAGAAGATGATGATTCAGTCATACGTCTGATAGCGAACTGTTTGATGCAGTCAGGCTCTTTACAAAAGGCAATCTCCTATTTTTCAAGGATTTCCCACAAACATACTGCCGATTTGATCGACATAGGCCATATCTCCTACCTTGAGGGCAATATGGACAATATGAAATTGTGCTATAAAAAGGCGTATGAGGCATTGAAAGACAAAAATGAATATCACTCCCGTCTACAGGAAGAACTCGCTAAAATCACGCTTTCTGAGCAACAGAAGAAGAATTTCAGCGTCATATTGAATGCAGCGTCGTTTATTGTAAGGAATTCCTAGTCGATAAGCTTATGGATTTTTTGATGATTTTAATGTTCGGTATTTCCATATGTCCAGCCTTACTTTTAATCAAAATACTTGATAGAAATAAGGAAAACAAACAAAAGAAAAAACAAAGGGGCAAAGAAGAGGAAGACCAAATATTTGTAACCAACGCATTGATTATCATGGCAAAGGTGATGGCTGCAGACCGGACCAATATGGTGTGCGAATTAGACATCATCAAGCAATTCATCAAGAAATACGACGAAGCTAATTTCAAAGAACGAGTCAAATATGTGAAAGAATTAGCTTCCAATTACAAAAATCCCGTCGATACAACACTATCTGATTGTGATCGTTTGATTACAGATATCAACGAAGTATCTAACTTTACCAGAAAAAAATGGTTTCTTGAATATCTGTTTGAGATAGCATTTTCCGACGGTTCGTGTAGTGCTGAAGAAAAGTTATTTCTAAAAAGAGTTGTAGAGAAATTGGATGGCTTTGATCTGAGCACCTACAATTTCATGGTGAAAAAATACGAAAAGAAAAACAAGAACTATACTGGAACAAGAAAAACCGAAGAATACAGCCAATACGAATACGAATCTACTGACAACGAATCAACTGGAAATAAATACAGTTCCTACTCACAAAACGGATCTTCCTATAGCACAGATGGTTATTATAAATCTACAGATTCAAGTTCAAGTTATAGTTCAAATACGCCCAAACCGCTTACAGAGCTACAGAAAGCATACGCAGCTCTGGATTTGACAGAAGAAGCCACAGACAGAGAGATCAAAGCCCGACGTCGCAATCTTATGCGTCTTAACCATCCCGATCTAGTGGCAAACAAAGGTGAGGCAGCAGTCAATATGGCTAATCTAAGATGCCAGGAAATCAATAAAGCATTTGAATTGATTAAGGCGACGAGGGGAATGAAATAAGAATTAAAAGTTAAGAATTAAGAATGATAAATTAGAAATACAAAAAATCCGACATCAACAAGATGCCGGATTTTAATATTATCAAATTAGCGTCACATCACTTGTCTCCTCTGTACAGAGTAAAATGTCCCATATAGATTTTATCCAATTCATCGATAGAAATTTCATACCAATAGTCGGTAGAAGGCAGAGGATGACCCAAATATGTTCCATCCCATCCATCAAAACTCTCACTAGTAGCACTCATCAGTTTTTTTCCCATTCGATCATATAATGTAATTCTTGCTGACGGATATTTCTCGATATTTTTGATTTCCCACTTGTCGTTTATTCCGTCTCCATTTGGGGTGAAAGATGGAGAAACCTCCAATTCATATTTGTTTGTTTTAAATACAGTATCAGCAATACAATCTTCCTCATCCTTCACTGTAATACTGTATTCCTTACCGTAAGTTATATCTGTCAGTGTATTAGAAGATTGGAACCCATCTCCAAAATCATAACAGTAGTTGCCAGCTCCACCTTTAGCCTCCGCTACAATTTCTCTGTTGCCACTATCGTCTATTTTCTCAAACATTAATTCACCATATTTAGAGATAGAGAAAAACACACTGTCAGTCTTGCAAGTGTCACTCATGGCATAGATTGTCAGAGAATCTTCTTTTGCAGGAAGATACAAAGTATGAGTCTTACCTTCACATTCACTCTGGATTTGTGTTTTTCCATTTATATAAAAAGCGTCTATAGGCTCATCATTATTTTGATATAATACAACTTCAACATCTTCACTGCGATCAAAACATATTTTTGTTTCTGATTTTTTCGCTGTAAAATCACCCTCTACAAATGTAAATTCAGTCTTAGGGCATATCTTTTTGATTGATAAAACCACACTGTCTGTCATACAAGTATCACTCATCGCATAAATTGTCACCGAATCCTCTTCAACAGGAATATCCAAAATATGTTTCTTTCCTAAAGATTCACTTTTAATCGGTGTATCACATCCCCTCATATAAAATGCGTCAAAAGGCTCACTATTATTCTGATATAGTACTATTTTCAAATCTTCAGTACGGTTGAAATAAACTGTCGTATCCAATTTTTTTGCTGTAAAATCATCATTTACAAAAGAGAATTCAGTATTTGGGCAAACCTTATTAATAGTGAAAAATACACTGTCAGTCTTGCAGGTATCATTCATCGCATATATTGTAACAGTTCCTTTTTCCGCAGGAAGGTACAAAGTGTGTTTCTTTCCTGAAGATTCACTAAGAATAGGTTTTTCGCTTCCCCTTATATAAAAGGCGTCTATAGACTCACTATCATTCTGATACAATATTATTTTTATATCATCCGTATGATTATGATAAATTGTAGTGTCGTAATCTTTTGCTTTTATATCATCCTCCACAAATGTAAATTTTGTCTTCGGACATCTATACTCCTCACAGTAGAAGCCTAAAGCATAAGGCTCGGTACGTATCGCACAAGGATCATCAGGAAACCCATTGTCTATTTTCTGCTGGTTGACCTCTGCAGACTCAGCAAGAAGAACCCTATACTTTGGATGATTTTCCCCTTCCTCCCAGGAATAAGTGAAGAATGTATCTTTTACGGATGTCAGCGACACCCATGGATCTTTATCTTTGTTCTGTCTTTGCCAAAGGAAAGATGCCGTAGGATACCTGTAAAGCCACTCTTCATACCCAATCCAAGTGCCCCCACGTCTACCCTCATCCATACGGCAATAGTATCCGTTTGAAAGGATATGGAATGGTTTTCCATCTACGTAACTGCCATGAGAAGGCACTCTCACACCACAAATGGAAAAAGCGCACTCATCCAATGAAAAAGTCACATAATCACTCATTGTCTCGCCATCTGCGTTCTTGGACTCATAATCCAACTCCACAACTGCCAAAAATCCCTCATTATGATAGTATGAAGGAGGCGTAAAAGACAACGTCGGTTTATACAATCCGTAGCCTTTGTATGTTAAGAAAAATGTCTGAGAGGCAAGTGTATCTCCTGTTTTGGGATCCAAAATTGTTATTTTAGGATGAATACGTGTTCCACTTGGTGATCCGACACAGGTTATAAATGTATAAAACACATAGTCCTTACATTGGCAAAGCGGTTGACCACCAGAGAACAAGCTGTACAATCTAGGAATTTTTTTATACTCGTCCTTACTCATCATAATAAACACAAACGCATCTCCGATATATTGAGGAATAAGTTTAGACGTTGCCGACGTATCTATAATATTGCTGTCTTCATCCTTAACAGATGCGAATTGATATTTTCTTGGACAATCATCGCAATCCTTAGTGTAAATAGCAGAATCAGGGTTCGAACAAATCAGATACTGTCCCCATGTCATCTCTTCTGTTCCTCCCGGTATATACTTATTCACTTTTACAGCTGTATCATATCTGCAGCTACGGGAACTACAAATACCAAACGTCTCATATCTCGTACACAAGTAATCAGGGTCGTATTCGCACGTTGGTTCTGGCCTCATGCTATCCAATCTCTTACTGATTGTATATTTCACTTTATTGTTAGCAGGAACTCCGTTTTCACCAATGTATTCAGCATTTTTCTTCGCACTCGCCAATGTAGAATCAGAAACAACAACAGCACGGAAAATCAGATTCTCTGTGCCCTCTACCATCACATGCAGTTCATCCTTATTCACACCGCTCTGACCATTGATATTCGTCCAAGAACGGCCTCCATCATCACTCTGCTGCCAAAGCACATAGGCAACTTTATCTATCAGTCTCCATTCCTTGAACGGCTTATATTTCATTGTATAGATAGCTTCAAATTCACACCCGTTTCCGAAATCTGAAGCGACAGAAGTCTCATAAAATGTCAAACGTGGCATATAATCTGGAAACGTCGCACTTGCTTTTGTGAAAAAGCATAACAAAAAGCATAATATACTTAGAATTCTACATTTTCTCGGACTAAATCTCGAATCGCACATACCCTACAATCAATATATCTATATCAAAATTATTTAACATTATCTACAAAAATACATATTATTTTATAATAACGAACAATTGACTAATAAAAAATAAAAAAGACGTGAATAAATCACGTCTCAAGATAGTATTTATGTAGAATAATGATTATAACCTATTTAGAGAATATTCGGCAAAAGTGTCATCATCATAAAGCACTATAATTTTCTTCACCGACTTCTCTTTTGCTTTACTATGCGCGTCAACAATATTCTTAAACGATTCCGAATTGATAAATGAGTCTATAATTTCTGTTTCTGATTTCTGCGGAACAACAGTTGCTCCCGTTGTTTTAGACGAATGATCTTCTATAGTTTTTGTTGATTTCAATTCATCCACATTTGTGTCTATATTATAGTCAATCTCGTCATCTTCATCATTTTTCTCAAAATCTGTCTCGTCCGTTTTTACAGGATCATTGTCGAAAATAGTGCGGTTTGTTTGAGCTGGCGACGCTGCAAAATTTGGTTCAACCTGTTTATTTTCAACTGTATTGTCATTTCCTCCATTCAGCATAGGACCTGTGCCATACAACATCCATTCCCACGAAATTTCAGGAAATGTCTCATGTATTTTCATCACAACATCCAAACTTGGATTGTTTCTTCCATTTAATATATGTGAAAGAGAAGCAGATTTGATTCCAGTGCGAGAAGCAAACACGCCTAGTGATAAACCGCTATATTCTTGTATTTTCTTTATTCTGTCTTTCATTACAAACAATATTAAAATGCAATAACAATTGTAACGCCACAAAGATAAATACATTTTTAAATCTATACAAACATAAATTTACTTTTTTATATGCAATTTTAGATTTGGCATATCAATTAACACATGTATTAATGTTACATTTGTTCACACATCTAGTTTTACATTTTTATATCAAACTAAGCTATAATTCCACAATTGGATTATTTTACATCATGATATAAAACTTATTTACACTTTAACATTAAATAAAAGTTATAAAAAACTAAAATTCAGCACACAACCACAAAATATTATTTAAAAAATCACATATTTTACAAAATCCATACATATGATTGAAAATTATTTAATCATATACATCAAATAATAATGTATAAAATACTGATTTTTAACAAAAAGACAAAACAATAACACTCAATAAATAAGTAAATTTTACTTTTGTTGTATGTAAATATAGCCGTTACTTTTGTTAAATTTCCTATCTCTATGTATATATATTTTTATATGCATATACTTTTGTAATCATTTGTGTCTGCAACCATATTTGATAACATTTGTAAAAATTTAACACTCTCCTACTCCACCAATTTCTTATATTTCTTAATTCTATTTGTCTTTGAAATTTCAACTTTATTACCGAAAAAAAGAAACTTAACCTTCAGATTATATTCCAAAATTTCGTCGTTTCCTTTTAACATTACAAAATTCGCACCTTGATATGCCAACTTTAAGCATAACTTGTCTTTTTTTAATAAAAAATTCAAAAATTCTCTTTTTTAGAACGCTTTTCATTTATTTCATCAAAAACGGACTCAAACATTAATCGCAAATAAATATATGTTTTTCAATAACTTAACCTCAATTTTACGCATTTTTAACTCGCTGAGAATCGAATAAAAATCAATTTGTGCATCATTGCCCAGCTATTTTTTAGTTTTATTAACTCTAATTATCTCTAATTATGAATCTTCCTAACTAAAAAGTGTTATCTTTGAAAAAGTTTTGAAATTTATAGGCAAAACATTTTTTTATGTTTAGATAACAAAGTTTTAACAACAAATTAATCTGATAGAAAATGAAAGGATTACATATAATAACATTCTTATTTATTATGCTTCACTCAATAGCATTCTCACAAGATGCTGTTGATCCTAAAGCCATGGCTTTACTCGACAAGTCGACTTCTTCATTCAACCAGTCTAACAAAAGTTCCAAAATTGATTTCTCTTGCATTGTGGAAAACACCCAAAGCGGCAAGAAACAAAATCTGAAAGGTTATCTTCTTTTAAAAGGAGAAAAATTCAAATTGTCTGTGGCTGGCGTCGACACTTATTTCGATGGCAAAACTGAATATGTCTACATGCCTGAGTCCGCTGAAGTCACTGTGAGCGAACCGGGAAAGGAAGAGGTAAAAAAAATAAATCCGATTCTTATTATAACATCCTACAAATCTGGATATAAAATGCTTTATATCGGAGAAACTACAGACAATGGAAACGCAGTTGAGATTGCGGAATTGTATCCAGAAGACAGAAAAAGTCCGTATGCCCGTATTTCCATCTCCGTGGACAAATCGTCTATGAAGCCTCATGCCATCAAGCTTCAGGGGAAAAATGGAGTCAACACAACAATCTCCGTCGACAAATATACAGACATGTCTATTGACGACCGTCAGTTTGCATTCGATTTGACAAGAAAAGATATAGAAATAATTGACTTAAGATAAAATCACAACGATGAAAGAAACTACAAAATGCCTGATTATCGGATCTGGACCCGCTGGTTACACAGCTGCAATTTACGCGTCCAGAGCCAATCTAAAACCAATTTTAATCGAGGGTCTGCTTCCTGGCGGACAATTGACTCAAACCACAACAGTGGAGAATTTTCCTGGCTATCCAGATGGAGTGACAGGCTTTGACATGATGGATGACATGCGTAATCAAGCATTGAGATTCGGTGCAGACATACGCTCTGGATTCGTCACAAAAGTAAGTCTTGAAGGCAAGAAAAAAAGTGTCATTGTTGACGACGAGATTGAGATAGAGGCCGACTCTGTGATTATCGCTACTGGAGCAAGCGCCAAACATCTCGGCATCGACGACGAAAGAAAATATGCAGGTATGGGTGTCTCTGCCTGCGCCACTTGTGACGGATTCTTTTTCCGCAAAAAAACAGTTTGTGTTGTAGGCGGAGGAGACACTGCTTGTGCCGACGCTTTATATCTAGCCGGACTATGTCAAAAGGTGTATTTGGTGGTTAGAAAAGACTATTTAAGGGCGAGCAAAGTGATGGCGGAGCGAGTAGCGTCGCAAGAGAATATTGAAATTCTATTCAATCATGAATTGATTGGAATCGAAGGCGACGGGAAGGTTGAAAAAGCCAATCTTGTCTGCAACAAAGACAACTCTACCAAAAGCATTTCAACAGACGGAATCTTCATCGCTATTGGTCACCATCCAAACACAGAATTGGTGAAAGATGTGATAAAAACCGACGAAGCAGGTTATATTGTAACAAACAACGGCACTTCGCACACAAATATCGAAGGAGTGTTCGCTGCAGGCGACGTTTGTGATCCTCACTACCGTCAGGCTATCACAGCAGCTGCAAGTGGCTGTAAGGCAGCATTGGATGCCGAACACTACCTGTTGGAAGCATAAAGAATTTTGCTTGGAAACACAATAGAAAGACGCGAGTAATTGCGTCTTTCTTATTTTTTAATTACAACATAAGCATGCATTTGTTTGTCAGAAAGCCAATCACAATAGCCATTCCAAAACTCATCAATGTTCCTACCAAAACATACTCTGTCTGAGTTTCCGCATTATTATCCTTAAAGCGTAAAATGGATTTGGCTGCTATTAAAAATCCTATAATATCAATGTGTCCAACCAATATCGATACAAAACATAATAGACGCTCCAAACTGCCTATTATATGACCAGCATTCTGTATTCTAAATTTTCTTTCAGACTCCTCGCTGGAATCTGTATCTGATTTTGCTAAAGATGATCCTATCTTATACTTCTCCAAAAACAATTTTATTGTGATGTTGGATGGCTTGCAACATAAATAACTGCCTACAAACAAAAGAATCAGTTTATCCACACTATAAAACTCTAAATCACAGGTCTTCCAATCGTCTTTACAATATAATAAAAATATCGACGCTGCAATGATCAAAACTATAATATGCAACACCTGATCAACACAGAATGCATTGAATTGAGCATCTGCCAATTTGTCGTTATCTGTGATTTTTTCTTTAAATCTTTTTGCCAACATCGACTTCACTCCATCAAAAAGCAAGTGGGACGCTCCTATTAACGAAGCACATAATACTGATTCTAGCAATATTCCAGGACTGTAAAGAACTATCCATGAAAATAGACCTACAATAAAAGCATGGATATACAACTGCCATGACGAGAATCTCTTATTCTCACAAAACTTATCTGTCTGCAACATGAAATCGCAAACTAAATGTACTGCGAAAAACCTTAAAAATAATTTGATAAACAATAGCATACCGTACTGTTTTTTACCGTTTATATTAATTAATTATATTTTCGAGCAAAGATAATGCATCATTCACTACATTCCAAGAAATTGCATTAGAAATCTTATTGACAGTCGGCTGGGAAATGCCTAACTTTATTGCTATCTCATTTTCTTGAAGCCCTAAAATTCTGTAATAAAGCACTTCACATTGTCTCGATGTGGCATTATTCAAAATTACATCTATCAAAGAACACACAACATTTACATACTCATCTTGTTCCGATTTATCCGAAGAATAGATAAATGTGTTTCTCTTTGAACTGGATATATCTTTCAACCCTCTTCCTGATCGATAAATAGCGTCACCATCTATTATATTGGTTATCGGATCATTAATCCTTAATTCACCAACTCCAACAGATATCCGCACGCCATATTTTTTTTGAAGAGCTTTATCATCAGCTGGATTAGCATACTTGACTTCAAAAATTGGAGCATACGACTTGACATAACATTTCAATAGAAATGCAAGTCTTGATATTTTGTTTATATCACTACATACTATCTCTATCTCATCCCCTTTCACCAATCTTCCCCAAAAATCAATATTCGATACAGCAGGGACTGTTTCAAAAAATTCTTTCAAGTATTTTTGAAACTTCTCTATATCTTCTACTTCAAATGAAGTAGAACGAACAATATCTGCTGATATAGCGGCTTTCCTCATATTACACTATTTTAGTTCACAAATATAGACGTTTTTGGCTATATTCTGCAAATATAGACATTTTTGGCTATATTCACAAATTATAGACGTTTTTGGCTATATTCCGCAAATATAGACGTTTTTGGCTATATTTCACAAATATAGACGTTTTTGGCTATATTTCACAAATATAGACGTTTTTGGCTATATTTCACAAATATAGACGTTTTTGGCTATATTCCGCAAATATAGACGTTTTTGGCTATATTCCACAAATATAGACGTTTTTGGCTATATTCCGCAAATATAGACGTTTTTGGCTATATTACATACATACAGATATTGACTATCATTTGATTTAGGCAGACAAAAATACCAATCTGCATAGAATAAATGTAAAAATATCCGATTGCGTAATGTCAGATTGAATAAATTAATAAATTTGCTTACAAAGGGTAGGACTAAAATATAACTAATATGGACAAAATTTATCTAACACTTATTTCATTGTCGGCACTAGCATTGAATTCATATGCTGAGAAAAGTCTGTATATTCCTCGTGAATGGCAAAACCGTACAGACACGCTGATTTATAGCGATAATGATCCGACCAATCAATATACATGGTCTAAATCTCGTTCTAAAGAAAGTGAAAACTTCATCGTATATTGGGATAATAAGTATGGCAATACATTTCCGACAAACGCACCGTCTACATATAAAGTGGATATTGACGATCTACTCTCTAAAGCTGAAGGTTTTTATGAGATGAATGTCGGCAAACTAGCCTTTTGCGACGAAAACCATTCCAACGTATCGAAATACAAGATGATGATTCTTCTCAACTACACCACAGAATGGATTTGCTACGGAGGAGGCTATGATGACACTATCGGCGCTTTATGGTTAAGTCCAAGCACCAGCAAACCTGTCGGGCATTCTGTGGCACATGAGGTTGGACACTCATTTCAATATCAAGTCTATGCAGATTTGAAAGGATATACAGGCTTCCGTACTGCTATCGGAAGCGGCTCCACTTTCTGGGAGCAGACTGCGCAATGGCAAGCTAACCAATCATATCCAGATTTGAAATGGGATCAGAGCTGGAATCTTTTCAAAAACACACACAACTATGCAATGACTCATGAATGGCACAGATACCAATCGTATTGGTGGCATTATTATCTTACTGAAAAACACGGCATTGACTTCATCGGCAAACTATGGAGACATAATTCAGGCAAAGGTGTCGACCCTAATCAAGCCTATATGAATATGCAAAATATCGATGCGAACGCTCTTTATCTTGACTACTTCCACTATGCCATGAAGATGGCTACTGTTGATCTCGACGTTGCCCGCAAAGAAGCGGACCAATACTTCAATTCACTTCGTTTTGACTACATCTCTCTTGGTAACTCCAAGTATCAAGTGTCATACAGCAGTTGTCCTCAATCAACAGGATTCAATATCATTCCTCTTAATGTGCCACAAGCAGGAACAGAAATAACCACAGAATTCACTTCTTTAGCCAACGGAGCATCTCTAGCCCCAAATGACAAAAAACAGTTCTTCGACGGTGAAAAATTCACTGCAACCAACGTCAACTCATACAATTCCGTCGCCAACTATTCAAAAAGAGGATTCCATCTTGGGTATGTGGCTTTAATGAACGATGGTTCACGACAATACATTTATGATGAGGATATATATTGTACTGGTTCAGATGCGAATTCCGAAATCAGCTGCAAAATCAGCTGCGTAGTGCCAGAAGAGACAAAACGTCTGTTCTTAGTCGTTTCACCGTCGCCATCGGAATATATACAGCATAAATGGGATCAAGACATAACTAATGATGACCAGTGGCCATACACAGTAGAATTCACAAACACCAACATCTACGGTGCCGCAAACATCAATAATGGTCCAATCAGCGACGTGACAATCAATTATGATGTTTATTTTCCTGCATCTTCAAGCGTTTATGTGGGCACTTCCGTAAAAGTCGACGGTACTGCAGCATCCTCACTTGGAACGGCTTTCCAGATGCAGGCAGCATCAGTAGGCGGATTGATGACAACATGGAACAGTGCTGGTCCAACAGACGGAAAAGCAATGTTTTACGCTGTGGACACCAATGGTTCAATCAATAATGCAGCGTCTACAGCAAATGGCTACGGCCATTGGTTTGATGCCGCAGGAAACCGCTGTGCATACGCCTCTGGATTCGTTTTCAGCGAGTTTGATGAAAAAACGATGTCATTCTCAGTCGGACAATATCCTGGCAAAACAAAAGACGGAGACAACTACACAATCCGCCAAGCTATCAAATACAAAAAAGGAAATGAGACTGCGGTTGCGACATTCGTGTTCAATATTCATATCACATCCTCACGCACAGGCTACGAAATAAGCAACGGCGGAAACACAGCTTCGACAGAAATCGCGTCAGAAGCCATCTATCCGGTCGAATACTACTCTATCTCAGGCTCACGCATTTCGTCGCCACAACGCGGCGTAAACATCATAAAAATGAGCGATGGAAGCTTCAGAAAGATAATCAAGAATTAAAAAACAGATAAAAAGAATAGAGGAGACGATACCAAAATCGTCTCCTCTATTCTTTTTATCGCTATCAGTAATTATAATTTACGAATCAATTTAATTTCCGAGTTTGGATAATAATGGTTCAGAATCTCTGTGTATGAAAATCCTTTCTCCGCCATCACTGCCGCTCCGACCTGACATAGTCCAACACCGTGCCCCCAACCTGCGCCATAGAGCGTGAAATATTCTGTCTGACCATCAAAACTCTTCTCAACATAGAAAGCCGAGCTCAACAAATGTGTCTTCGACAATGCCTTTCTAATCAGCAACTCCTTGCCGATCACCTTATGTCCAAGAGTTCCTATAATATCAAGACGTGAGATTCTTCCTGACTTTCCCATCTGAACAGGTCGCAAATCAACAACTTTACCCACGTCAACTCCAATCTTCTCCTTAATCAATTGGGTCAGTTCCTCACGTGTGTATTTCACGCTCCAACGGAACATATCTTCAGTTGTACGCTGGTCATAAGCCTTCAACACACGGCTCAAAATCGCATAATCTTTAGTGGCACAATAGACATCTGTCGGCGGATTTTTCACCCACTCCTTCAAGCTCATCGCATCTCCTGTATAATTGATGTCATTTGCTCTGTCGACGTTGCATCTCACTGGAGAAAGGTAAGCATAATCCTCATCTGTCCAGCATGTTGAGAATTTCTCTGAAATTCCACCACAGCATTTTGAGAAGCGGGCATCACAAACCTCTCCTCCACTCTTAAGAATCATTCCAGCGGTCTCATTTATCGCCTCGTCGACATTATTATCCGGATTAAGCCCCTGATAACGCTGACAATGATCGTCGGAGCAGACATCAAAATCACTGTGTCCCATGACATCCCAAATCTGGATCATCTCATCGTCGCATACTTTTAACTTTGCCTTTTTATAAATAGGATGCTGACTTCTCGCTTTTCTTTGAAGCTGCGACACCAACCATGTGCGCGAGATTATAGCATGCGCCTTCAACAGTTCAAGCGGACAAGTCGGAGCCATCTCCGAACCAATCACCGAACGGATATACTCCTCTATATCCAAGTCGTTGATAACCTGAACCTTTCCATCATTTTTTGCTTGAATCACAAGTATACCTCGATAAGACAACGTATGTTGCTCCTGCCAATGGAAATCCGTTCCGATCTCCACATTCTGAAGTTCAAAATAACAGGTCTTCTCGTCTTTAGGCATAAACTCCACCCTGTCTCCGTCTTTCAGATCAGCGACAGTAATTGCACATTCTTTTGAAGCAACTGTTGATTTCTCAATAACTTCATCTGCCCGGTAGATATTGCAGACATACTCGCCAGAGAATCTTACTCTAACCTCTGTTGTCAACTGTATGCCTACCCTAACTCTATCAACCTCAGCCTTCGCATGGCATCTGCGTAAATGATTAGTCATAAAATATCCTTTTATTTACGGATGCGAAATTAAACAAAATTTAGTGCAAATATTCTTTCCTGTCATTTTTTTATCATAAAAATTCACCAAACAGTTGCATCAAAACAAATTAGCAAGATTTTACACAAAAAATAGATTCTTATGTATGCTTTTTTCATACGTTGGTATTATGACCATCTCCTTAATTATACTATTAATTGACAATTTTTTATTTTATCATGACTCGACTCTTAAATTTTCGTATTTTTGTAAAATCATGGAGAAAATATCAAAAATTTCGTCAATCGTCGAATCTTCCAAACTTGCCAATGAGATCAAGGCTTTCATAGATGGGGGAAAATCAAAGACAGACATTTATCTGCCAAACTGTTCGCTGCGTGCCGCTGTATCGTTGTTTGTGGCTCAGCACACCAACGTCTGCCTCCGCATTTGCCAGAATGAGGATGCTGCGGGATACCTTTATCAGGATGCCAGAAATCTAATAAACACAAATGCAGAAAAGGCGGATGATTCAATAGTTTTCTTTCCTTCGTTAGACGGGAAACAGCTCGACGACGATGGCCGCACAATCATGCGCACACGTGCTCTGGAGGCTATCGAAAAGGTCAACAACCTGATGATTATCGCCTACCCGGAATCTCTGTCCGCTTCTGTGGTGAGCCCCACGAAATTAAAGAGTGAGACCATCTCCATCAAAAAGGGCAACGAGTATGACATGGACACTCTGTCTGAAAAATTCTTCAAACTTGGTCTCACCCGTGAGGAATTTGTCTATCAGCCAGGGCAGTTTGCCATCCGTGGCTGCATCGTAGATGTCTTCTCTTACTCTTCTGAATTGCCATACCGTATCGACTTTTTCGGCGACGAAGTTGACTCCATCCGCACTTTCGACACCACAAACCAACTTTCTGTCGACACTATCGACGAGTGTACTATCGTGGGCAATGTGCTTAATGCGGAAAATGCAGAGAAAAAACATACTTTGGTGGACTATCTGCCTAAGGACACAATCGTCATGATGGATAATGACGAGTTTGTGCTGGGCACTCTTGCCAATCGTGGAGCAGAAAACGCAGTCGCTAAAATAGAGAAAATGAGATGTCTCAACATCCATGGAGAAAAGCGGAATGGCATCATTGCCGACGCTAATCTAAGCCCCGTATTTGCTAAAAACTACAATCTTCTTGCCGACTATATCAAAAAGCAAAAGGAGGTTTGTGGATCCGTGCTAATTGCCACTGAAAACGCCCGTCAACGTGAACGTCTTGAGACTATCTTGTCTGACCTCAAAATTGAAGATGGCTACGAATTCATCAACGGGACTCTCCATTCTGGTTTCTCTTTCGAAAATGTCACCTTGCTTGTCGAGCATGAAATTTTCGGCCGTTACCACCGCTATCAACTTACCAATAAGGACAGCAGACGTGGCAAGGAAGCTCTCACGCTCAAAGAACTGAAAAACCTATCCATCGGTGATTTCGTGGTACATGATGATTTCGGAATCGGTGTGTTCGGCGGACTTGTCATGCAACGCAATGGCAATATCGAGCAGGAAATGGTGAGAATCAACTATAAAGACGGAGGACTTATCATGGTAAGCCTTAATTCTCTCCATAAGGTTTCCAAATATCGTGGTTCAGATTCAGAAAACGTGAAAATCAGCAAATTGGGTGGAGCCACATGGAGCAATATCAAATATAAGACTAAAGAAAAGCTGAAAGATATCGCACGTGACCTTATTCTTCTCTACGCTATGCGCAAAAAGGAGCAAGGCTACAGTTTCAGTCCCGACTCTTTTATGCAGGCCGAACTTGAATCCAACTTTGAATTCCAAGACACTCCCGACCAGGCAAAAGCCACAGCCGACGTGAAACGCGACATGGAGAGTGCACGTCCGATGGATCGTCTTGTTTGTGGAGACGTGGGGTTTGGAAAGACAGAAATTGCTGTCAGAGCTGCATTGAAAGCAGCATGCGATAACAAACAAGTGGCAGTGCTGGTGCCGACAACTGTTTTGGCTTTCCAACACTACAAAACCTTCTCACGCCGTCTGAAAGATTTGCCAGTGAAGGTCGACTATCTCAGCCGTACACGCTCGTCTTCTGAAACGAAAGAGGTTTTGAAAAAACTTGAGAACGGAAACATAAACATCATCATAGGCACACATAAGTTGATCGGAAAAAGTGTGAAATTCCACGATTTAGGTTTGCTCATCATCGACGAGGAACAAAAATTCGGAGTGACAGCGAAAGAGAAAATCAAGGAAATGAAAGTCAACGTTGACACTCTCACACTGACTGCCACCCCTATCCCCCGCACTCTGCAGTTTTCTCTGCTAGGGGCTCGCGACCTTAGCGTCATCAACACACCTCCTGCCGGACGTTATCCCGTCGAAACTCATCTTTGCAGATTCGACAAAGCGATCGTATCCAAAGCGATTGAAGCCGAATTAAACCGTGGCGGACAAGTGCTTTTCGTCAACAACAATATCAAGGATCTTGACAACATAAAGCATTTCATCATCAGCGGTGTGCCTACAGCACGTGTGATCATTGCCCACGGAAAAATGAGTGGAGAGGAGATTGAAAGCGCCATGCTCGACTTTGTACAGCATGAATATGACGTGTTGCTCAGCACCTCCATCATTGAAAGTGGAATCGACATTTCCAACTGCAACACTATAATAATCAACAACGCGCAGAACTTCGGTTTGAGCGATCTTCATCAGTTGCGTGGACGTGTGGGACGCTCGGATATCCAGGCATACTGTTATCTGATGGCTCCACCAATGGAAGCGTTGAGCGATGAGAGCCGCAAACGACTGGAAGCCATCACTACATATACTGAGCTTGGCAGCGGACTTAATATTGCCATGCGAGACCTTGACATCCGTGGAGCTGGCAACCTGCTTGGAAAAGAACAGAGCGGATTCATTGCCGACTTGGGTTACGAGACATACAAAAAGATTCTTGCAAGTGCGGTTGAGGAATTGCGTCAGAACGAATTCCACGAGATTTTCGCAGATGATCCAAACGCAAACAATGCCAACGAAATTCTACGCACAGACTGCAGCATAGAGACTGATTTATCCGCGCTGATTCCAGACGATTATGTGGAGAATGTCAGTGAAAGACTATCACTATACCGTGAGCTGGATTCATTGCAGACTGAAGAGGATCTGACTAAGTTTGCCAAGAATCTCAAAGACAGATTCGGTGAGATACCAGAACAAGCACAACGTCTGATGGAAATTGTGAGCATCCGATTTATCGCCAACAACCTTGGTTTTGAGCGACTTACATTCAAGAACAATCATGTCTGTGCATATTTCACAACAGACAAGACAGACCAATATTTCCAAAGTGAAATCTTCGGCAAGATTCTAGCCTACCTTCAGTCTCACGTTGAGCGATGCAAATTAGGGGAAAAGAAAGGAAAACCAGCATTCGAAATATTCGACGTCAGCTCATTGGCAGAAACAAAACAACTGCTGAAAGAAATCATAAATTATAAATGCTAAATGACCTTCAATTTAGCATTTATAATTTTGAATTAAGCATTTTTCTACGTTCTTCTCTGTCCTGCGACTGTGCACAAGTGATGCCACGCTTACGCATTTCCTTATTGCCACTCACATGACCATTAGGAAACTTACCATCTTTCTTAAAGAAAATGTTGACACCAAGCAGAAGGATGGCGACTCCAAGAAACGCAATTGCCACAAGAATCGTTTTTATCATCTTTGTCTGTATTTAATGTGATGCAAAATTACAAAAAAACGATTGGAAAATGAAATCATCACTACGATTCATATTTTTCCAATGCAATATAAATTCTTAATGTTCAATTACTTTTTAGCGATTGGATTTGCGCATTCTGCGTTTGCTTTTTATCTTATTTTCCTTAAAATTCACAGTGCCGACATCATACACATCTTTCTTATTGGCAAGTTGAAGTGTCAGCACCTGTTTCTCCTGCTCTGGAGTTCCGAAATGAGTGTAGACAACAGCAGTCACAACCACCGGCTGCAATTTCTTCTGAACAGTTGATCCAAAATAATTTACCTGGATCTTGTAATCACCCTCTTTTGCCTCTTTAATACAGAATTCCTCCGGTCCGTATCCACGAGTGATATCTTCCGACAATCTGCCTCCTATCACAGTTCTTTGATGACCGTAATAGCACTTCTCGCCATTAGGATCCGTCACCCAAAGATCAATATCACTATCGTTGGTATTCCACGACAGCAAGACTCGAATGTCAACTGGGTAGTTTCCCATCAGACGCTGGTCGTAAGCCGTTGTGTCAATATCATTTGGATGAAGTGCAATAAGTGCATTCAAATCGTTTATGGCAATCTGTTGAATCTCCTTAAAACGGCTGTTCCACTCGCTTGATCCAACCTTATAAAGCAGGTCAGCAGCTCTTTGATAATCTCCTTTCTCTGCAGTCACAAATGCAAGATCACGATACGATTGCGGCTCCTCTCCACGCATTTCAACCACTTTTTCAAATACGCTGACTGCCAACTGATAATTCTTGAATTCAGCCAACATATTAGCACACGAGCGTGCCACCTCCGCGTCTTCCAACTTCATCTCACACAAATTGGAAACTATTCTGATAGCATTGTCAACCTGTCCTTCTCGATAAAAATACTGTGCCACATCCATATAGAATGTAGGCGAAGTTGCATTCTCCTTCTTCAGTTCAAGATATTTCTCATACATATCCTTTGCTGGAGTTGACTTCAATTGTGATAAATAAGGAAGATCAGGATTCCAATATTGAATACTTATATTCGTAGATGATGACTGTGGATTTTCCTGTTCTTCTGCAATTACGTTATCTTCCGAAGAATGAATTTTTCCGTTCTCTCTCTGACGTTGTTTTTTCTTGTTTCGGATTAGTTTGATTGGATTGGTTGTAGACACACCATATCCTACCACAACAAGTTCTTCTAAAGCTTCTTCATTCAAAGTCACATTCAATATGCGAGATGTATTACTTGTTATTTTTCGGTTTTGTGATTCATAACCCGCATAAGAGAATTCCAATATTGCTCCTATAGGCACATTGATTTCATAATTTCCATCCACATCCGTGTTTGTACCAATTTTTGTTCCATACACAATCACATTCGCAAACGGAAGAGGTTCTCTAGAGTCTTTAACAACACCTTTTATCGTCACACATTCTACAGAGTCACATCCTAATCTTGAGAATTTATTTAATCTTTCTTTTTCATGTCTAGACATTTTGGGAACATCTGGTTTATAGTCTTCCATTCGCACAACATGACGTCTTCTATGGGTATATGGAGTTATACGATATTTTATCGGCTTTTCTGGTTTGGCATTCTTATCAAACTTTAAATTCCACCATTCCAAAAACAACTCTCTGGCACTAAGAATATTGCCTGCTATTTTATTTTCTTCATAGTCTGTTTTAGGTTCATCCTTTATCAAGCGATTGTATTCTTCAAGCAATTCATCCGGCGGCACAATTCCATAACGCACATAATCCTCCACTCTGTCAAGCACAATAAGCGATGTGTTTCTTGTCACTATGCTATACTTTTTCGCCATAGCTGTGATCTCTTTCTCATTCTTGGCATAATCCATGTCAAGTTCAGCCAATTTCTTCTGAGCCCAAATTCGCTTGACATTTCCTGCTTTCTGTCCGTCGAGAGCTGAGATTTCACATACCAAACTATCTGTCACCTCTCTGCCGAATCCGAAATACAGCACCATCTTCGCATTCTTCGTTTTCATGATTCCAGCCACAGAAAAAGTCTCGCTGACAGGACATGGCAACGATGGATAGGCATCTGTTATTGCCTCTTTATCATATTTTGCACCCAGATATGAATAAACAGACTCTGAGATCAGTTTCTGAGCCTCCGGCAAAGATGCAGACGAAAGATCAATGTAGACGCCATGATTCTCTGCTGCAAGTTTTCTCAATACAGAATGTTCAGCCACGTTGTTGGAATTTACGACCATAAGCGGTCTGTTGGCTGGTTTTATCACGTCGACACCAATATTTCCTATACCATCAGTGAATAAAAGAATCTCATCGCTGTCGTATTTGCTTAAATCGACGCATCCCAACTGTGTTCCACCATCATATCTTAAATTTTCAAGTTTCCTTAATGCTTCGTCGACGGTACAAACTTCATCCGAATGAATTGCGACGCTGAATGTCACCAATCTGATCTTCTCTACCCCAGCCTTTTTAGCATACCATCTGATCAGCTCATGATTCTTATCATTCTTACTTTTCTCTGCCGACGACGATACGTCATAAACCACCGTCAAACTTTTAGGCAAAACCTTGTCTCGCTTCTTTTGACCGATTTTTGCGAAAGTGTAGAAATGAGTATCAGAACCGACATTCTCAACATAGACGCTTGGAAGATCCCTGCAAGGCAGTTCTATCACAAGATTATCTTTCGGGTTGTAGTTTTTCTTAAAGAATGTTGACGTGAAATTTCCATCCTCATCTTTGAACGACATTTCCATACTTCCTTTGGGTACAAGAGGTATAGCCTGTCCATGTAGTTCCACATCCACCTTGAATGTATTCAACTTCTTATCACCCACTAATGGCAAACGAAAATAGCGTTTGCCATCTGTAGTCTTCAACTCCTGCTCACACGCGATGACCACACGTCTTGTCTTACCAGCGTTGAAAGGATAGATACGTGTACGGAAACTATTGCCCGCTGTCTTCTCCAGCAAACCGGGATCCACACCCTCACGTGCAATCTCCTCAAATGTCTGGCGGCCTTTCTCTTTCTCCACAACCACACCTTCACGCAAATGTCCGTTTATTTCAAGGGCATAGCGGGAAACTGTCTGGCCATCACCCAATGGAAACTCAAACTCACCCTCCATCACTCGCGTCGAACTATTATAAAAGACCATATCAAAAGTTGTGGTAGCGACGTTGCCCACCACGTCGACCTTGACGCTTAAGTCTTGCAACGACACTGTGCCATCATACCCTGTAGGAGTTGTAAGAGTCGGAATAGCAGTCTGAGCATTTGCTGAAAAATTCAGCAAAACAAACAAAATCGAAAATATATAAAGTGTTCTTCTCATATCAAAAATTCATTTCTTTAGCATACTGCGGAAGGTTGTCAAAATAGCATTAGCAAAAACAAATGGGAAACCGACAAATCCAGATACGAAATTGGTTATTATCATAGCTGGGAATAACATAATAAATCCAGCATCAAGTGATGAAGAGTTTTCAAATATACCCGACAAAAGATTGTATAAAATGAAAGGAGAGGCTAAAATCACCAACACCAATGAAATACCATATATCGGATGGTTCTTAAATAAAAGACAAACCAAATCCTTAAATGAAGTCGGCATCTCCTTTATTCTTCCATTGTGGTTGTCGATATTGAAAAGGAACATCATTTCTGCCAGAACCGTGCCAAAGAAACAAGCAATAGGGATCGCCCAAAAGATATGATTTTTGAAAAGATCTGCCAAACAATCCTTAAAAGAAACAAAAGATTGTTGATTGCGTTGTAATTGCTCAAGATGTTGTGCATTCTGAAATGAAGAAGAGAATATAGAGTCCTTTATACCATACTGTTGGTTAATCTTATTAATTTTTAAAATACTTATTGCCGCCCCAACCCATGCCGGAAGCAACAAAACCAAAGGAAGTTTTAATGGAAGTTCATTCACATTAGAAAAAACTCCATAAAAAAAGGTGAGGAAACATACAACCAGCAGTACAACCCATTTCGTTTTTCCATGATTTGAGTTGCCATCTGGAAGTTTATCATAATTTGAACCACCCGACTCACTTTTTACATCAATATATTTATTTTCTGATTCTGTAATATTATTGATAGACATAAATTCTGATTATTATTTAGTATGATACAAAAATATCATAATAAGTCATAAACTCCACCTATATCGAAAATTTTAGATTAGATTTTTCACAATAATTAAGAAGTTGTTTAGGTTTGCTTAAATATTTTGCTGAAGAAGCTCATCCAGCAACTAAAAATGAAGATTGTTAAGGGCGGAACGCCATACCTCAATCAACAAGAACGAATTTATGTGCTCGTCTTCGGCTCGCACTTGAGAAGATGGGGTTAGGGCATTCCACCCTTAACAATCCACGGGGCTATATCCAAACTTTAATTAAATCTCACAGTTTCTTCAAAAAATTCCAATAGTCAGCCAATGTAAAAAGTAATGATTTCAAAGAAATAAGAAGCCTACTCAATTCTAATATCCTATCTATCAACAGAATCTACACTTTTTCAAAAAAAATATCATTTTTATGTTGTCATATCGACAAAAAGCACTAATTTTGCAAACGCAAATGAGAAATATTGCAATCGAGATGTAGCGCAGTCCGGTTAGCGCATCTGGTTTGGGACCAGAGGGTCGGGGGTTCGAATCCCTTCATCTCGACAAAAAGGAGAATCAATTTGGTTCTCCTTTTTTTATTTTTGCAAGTTGCGATCCGTTTTGCAACAAAATTCTACCATAATATAGTGGAAACAACCGTTCCACGGTTAGAAAACATGGCTGACATTTGGACTATACGATGGACGATGGAATGATATAATGACGGTTTATGTCAATACCAGACAACAAAAAAAGAGACGTTGCGATGCAACGTCTCTTCCTATTTTAACATTACAACCTTTATTTCTGGTCGTTTAGGTTGCTAATTTCTTTCTGAATAGCATCAGCCTTAGCACCCTGATTTAGCTGCATATATACGCTACGAAGCATCTGCAAGTTACTGAAGTTCTTAGCATCGATTGTACGAGCCTTCTCCAATGGCTCTACAGCCTTCTGGAACTCAGCCTTTGCTGTCTTTACAGCAGCGTCATATTTAGCTTTCTGCTTTACTGGAATCTTGCCAGCCTCATTGTAAAGATCCTGTCCCTTCATCATGTAGACAGCTCCAATACCAGAATATGCCTCAAAATTGTTAGCATCTACAGAAAGAGCAGTATTGAATGCACTGATGGCCTTGTCATACTCCTTAGCCTGCATCAAAGAGTTACCCTTTACAACATGATACTGAACCTCTTTAGGATTCTTTGCGATTGCCTCATCAAGATACTTTACCGCCTCATCAACTTTCTTAGAAGAGATGTAGTAGTTGATAAGAGAACCGAACAAGAACTTGTTGTTTGGATCCTTTGCAATACCCTCCTTCAATGTGTTCACTGCCTTTACAGTATCTCCATTAGCAATATAAGACTGGTATAGCCAATCATACATCTTTGAAGCCTCCTTATGGTTGACATTCTTGAAATCCTCCATCATTGTGATAGCTTCTTTCTTTTTCAAATCTTCATCAAGCAAAGCTGCGTTGATTGTGAAGAAATAAATGTCGTTGTAGATAGAATCTTTTGGAGTTCCGGCCATTGCTGGTGAGTTAGGAATCTCCATATACTTTGTCCACAAAGCAACTGCACCCTTATAATCCTGTGAAGTGTAGCAGTTGTTACCCTCACCAATCAAATACTCCTGCAATTTGTTAAGTTTGCTCTTAATCTCTTTTGCATAAGCAGGCTTTACCTTACCCTTCTCATTTGGCTGCTGATCCAAATTCCAAGCTTTGAAGTAAGCGTCTGTTGCCTTTAACAAATTGTCTTTAACTCCCTGTGGATCTTTCTTGCCGTTCTTAGCAATATCCTCATAAGTCAAAAAATATGTCTTACCTGCCAAGTTGAATGTTTTTGCCTGATTTGCAGTCTCAGGATGCGTCATTGCAGGCTCAATATTCTTTTTAGCCTCTGCCAAATCCATTGGCTCATACAAAGCGTTATCAGTCGCTTTTAGGTTTGCTTTCTGTGCGAATGCGCTCATTGAAAGAGCCACCATCGCTGCCGCAATTGAATATTTCTTCATTTTTCCTTTAATAAATTATCAATTAAACTTTGCAAAGTTATTGCTATTTTACGACTTTGCATAAATTATTTTAATGTTGTGTGGCAACAAATCAAAAATGTAATATGGGGCAGGTATAAAACCTACCCCTACAAAATTATTCCTCTGTTGGTGTCTCAACAGTAGTGTTGTCCACTACTTCTCCACCCTCAACATTTGGTGTTTCTCCTTCTACTTCAGGATTCTCCTCTTCTTCCTCAGCGGAAACCTTACATACAGAAGCGATAACATCATTTTTCTTTGACAAATTGATCAAGCGAACTCCCTGAGCGGCACGGCCAAGCACTCTTGTGCCAGCTATCTTTAATCTGATCGCTATACCAGATGTGTTGATGATCATCAAATCGTTGTCGTCCGTAACAGCCTGGATAGCAACAAGTTTACCTGTTTTTTCTGTCACATTCAATGTTCTGACACCTTTTGCTCCACGCTTAGTGATACGGTATAATGTAGCCGGATTACCGTCTTCATCCATGATGATATTGCCGTTCTCATCACGGTCGTCAAGGTAAGATCGTTTACCGAATCCATTTTCTGAAACGACGAGCAATGTCTCTGGCGAGTTTTTCTCCACACAAACCATACCTACCACTCTATCTGTTGGATCATCCTCATCAAGTGTCATACCACGCACTCCAGTAGCGGTTCTTCCTAGTGGACGCAAGTCGCCAGAATCCTCTCTGAAACGAACAGCACGACCGTTACGGCTGGCGATTATAACATCACTCTTACCATCTGTCAACGATACGTTGATCACCTCGTCGTCTTCACGGATAGTGATCGCATTGACTCCATTTGTACGAGGACGTGAATACTGCTCAAGCAATGTCCTCTTCACTACACCCTGCTTTGTACAGAAAATCAAATAGTGTGAGTTGACATACTCTTTGTCGTTCAAGCCACGCACCTTAACGAACGCGTTGATTCTGTCGTCGGAATCAAGCTGGATAAGGTTCTGCAATGCTCTACCCTTTGAGTTCTTTGCTCCAGGCTGAATCTCATATACACGAAGCCAGTAGCAACGTCCTTTCTGAGAGAACAACAGCAATGTGTCGTGCATTGAAGCCTGATAGATATATTCGATGAAATCCTCATCTCTTGAATTGCTGGCCTTCGAACCGACACCACCTCTACCCTGAGTCTTGTACTCTGCAAGCGGAGTCGACTTGACATAACCAAGATGTGAGATTGTGATGACCATCTCGTCGTCGGCATAGAAATCCTCTGGATTGAATGAGGCTCCAGCGTAATCGATCTCAGTACGTCTCTCGTCGCCGTATTTTTCCTTGATCTCAAGAAGTTCTGCCTTGATGATGTCACGACGCAACTCCTCACTTGCCAAAACGGCCTCCAAATGTGCGATCAACTTCATCACCTCATCATATTCAGCTTTCAACTTGTCGATTTCCAAGCCTGTCAACGCTCTCAAACGCATCTCAACGATATCCTTTGCCTGGATTTCATCAAGAGGCTCTGGAAGTTCAACCTGTAGTCGCTGGATTGCGATCGCTGCAGTCTCACTGCTTCGAATGATGCTGATCACCTGCTCGATATTGTCGACGGCGATAATTCTACCCTTCAAAATATGAGCTCTCTTCTGAGCCTCTTTAAGTTCAAATTGTGTACGACGTGTGACAACCTCCATTCTGAACTTAGCAAACTCAGAGATCTGATCCTTCAATGTAAGCAGACGTGGACGTCCATTGACCAAAGCGATGCTGTTCACGCTGAATGAACTCTGAAGCTGGCTCATCTTCATCAACTTGTTGAGCACCACATTTGAGTTAGCGTCTCTCTTGATGTCGATAACTATACGTGTTCCGACCTCACCATCCGACTCATCATTGATGTTTGAGATTCCTTCTATCTTGCCATCCTTCACCAAGTCGGCGATCTGCTCGATCAGCTCACGTTTGTTCACCTGATAAGGAATCTCTGTGACGACGATCTTCTCACGGTTGTCTTCTGTCTCGATCTCTGTGCGCGACTTGATGATGATACGTCCACGACCAGTAAGATATGCGTCTTTGACACCATCATATCCACAGATAATACCACCTGTTGGGAAATCAGGAGCCTTGATGATCTTGATCAAGTCTTCCGGATCAATGTCAGGATTTTCAACATAAGCGACAACAGCGTCAAGAGTGTCACTCAAGTTGTGGGTCGGCATATTAGTAGCCATACCGACGGCAATACCCGAAGCTCCGTTGATAATCAAGTTAGGAATACGAGTAGGAAGAACTGTTGGTTCCTGATACTCACCGTCGAAATTGTCCACAAAATCGACCGTGTCCTTCTCAATATCCACAAGCATAGTGTCGGAAATCTTGTCGAGACGAGCCTCAGTGTAACGCATTGCGGCTGGTCCATCACCGTCGACACTACCAAAGTTTCCCTGTTTGTCGACAAGGGTGTAACGCATATTCCACTCCTGCGCCATTCTCACAAGTGCACCATACACAGAACTGTCGCCATGAGGGTGGTACTTACCCATTACCTCACCCACGATACGTGCACACTTCTTTGTCGGTTTGTCATGTGTAATGTTAAGCTCATTCATACCGTACATCACACGGCGGTGAACCGGTTTGAAACCGTCACGCACGTCTGGCAAGGCACGAGCAACAATAACGGACATAGCATAGTCAATATACGACGTACGCATTTCGTCGTCAATATTGACTGGGATTATTCTACCGTCTGCCATAATTCTTTGTTATATTTTATTTTTTGTTTTTTCATTTCATATGTAGAGACGCATGGACATACGTTTTCCACAGACATGCGTCTAGACGCAAATCATATTGTAAAAATAGCACATTTTGCCGACATACGCAATTTTTCGCACAAAAATACGTCTATTTTCGACGCAAGATTAAAAATCCACCCCCTGTCGGTGGCGAATACAGAATCCGACAGAGGGGAAATATGAATGAAATTATAAATGCTAAATTTCACGACGCATTGCGGATATACCTACATTTACGAATTGAATCATATATAGGCAGGTGCTTACGCACCTGCCTATACAAATATTCGCCACTACGTAGCGGATTCACATCGGATGACCGATTGCTCTTTTAAAGATGAATACTAAAGGGCAAGACGCAAACCGGAGCAGAGGCTACCGCTGACGGGATTGCACATACTGCGGAAATACAAAAGGCATCTTGTCGGAGAACTGAAACAGTCACCACCACGCAAAACACGGCCAGAGCCAAACGTCGGACCTTGTGGGTCAGTTAATGGAGAATCGGCATAATAATACGCATAATACCAGTCATTGCACCACTCACTTACATTGCCAGTCATATCATACAAGCCAAGTTCATTCGGCTTCTTCTGTGCCACTGGATGCGTTCCTATTACTGGATGCGTTCCTATTATTGAATTGATAATATGAAATGGATCCGGCTTTCTTCTTGAATCACTTTCACACCATGAATTGTTTTTATACCAAGCCACTTCATCAATGTCGCTGCTTCCTGCATACTGGGTGTGATTACTCTTGTTTCCCCCTCTTGCTGCAAACTCCCATTCTGCCTCTGTTGGCAGGCGAAACTTCTGTCCAGTCAATGTATTCAGTTTCTTGATGAACTCTTGGCAATCATTCCAAGAAACATTTTCAACTGGGTTATTATCCCCTTTGAATTCAGATGGATTATCTCCCATCACAGCCTGCCACAATGCCTGTGTCACCGGAGTCTCGCCCATGTAATAGTCTTTGGAGATAGTTACTTTATGTGCAAGTGTTTTCGGCTTTTCAAGAGTCGATCCCATAGTGAATGTACCATGATTGACAAGAATCATCTTAAATGTAACTCCTTTTACAGTGAATGGGGTAACAAATGGGTTCGTCTTGACTTTCTCAGATTCGTTTACCCACAATTCAAAATCTATTTTATCACTTCCTTTAATATCAAACGTCAATTGTACAGAGGTGTTTTTCGTTTTGTCCTTCCAATCGATTTCTTTTGAATTAGAAATCTTCTCGCCTTTCTTATTCTTCAAAACAAACTTAAATTTGTCGTTTGTTGGCTTGATTGGATGAATTGTGATTTTTAGAATATCGTCATCAAATTTG